>VMHT01126999.1_pt1 | contig 34569 bp, 45 predicted proteins | sample 4693611 | NCBI WGS metagenome assembly VMHT01 (sample SAMN12280063, study PRJNA550983) | marine metagenome | isolation source: seawater sampled from same location over 5 years 0.02-0.2 micron viral filtrate | place: USA: collected off the coast of southern California halfway between the port... ...
CACAGGTGTTATTCCATTCCTCAAAAAATTTGAGAGCACTGTCAGATGCTGCACTCAAAATGGCATTCGCGGTGGAAGCGCAACTGTCCACTTCCCAATCTGGCACCAAGAAATAGAGGACATTATTGTTCTCAAGAATAACAAAGGGACAGAAGACAACCGAGTCAGGAAATTAGATTATTCTATTCAATTATCTAAATTGTTCTATGAACGTTTCATCCAGAATGCAGAGATTAGTTTATTCTCACCGCATGACGTACCAGGTTTGTATGATGCTTTTGGTACTGATGCATTTGACGCTTGCTATGTGGACTATGAATCAGATAAGTCTATTCCAAGAACGACTATCGGTGCTCAAAAACTCTTTATGGACATCCTGAAGGAGAGAGCAGAGACTGGTCGTATCTATCTGATGAACATCGACCACTGTAACACTCACTCTTCTTTTAAAGACAAGGTGAACATGTCTAACCTTTGTCAGGAGATCACTCTACCTACAGATCCTATCCAACACATTGATGGTAATGGTGAGATTGCTTTGTGCATTCTATCTGCTATCAACGTTGGTAAGATCAACAAGTTAGAAGAACTCGATGAGTTATGTGACCTAGCAGTCAGAGGATTAGATGCTTTGATTGATTATCAGAACTATCCTGTAGTTGCTGCAAAGCAAAGTACGCTTAACCGAAGATCATTAGGAATCGGTTATATTGGTCTAGCACATTACCTTGCAAAGAATGGTGCAAAGTATGATTCACAGAAGGCATTCGACCTCGTTCATAAACTGTCTGAGAGGTTCCAGTATGCCCTTCTAACGACGTCAAATCGTCTCGCCATGGAGAAGGGTCCTTGCGGTTATTTTGGTAAAACAAAGTACGCTGATGGAATTCTTCCTATCGATACATATAAACAGGACGTGGATGAAATTGTACCAAATGACCTTTCATGTGATTGGGAGTATCTCAGGGGACGGATTGTTGAGTACGGATTACGGCACAGCACGTTGTCCGCACAGATGCCTTCGGAGAGCAGTTCCGTTGTGTCAAATGCAACCAATGGAATCGAACCACCTAGAGACTACCTGTCCGTTAAAAAGTCAAAGAAAGGACCCCTTAAGCAGATTGTTCCATCATATACTACATTAAAGAATAACTATACCCTTCTATGGGATATGCATAATAATGACGGTTACATCAAAATAACTGCCCTTATGCAGAAATTCTTTGATCAAGCAATCTCAGGTAACTGGAGTTATAATCCAGAGAACTATCCTGACAATGAGGTACCTGTCTCAGTGATGGCAAATGATCTTCTAACAACCTACAAGTATGGTTGGAAGACGTCGTATTATCAGAACACCTACGACGTTAAAAAAGATGGTGACGAACCTTCTAATAATGTAGACCAGTTGATCAATGAAATACTAACTACCGAGGAGGAAGATTGTGACAGTTGCAAAGTTTGAAACTAAAGGAATGACCGTATTTAACAAGAATCAAGTAGACACAAAGAAACAACCAATGTTCTTTGGACAACCTTTGGGTGTCCAGAGATACGATGAGTATAAGTATCCTGTCTTTGACAAACTTACTCAGCAACAACTTGGATACTTCTGGAGACCAGAAGAAGTATCATTACAGAAGGATCGTTCCGACTATCAAACTTTGACACCAGAGCAGAAGCACATCTTTACTTCTAACTTGAAGTATCAGATCATGCTTGATTCTGTACAGGGTAGAGGACCTGGGATGGCATTCATTCCTTATTGTTCTCTTCCTGAGTTGGAAGCATGTATGACTGTATGGGAATTTATGGAAATGATTCATAGTCGTTCCTATACATACATCATTAAGAATGTATATTCTAATCCTGGAGATGTATTCGATACTATCTTGGATGATGAGAATGTTATGTCTCGTGCTAGTAGTGTCACATCATCCTACGATGATTTCATTGAACATGCACATGACTATGACACTGGTTCAATGTGGGATCTAGCAAGAGACGGACACACAACGGGACTCTATGACAGAAAAGAACTTAAGAGAAAACTCTACAGAGCAATCGCCAACGTCAACATCCTCGAAGGAATCCGTTTCTATGTGTCGTTTGCGTGCTCGTTTGCTTTTGGCGAAAATAAACTTATGGAGGGTTCGGCAAAGATACTCTCTCTTATTGCTAGAGATGAAAGTCAACACTTGGTTATCACGCAGAATATCTTGAAGAAGTGGGCAGAAGGAGATGATCCTGAGATGCAAGAGATTGCTACTGAGGAGAAGGATAATGTGCAGCACATGTTTATGAAGACTGTTGATGAAGAGAAGGCATGGGCAAACTACCTCTTTAAAGAAGGTAGTATGATCGGTCTAAATGAAAAACTACTTCATCAGTATGTTGAATGGATTGCTAACAAAAGAATGAAAGCAATTGGATTAGATCCTGTATTTGATCAAGTTGCTAGAAACAATCCTCTCCCTTGGACTCAGCACTGGTTGAGTTCTAGAGGACTACAAAACGCACCACAAGAAACGGAGATTGAAAGTTATGTCGTTGGAGGAATCAAACAAGACCTCAAAGCAGATGCCTTCGCAGGATTCAGTTTATGATGACCTTTTAGATAAGGGAAATGAGATTGGTCCAGACGTGACAGACATGCTCTGGACTGCTGCAAGGAAGGAATCATTAAGAAATGATAAAGAAAACAATAAAATGTGTTAAAATGTAACAGGGTGAACTACAAATGTCAGGAAACTGTGGTATAAATATAAATGTAGCAAAGAATACATTATGTATCCGCTGCTACCATCTACGTTCATCACCTTCGGGTGACGCAAGTAGGTCGCGGAACGGAGCGTTCATCTCATGATACACTTATACGGACTACTACTCGCAGCAAGTATGACCTGTGCCGAAATATCTGCAAAGATGGATCGAGTCAGGAACCATGAACAACTTAATCCTGTTGCAAAGCAGGAAATTATTGAAGTTTATAGGGAACACTGGGTAACAGTATTAGGACTAAAGTGCGACTGGGACGCAAACGACTAAAGGAACGGACCTTAAACAAGTCACTTAACTTTAGGAGTAAAACAAATGGCAAAAGTCGTTTACCGTGGGGTTTCTTACAACCCAGATGAGTACAAGGCAAAAGTACTCGCAGAAGCAGCACAAGAGAGAAATCACGATCTTATGTATCGTGGCATCAAACTTGTAAAAAACTATAAGTGAGGTTAGAACTATGGAAGTACTTCAAATTAGTATCGCCATGGTGGTTTTCTTAGCACTTATCTATGGTGAGGTTCAGTTACTGTTTAGAACAGGACACTGAGGCAATGAAAATCAGTCTGGAGTTTGATTCCCGTAACTGGGATTACAATCTTCCAGAATATGATGAAGACATACATGACCCTGAACAGGTCTTTGCCCTGTTATGTTACCGTGGAATACACTACGCCAAGTGGGTTACTTTAAATCCATTTGTCGTATCACCTAACTGGAAGATTAAATAGTTGATCTGGAGATCGACACAGAGACCCTGGGTATTGACACCTAGGGTCTTTTGTTGTACAATAAATAAGTGAAACATAAGTAAGGAGAGTCATGAAACTTTTTCTGGACTGTTCTGATGCTGAGTTAATCAAAACCTATTATGCAACAGGATTGATTGATGGTGTCACAACGAACCCATCACTCATGCTGAAGGCAGGTGAAGAACCCATGGAAGTATACAAAAAGATCTCAGATATCTTTCCATTCCATGCTTCGATCTCTGCAGAGGTAGTCGGTGACACAGCACAAGAAATGTTAGATCAAGCAGAACCCTTGATTAACATTGGACCAAATATTACTATCAAGGTTCCATGCACACCTCAGGGTTTAAAAGCATGTAAAGATTTAACCGATGATGATGTAGCGGTGAATGTTACATTAGTATTCGACACTTGCCAAGCAATCTTAGCAAGTAAAGCAGGAGCAACATATGTGTCTCCTTTTGTAGGCAGAGTATTTGACCAGTCGTTTGATGGCATTGGAGTCATCGAAGAGATCGCAGATGTATTCGCGACTCATAATTCAAAGACTGAAGTTTTAGCAGCATCTATCAGAGAGGTGTATCAGGTTGCCCAAGCATTTAAAGTGGGTGCTGATATCTGTACTATCCCAGGTAAAGTATTTGCAGGGATGTACTCTCACGTCTTAACAGATAAAGGTCTGGAGACTTTTGATAGAGACTGGAAGAACCTACAAGACGAATTAGGAAAACAAAAGTGAATTGCCAACAGACTGACGCAGACTTTAGACGCTTACCGCAATCAAGTGGAGGAACAATTATGACTAAAAGAGATCTACTCGCAAGAATCTACAATCACAAAAAGAATCTTTACAATGGTTACTATGAAGAACAGACAGAAGAATGGTCTGAGGGAGCACATCACATGCTCAACAAAATGTTAGAACTAGCACAGGAGTATGGTGATTAATGAAAAAGAAAAACTTAAAAACACTCATTCACGACATTGAGATAGCACTAGCAGAGTTGAAGTCTGAAGTTTATTCTGACGCTGCTGCTTACCGTATAAGTAGTGATACAGATAAGCACACTACATATCTTGACGTTAACGACGACGACGGAATCTGCGACTGATGATTACAAAAATCCTTGGGTTTACAATGGGACTATCTTTACTTCTAGTGACATTGGCGAGTCTTTCGGGTTTGTTTACTCTATACACAATACAGTTAATGGTAAACGCTATATCGGTAGAAAATACTTCTACCAATTCCGAACACCCAAGGGTAAAAAAAGAAAAGTAAAATCAGAATCAGATTGGAAAAAATATTATGGAAGTTCAAAAGAACTACTTGAAGATAAAAAGAAGTATGGTGATGAAGCGTTTAATCGCTTCATAATCAGCATACATAATACGAAAGGTCTGGTAAACTTTACTGAGACCAAACAGTTATTTCTCAACAATGTACTCACGGAGGCAATGGACGATGGAACCCCTGCATACTACAACTCAAACATCCTCGGACGGTACATGCGTAAAGACTATTTTAATACTTGACAGACACTAGCGAATCGGTTATACTACTGAGGTAGTTCAGAGACAACTTACATGAGTTGGATTGATTTCCTAGACGCTGACGTTGAAGAGGATTACCTCGACGTCCAGATCGATAAGTTGCATACTCTCGTTGACTTAGGTTACGAAGAGGACGCTGAAAAGTTGAATCTGAATATCAAAACTGCCTCCAAAATTCTTTTGGGTCAGTAGCACAGCGGATAGTGCAACTGCCTTCTAAGCAGTCGGTCGCAGGTTCAAATCCTGCCTGACCCGTTGCCCTTCACAGGGGCATTAACGGTCCATTAGAAAGGTACTTCATATGACTACAGCACAACGGTTCTCGTCGTGTCTCCCTACCCTTGAGGCAGCGGTTGACAGGCAGATCATGCTCGACTCTGATTATCCTATCATTCATAATCAATTAATGAAACACTATGAGGACAGAGGAGTTGACTTCTATGGTAATGTAGACGAGGATTATGACATCCTACTTGCTAAACTTGAATCCGACCTTTATTATTATGACCAAGACTAACATCATTTTGGAGCGATATCCTTATCGCTATGTTGAAGTTGGGACACTCGACAACGGGTTTCCCGACTATCGTATTCAAAAGTTTCATGAGTGGACCCAAAGGTACAGGGACATGTATCTCCTAGACAACTCTGTGCAACTGGATTATGTGATTGAAGATTTTGAATACACAAAATGGTTAGATCCTGATCCTGAGGTGCAAGCATACCGCAAGTACACATGATTACTTTTATTATTGTTGTAGTGCTCATCGCAGCAACTGCATTTCTTATACGTTATTACGATCCGCACATTTAATTCATTAAACTATGAACATGTACAATTTGGCAACACAAGCGTTGAGAGATGCTGTCAAGCAAGCACTCGATGATGAAGTAGATAGCAATCTACAGGGAGAACTTTGGAGGCACTATCAGGGTATGAAGTCTATTGCTTCACAACTCCAACCTGAGTCTGCAAAGTCTTCCCAAGCATACCGTCCACTTGGGGGTGAATTCTACACAACCCCAAGTACTTTCCCTACTGTATCTGAATCTTACGATCCAGATTACAATATAAATATCTCGTCTGGATCAAACGTGGCAGCAGAGTCAATCTCTTTCACGTCTGATATGAAGGATGTCGTCACCTTCTCCTGATCTTCCGCCAATAGATCTCATAAACTCGATGGCATATAAGCGCGACAGGAATCACATATTTTTGATTACCTGACGTCCAGACTACAGGGGGGTGGCGACACCCCTTCTTTTTTTTAATATTATGGAATGGTTAGTACCTAACAAACTCATGGTGGCATACGTTCAACCCTTCGAGGAGTTGGAAGCATATGCTATGAAAGCACTAGAAGAAAAGGTTCCTCTTGGTGATGAAGATAACGTATCTATCAAGAGAGAATATGCTATGGCAATACCACCTCTCTTTGAGAAGTGGATGATTGATACTGTCGATGAGATGTTCGATTTACACAAGGACGTCGGTGGTATCTTTGGAAACACTAAGGATAAGATGCGTATCGTAAAGATGTGGGCAAACGAGATGCACAAGGGTGATCAGCACCAACCCCATATGCACCAGTACTCATTATATTCCTTTACCTGTTATATAAGAACTACTAATGATGACGCTCCTTTCTATTTTATTTGGAATGAAACAGGAAATCCAGTGTACATAAACGAGGACTCTGTAGGCCACGCCTTGATTTTCCCTGCTAACCTCATCCATACAGTGTACCCTAAGCAGACCGAAGACGTCAGGATTTCCATATCAGGTAACCTAATAATAGATGTTGACAAAACTTAATCTTTGCTATATAATAATGTAACGTTTCTTAACAAAGCAACAAATGACTACAACAACTGAATCAGGTGGCAGACAAAACGTCTTTGGCATCGAACCTCGTATGACCTATGACGAATCCTATGAAGGGTACGGTAGAAATGCTGAAAAACTCAATGGACGTCTAGCAATGCTTGGATTAGTAGCAGGAGTTATTTCGTATGTTACCACAGGAAACTTCTTTTTCTTTGGACTCGCAGGGTTCTAAGACACTGTGACATAACTGTCACACCAAATGTAAACAAACTCACACAGGAAAAAACAATGACTCCAGAAGCAGAAAGATTTAACGGTTGGTGCGCCATGCTAGGTTTCGTAGCAGCAGTTGGTGCTTACGCAACTACAGGACAAGTAATCCCTGGTATCTTTTGATGAAGCAATTCGATAAAGAAAAATCAGTAAACAATCTGTTCGAGAAGAACAGCAGAGTAGAACCCCAGAAGATCTGGGCAGAAACTTGGAACGGTAGAGCAGCAATGGTTGGTCTATTCGCAGCAGGTATCTCTGATGCATTAACAGGACACATGTTCTTCGGCATGTTTTAATGGACAGTTTAAGTACTGTCGGTTCAATTAGTTATGGGCAAGCAATACTGTGGTGTCTATATCCATTCGGTGTCTTGATAGGGTTAGAACTCTTTCTAAGGGCACTGGATGGTGATGACGATGACGACGATCCAGAAGGCGGGGTAATGATGCCTGCCTACGCACAAAATTCTTAATTACACCTGAGGAGCACAAGGTAAAATGACCAATTTCAAATCATCTTTAAACTCTATCCCCCCATCAATGCATGGTATTCTAGAGTTCGCATTCTTTGTAGCAGTGGGGATTACTGCAGGGAACATGGGGTGGGTATAATGAAACCAGTCCCCCTAAAGGTAGTACCATACGTTTTCTTCGCATCACTGGTGCTGTCTACGATTACAGGGTTTCTACCCCAAGCAGTAATGACTGGAGTTTGAGTATAAATACTCATCTTTAAGTACTTTACAAAACTTAGCATCTCTGCTATACTAAATAAATCAACTGGGTGAGGGAATCCTCACCTTTTCTATGTGCACTCCGCAAACCGAGACCTATAGGGTGCCTAAACGAGTCTCTCATACCTCCGCCTGAGGGTGGCGAAGGAATATTATATCAGTGTTTCCCTGCACTTTTACTAACCCTTTTTCAAATGACAACTCTTTCACGTTCAAAACAACGCGGTGGTCTCCTCTCAGGATGGGACGAACTGTGTAACTGGGTCACCTCAGTTGACAATCGCATCTATGTCGGTTGGTTCGGTGTCTTGATGATCCCTTGCTTGCTCGCAGCAGCAACTTGCTTCATCATTGCATTCATTGCAGCACCTCCAGTTGATATCGATGGTATCAGAGAACCTGTTGCAGGTTCACTTCTCTATGGTAACAACATCATCTCTGGTGCTGTCGTTCCTAGTTCAAATGCTATTGGTCTTCACTTCTATCCTATCTGGGAAGCAGCAACTCTTGATGAGTGGTTGTATAATGGTGGACCTTTCCAACTTGTAGTCTTCCACTTCCTTATCGGAATCACAGCATACTGTGGTCGTCAGTGGGAACTTTCTTACCGCTTAGGTATGCGTCCTTGGATCTGTGTTGCATACTCTGCACCAGTATCTGCAGCATTCGCTGTGTTCTTGGTCTATCCTTTCGGTCAAGGTTCTTTCTCTGACGCAATGCCTCTTGGTATTTCTGGTACTTTTAACTACATGTTCGTGTTCCAAGCAGAGCACAACATCCTAATGCACCCCTTCCATATGATTGGAGTCGCAGGTGTATTCGGTGGTTCACTCTTTAGTGCTATGCACGGTTCTCTTGTTACTTCTTCTCTTATCAGAGAAACTACTGAGCAAGAGTCACAGAACTACGGTTATAAGTTCGGACAAGAAGAAGAGACTTACAACATTGTTGCTGCTCATGGATACTTTGGTCGCTTGATCTTCCAGTATGCATCTTTCAACAACTCACGTTCACTTCACTTCTTCCTTGCTGCATTCCCTGTGGTCTGCATCTGGTTCACTGCAATGGGTGTGTCAACTATGGCATTCAACCTTAACGGTTTCAACTTCAACCAATCCGTCGTTGACGCAGGTGGTAAAGTGATTCCTACTTGGGCAGATATCCTTAACAGAGCAGGACTTGGTATGGAAGTTATGCACGAGCGTAATGCTCACAACTTCCCACTTGACCTTGCTGCTGCTGAGACATCTCAGGTTGCTCTAACTGCACCTTCAATTGGTTAATAAATAGTTTCGTTCGAGATGGAACTAAATAGAGGGGGACACAACCCCCTCTTTTTTTATGGCATTCTATTATCCAGAAGGAAGTTTCGGTCCGATTTGTGATGTAATTCTTCCTCCAAGCACAACAGAATATAAAAGACCAGGGGGTATTGAACCGCCAGAGGATCCTTCGATCGTAGTTATTGGTGACCCTAGAGACGACCCGCCTGAAGGTCCTCCTATTCGCCAGTTCTTCCCAGGATTACCAAGGTTTATAGAACAGAGATGTAAAGTAAGACCAGATGGATCTTTCCATGACTGTGAGTATGTTTATGATTTACCAGTCACTTGGGATTGTACTGGACAAAATCCTCCTAAGGAAGGTTGTGCAGGAGTCTTTCCAAATCCAAACTTTAACTTTGATCCCACGTTCTTTGTACCAAGATTAGCTGCTGACTCATGTATTGCTTGGGATCCAGAAATTAATATCAAACCTATTAAGTATTACACACCATCAGGCACAACAATAACAAAGTACAGGAAGCAGAAATCTACACCTATAACTTATCCTGTCACCAGTGCGACTCAAGAAACGGTTGTTACTAATGATATGGTTGTGCAGTTTGATTCTACAGGTGATAATCTTATAGTCTCAGGTAGTGCTACTAGTGGTAGAGTTGCATTGCAACTTGAATGGGATGACAATCCAAAGACTAAAGACACTGCTCTAGGAAAGATTGAGGTCAATGGTCTTAAATTTGTACAACACTATTGTAGGAACGTTGAAGATCTATCTCTTACGTTGTCTGGTACTTCTCTACTGAGTTGGGGAAATGGCACAGGAGAGCGTGGAGGGTTTAGAAAACCAACTGAACATGACAATATCGGAAATCAATATATTGCTTTTGGAACTTCAGGAACTTCTCCATTCAACTCTCTACAATCTACAAGAACTGCTGCTCTAACTCTAGATTTAGATAACGCAAATCATATTTTTGTGTATGCGACTTTAGGTAATGATACAAATGGTGGAGAAACAGTTAACAATTCTGGTGAAGGACTGAAAATAGTCTGGCCAGATGGAACTGAAAACGACGTTGTTGATCTAGAAGCACAGCAAGATAGTGGACAGAGTGTTAAAACATTTAAACAACGTAACTCTAAGTTTAGATATTGTGAGGTTCGTGTCCCTGTTGCATTTAGAAATTCAAATACAACAGTACAGTTTAAACAAACTATTGCAAACTCTAGCGGTGAATTAAAGACAAGTAATAACGTATCTCTTTCTGCATTCTTTAACCAATTAGGTGACCTTGAGATTACTGGACAAGGATCTGGTACACTCCAACTGGACTTTGATTGGAATGATAATCCAAACACTGCAGGAACTGCGGTATCAACAATCGAAGTTGGAGGACAAACTTTTACACAGAGTGGTGAGAAAGGGAGTCAATCAAAAAATATATCAATCTCTGCAGGACAAACTATTAACGTAACTTACAACGACAATACTGGAGGATATCGTTTAGTTGATAATGGTAGAGTTGTTTGTTTGATGGACGGTGATGACGATGATTGTAATGGAAATTTTAGAGTTGGTAATATCACCATGGATTCTATTACAACTAATGATCCAAACTGTTTTGATAGTATTGCTATTGCAAGGATTGGATATCGTGCAGGTGGCAGTAGTGCTGATGTCGAAGAAGCAACCGTTAGAAGGTCTAAGGTGATGACTGCAGGTACATATCCAATCACATACACAGATAGGGCACAAGCACCTACTCGTGATGATACATTCACCAAACTTAAATTTAAAGACAGTGGTGGTAACGATACGAATGCTACTTTCTCTGTAGTAGCAGATGGTAATGATGCCACTACGGTTGTCACTCAAGGATACTGGAGTGATGAAGGAAACAGGTATGCTGTATGGGTTAACCCAGAACAATGTACGTTACCATTACAACAGCAGACAGTAACTTATCTGATTCCTATTCCTGCCACTGACACATATACAATCACTGGTGGTAGTGATGATACAATGTCAGTTTTCTTGAATAACTCTTCCACACCACTTACAAACTTCGACAATGCACCTGGTGGTATCTTCGCAGGTGGTTCGTATACTACTCCTTATTCAGAGACTCTTACTATCAATGGTGGCACACTAACTTTGGTAGTAAGATGTACAAACTCTGCTGCAGGTTTTCTAGACGGTGATGGTTATCCGATTGGTAATGCGTACAACTGGAATAGAAATCCAGGTGGATGGTATCTAAAAATCTGTAGAGGATCATCTTGTTACGGTGGTCCTCAGTCACCTTGGGTCAAGTCTGGTCCTCACCAAGCATGGAACGCTCTGATGAATAAGTATGCTGTATACCCATCTAACGTAGAGACGCTCACTGGAGTGTCTCACACTGCAAGTGTAGAGGTTAATATCGCGCAGGCAGGTAACTATGTGATGGAAGTTTCTGCTGATAACAGTGCTGATTTTACTTTCGATGGAGTCGCTATCGGATCTCAGTCTGGTTTTGCGAGCAGTAGTACTATAAATATTAATAACGTAAGCATCGGACCTCATATTATTGGGGTCACAGTAACAAACGCAGCACCTGCTGCAGGCAACGCTGATGTCTGGTCTAAAAATCCAGGTGGAGTTGCATATACAATGAAACTAGCAGGGTCTTCTACAGTCAGTGCAAGTTTTAATTCTAGTGGTGGTATAACAACTACAGGTACAGGCAGTAGAGAGTTTACTCTCGACTTTGAATGGGATGATGACCCAAGCAATGCAGGAACTGCTCTAGGAACATACAGGATAGCGGGTGTAAACTTCAGACAAACTCCAGGTCAGACTTCAGGTAGCACTAGTCAAGTAGTTGTTCTTGAAGGAGGACGTACTTACAATGCAGTCATTGTTAGTAACTCAGGTGGGTTCAGATTGAAAAACAATAATAGTCAGTTGTGTTTCATGGATCGCGATGATGATGATTGTAATGCAAAACTTGACATTACCCCAGGTTCTAATGTAGACTTCTTTGCATCAACATCATTAGACCTAACTACAAGATCTGCTTCCAATTTAGGTAATCTTATTTGGAATACCAGAGATTCTGTAGGTTATGAACTCACTACAATTGCATCCGAAGGAGGGTATTAATGGACTTACCAAAGATAAAAAATGAAGATCTACCCAAGGAACTCAAAGAGATCCTAGGTGATGGAGACGCAGAGTTTGAAGCGATCATGGATCCAATGGACTATATGGACATTCAATTTGATCCTGACGCATGGTATGAGGGAAGAACTAAAGTTGCTGAGATGCTAGTTGAATCAAGAAAAAAACTAGAGGAAATCCGAAATGAGATTAAAAGACACGATAAAGGCAGCGAAAAAAATTATTAAAGCACGCAAAAATAACAAAGCGTGCTATACTAAAGAGGAAGTTTTATACGCAAAACTCCTGAAGCGACGTGCCGAAACAATGTTAGAGATCAAACACAATGTACGGTCATCAGAAAACACTTGACAAAACTTCGGGATCATGTTAGTATAAATACTCGGTGAAGGTGGGACGCCACCCGATTAAGTACTTCCGAATGCCTCAATTACTCGCGCTAGGTTCTTCTTCAATCACCTAACACGATGTCATGTCGAGACATCTATCATCTGCTGACCAAAATTTTAATCAGCAAGTAAAATCTTTTAAACAAAATGATCAAATCAACAATCGCAGCACTCGCTGCAACTCCTCTTCTTTTCTCTGGTGCTGCGTTTGCAGGTCCTTACGTTAATGTAGAAGCAAACGGTTCTTATCCTGATGGTGCATACACTTCTGGCAACGTTGAATTCCAACTTGGATATGAAGCCGTGACCGATGGCGGTCTTGCTTGGTACGCTTCTGTAGGACCTACTGTAGGACATTCTGAAGCAACTGATGAGTTCGGTGACACTGAACTTGCAGGATACCTTGGAGCATCTAAGGGAATCAGCGAGAAGGTTTCCCTTTACGGTGAAGTCTACGGTGTAACTAACGATTCTGACTTTGATATGTCTGGAAAAGTGGGTGCAAAATATACCTTCTAAGATACACTATATAAATTAAACCTAGGGGATCTAAGGGTCCCCTTTTTTATTCTCCTTTTTATGTTTATGAACTTCGCTGTTTACACTCGTACTGGTTGCCCTTACTGCACAAAAATTAAACAGGTGCTTGAGGGAAAGGGATATAATTTTAGAGAATACAGATTGGGGGTTGACTTTGAGCGCGATGCGTTCTATAATCAATTCGGTAATGGATCTACCTTTCCTCAGGTAGTTCTTAATAGTACTAATCTTGGTGGTTGCACTGAGACTGTACAATACCTCCGTGAAAACAATCTTATATAATAATGGATGAATTTTATGAACTTGTGGAACGATCGATTGATTGTGCTTTTGAACAAAACAAATTTTATTTCAAAGCATACGACTATCTAAAGTCTCGCAAGGTGAAGAGGAGAGAGATAACTGAGTTTATCCAATCCTCATCTGCTGATACCTTATCACAACTCTGTTATGATTTGGATGCATACATTAAGGGTGGGTCTGATTCAGAACATCGATTCATCCGTGAAGCGTATGGTCACCTTGGAAAACCAAGGGCAAGAAAGATCAAAGACTATCTGTACAAGATCTTACAAGATGCTTGGCAATATGAAATAGATCGTAGACCAGGGCGCAGGAAACCTTCTAAATAATATTAACATCAAACATAGGAGGTTGGTTTCCATTTATTATAACTTTCATCTAAGGAGGAAACCATGCTAATAGCACTAGCAACTTTAGTTACCATCGGTGCATTCATCTTAGGAATCACTGTTTCATGGTTAGCAAAGGGTTACGTTGAAGACTACATCGAAAACGCTGCCTACGCAAAATCAGTTACACATCCAGAGATGCTTGACGAGGACGGTAACATTTTACATGATGAACTTATCTACGTCAGACCTACATCACCTTGGGATATCCAAGACTTAGACGACGACGAGGAAGACTGACTTCATTATTTTAAAATCATTATGGCAACACGAAACATGGACAACAGCAACCCTAGGTTGCTAATCAGTGAGGTTTTACGAAAAGTCTCAAACGCAAAAACTAAAGAAGAGAAGGCAAAACTTCTCAACAAACATAATAGTCAAGCACTCAGGTCACTTTTGATCTGGAACTTTGACGACAGTGTAATTTCTATGCTCCCTGAAGGTGAAGTACCATACACACCCAACGATGCACCAGTAGGAACTGATCATACTCGACTAGAACAAGAGTACAGAGGTTTGTATAGGTTCGTTAAAGGTGGTGCTGATAAACTACCTAGTCTTAAGAGGGAGTCTATGTTTGTGCAACTGTTAGAAGGGTTATCTGCTGAAGAGGCAGAACTTCTTGTTCTTGTAAAGGATAAGAAACTCACCAGTAAATACAAAAGGATTACTCGTTCTACAGTTGCAGAAGCATTTCCAAACATCGATTGGGGTAAACGAAGTTGAAAGTTCTATACGAGAACTGCGATAAAGAAAAGGCAAACGACACTTCGTTGCCTTACACTGCCTACCTTGTAACCTATAAGGTGGACGGTAAAGAACGTTACGACGTTACTATCTCCCAGAAGGGAGTGGAGTTGTTCGATTATTATTATGATCTCTATAAAAAAGACTTCGTAACTTTTATCCAGACTAAAGGAAACATCAATCCTAGACTGTGGCAAGACCCATCAGAGGCAAAGAAACCTACCAAGAAGAAAAAAACCAGATGAATGTAAGTTTGATTTCGGTCACTCCCGATGCAGAGAAGACTATTGGTTATGTAGCGAGGGTGAGCAACCCTAACAATCAAAGTAACCCTAAGGTATCAGGGTTGCTGAAGTATTGTATTAAACATCAACACTGGAGTATCTTTGAACAGGCGTTCATGACTCTAGAAATATCAACTACAAGAGCAATCGCTGCACAAATTTTGCGTCACCGTAGTTTTACATACCAAGAATTTTCACAACGCTACGCTGATAGTTCTCTACTAGGTAAGATTGATTTACCGAAACTCAGACGTCAAGACACAAAGAATCGTCAGAATAGCATCGATGATGTTGACGAATTCTTAATTCAGGAGTATGATATAAAGATGCGTAAAATTATTGATGACTCCTTTGCACTTTATGAGGAAATGCTTAATCACGGTATTGCCAAAGAATGTGCTAGAATGATTCTACCTTTATGTACACCCACCAAACTTTATATGTCTGGTAGTGTTCGGTCTTGGATGCATTATATCTCATTGCGTTCTGGACATGGTACACAACAGGAGCACATGGATATCGCTGACGCTTGTAAGCGTATCTTTGTCGAACAATTTCCTACAATTTCTGAAGCAATGGAGTGGAACTAATGCCTACTTATCCTGTAATTAACAAAAAAACGGAAGAGAAGAAAGAACTCTCCATGTCAATGAAAGAGTATGATCAATGGCGAAAGGATAACCCTGACTGGGACAAGGACTGGTCTGCAGGTATCGGAGGACACATGTATGGCACACCTAAGATGGACAATGGTTTCAAAGAAGTCATGTCTAAAGTCCAGAAGGCACACCCTAGAGCAAACTTGAGTCGATTCACTTAAATTATGGCAAGAGCACGAAAAGGAACTAACAATCCTAAAACATTTCCAAATGGTATGTCTAAGAAGCATATGAAACGCAAAAAACCTATTGATGCATCCTATCTGGTTCCTATCAAACCATTGACTGATAATCAGAAGACTGCTTTTGCTCAGTACAATGAGGGTAAAAATCTTTTACTCCATGGTGCTGCAGGTACAGGTAAGACTTTCATCACATTGTATCTTGCTTTACAACAAGTACTTGACGAAAACACACCTTATGATAAAATATACATTGTAAGGTCTTTGGTTCCTACCAGAGAGATTGGTTTCCTTCCAGGTGACCATGAGGATAAGAGTGCTCTCTATCAGATTCCATACAAGAACATGGTTCGATACATGTTCAGTATGCCTGATGATAATTCATTCGAGATGCTTTACGACAACCTTCGTGCACAAGAGACTATTAGTTTCTGGTCCACTAGTTTCATTCGTGGTGTTACTCTTGACAATGCTATCGTTGTTGTCGATGAATTTTCTAACTTAAACTTTCATGAGTTAGATTCAATGATCACCAGAATTGGTGAAGAAAGTAAGATCATGTTCTGTGGTGACATCACCCAGTCTGATCTAACACGAGAGAATGATAAGTCTGGTATCTCAGACTTCATCAGAATCTTAGAACAGATGAAAGAGTTTGCATGTATCGAGTTTGATATCAATGATATCGTTCGCTCTGGTCTTGTGAAGTCTTATCTCATCAGCAAATACAACCTAGGATTATAATGTTTGACTTCGTTAAAGTAGACTTCAAAGAAACTGAAGTTCAACCTGTGAATAAAGATGGTGTTCGTTTCTATAAAATACCTGATACTGATAAATACTTTCCAAGTGTTACCTCAATCACATCGTTTCAGAACGCACAGTTCTTCAAAGAATGGAGAACCAAAATTGGTGAACAAGAGGCAAATCGTATCACTGCTAGAGCAACACAACGAGGCACAACCTTTCACAGTATTACCGAAGATTATATCCGAGGCAATCTAGACATCGATCAGTACATGGAGAACAATCCATTGGCAGTTCGTATGTTTCAATCCGCAAAGAAAGATCTCAATCGTATTTCAAACATACATTGCTTAGAAACTTTCCTATACTCTCACTATCTCGGACTAGCAGGTCGTGTTGACTGCATTGCTGAGTTCGATGGCGAGTTGGCAGTGATCGATTTTAAAACTTCAACTAAAGAAAAGAAGGAAGATTGGATCCAGAACTATTTTGTTCAGGAGACTGCATACGCAGCAATGTTCCTCGAAAGATCTGGAATCGAGGTAAAGAAAATTGTCACACTCATTGCCACTGAAGAGGGCACTATTCAAATATTTGAGAAGTACAATCTTGATGACTATTTACAGTTACTCAAAACCTACATCTCTGAATTCGTCGCTTTCCATAATGGTTGATAAAGTATTATCAAATGATGGTAAGAAAAAGTCTGCCAAGAAGTCTGCTGAGGACAAGTTCCTCACACCTACAAAATTTTCTCAAGAGATTGAGAGACTTGTAAAGACTAGTGGAGGACTAATTTCATACATCGAAGCAGTAGTTACATACTGTCAAGAAAATGAAATCGAATTGGAGACGGTTCCAAAGTTATTATCTAAACCTCTCAAGGAACGCTTGAGACATGAGGCACAACGTCTCAACTATATGAAACAGACTTCTAAGGGAGTGTTACCACTGTGACAGGGTTTGAAGTTTACAAAACTTACCTAGCACTCAAACAACATTTCACAAAGACAGACTACGATTATGAAAAGTATCGAGGTAAAGTTCGTGCTTCCGAACAATCCTTTGAGCAGAGACTTGATCGATACTTTTTCAAAAAACTAGCGGTGAAGTTCAAGGATCATGAAATCTTTGATTACTTCATCGCTAACTTTTTGTCAAATCCTAGAGGGTATATCAAATCATTTAGTGTGGAAAACTATACCAAATGGAAGATTGCACGAGAGTCTTTGACTTATAAATTTAAAGAAGACGTGAACGTTTTATTAGATGATCTCGAATCACCTTATGATCAATCGTTTGAAGACATCTTTAAAGCAAGCAAAGGTAATCATCCTCCACTGTTGAAGAGATACTATGCTAATGAAGTTTCATTGGATACCTTAGTCATCTTTGAAAACTGTTTGGGTTATATCGATAACCTTTCTAAGATATTAGTTGACCCTATCTGGGAAGATACTAAAATGAAAGTAACCAAATACAAACCCTTTCTACAGGTAGACTGTAAGAAATACAAGGGTGTTATACTAGACGTAATACACACAAAGCTATGAGTTTTTTTGATTCTGAACAAGTCCAAGAAAATCTTAACGATATCTTCCACACTTATCAACAAGTTGCTATGGTAACATCACAACTTGCAGAGATGACTAAGGAAGAAAAACTGGAACACATCGATGGGTGTAAGCAACTCATTGAGAAGCAGAAGAATTTCTACTTCCGTCTCTCCCTTGCTGCCAAAGAGGACGAAGAGGCAAAGGAAATGAGAGAAAGGATTCACCAGTTAACTAAAGCATTCGGGTTCAAGGACCTGATGGACTGCATGGATGCAATGGTTGTGACACTCGAACAAGCAGCACAACAAGAACTTGACAGACCCTAAATAGTATGCTACGATAACTCAGTAGTACAAAAACCAAATCCAAACAATACGGAGAATACACTATGTCTTTCGCATCATTAAAGAAAGCATCTGCAACTGGTAACACACTTGCAAAACTAACACAGGAGATTGAGAAACTCAATCAACCTCAACAGAGTTCATCCAATGTAGATGACCGTCTTTGGAAACCAGAACTCGACAAATCAGGTAACGGTTATGCTGTTATCCGATTCCTACCTGCACCTGACAGTGAAGAGATTCCATTTGCAAAAGTGTGGAGTCATGCATTCAAAGGACCTGGTGGGCAATGGTACATCGAAAACTCTTTGACTACTCTTGGTAAGCAAGATCCTGTCTCTGAGTATAATACAGAACTTTGGAACGCAGGTGGCGAAGGTTCACCTCAACGTGCACAAGCACGAGCACAGAAAAGGAAACTCTCTTACTACTCAAACATCTACGTTGTCAGTGATCCTGCACATCCTGAGAATGAAGGTCGGGTTTTCCTTTATAAGTATGGTAAGAAGATTTTTGACAAACTTGTCGAAGCAATGCAACCTGCATTTGCAGACGAGCAACCTCTTGATCCTTTCAACTTCTGGGAAGGAGCGAACTTCAAGTTGAAGATTCGTAAGGTCGATGGTTACTGGAACTATGATAAGTCAGAGTTCGCAGCACCTGGTGCCCTTCTTGATGACGATGCTAAACTTGAGTCTCTTTGGAAGCAAGCATATTCTCTTGCTGACTTTGAAGCACCTAAGAACTTTAAGTCATATGAAAAACTTAAAGAGCGTCTCAGTCTTGTCCTACAGTTGACTGCAGCACCAAAACCTGTTGATGAGTCCCTTGAGGATGAGTCTGAAGGACTTGGAGCACGCAACACAACTCCATCTTGGGGTACAGAGGTGAATGACTTTCGTGAGAAAGCAGTCGCTTCCTCTCCTGTAGACACAGAAGAAGATGCTTTGTCTTACTTCTCTAAACTCGCTGAAGAAGAATGAAAACCATCCTTGCTGCTATTTTAGTGGCAACCTCGATGTCGGTCCCTGCTGAGGCAAAGCACCGTCGTCACAGTCACGTCTATCGTGATGAGGTTTGCACTAAGACGATCTACGAAGAAGTATATCGTCCTCCAAGGTCACTTGGTAACCCAAGTCCTAGGGGTCAGATCTTTTCTGAGTCTTATGATGTAGAGGTTCCATGTAAGAGACGTCGTAGATACTACGACTCACATCCCAGACCTGTACCTGATACGAACGATTGTTCAGAAGGTACAGTGATTGGAGGATTACTAGGTGGTCTAGGAGCAGCAGCAATCTCCGAAAACGATGCTATGATCTGGTCCATTCCCCTTGGTGTTGTCGGAGGGGCAATGACTGGTTGCCAAATAGACGGAGGTTAAAAAATGTCACATCGATTCTCTGAGATTAAACCAGAGCACTGCTATACTAAAAATGAAGTTGACAAACTCATTAAGGAAGCGGTAGATGAGGCACGGAGAATAGATGAAGAGTCCATGCGGAAACACAATAGAGATGCTACAGTCATCTCTATGATTCTAGGGTTCACAACCTTAGCATTGTTTCTGGATGGACTCCTTCGCATCTTAGGAATTATCCCACCATTCATGGGCATCGATGTTAACGTTGTTGACAAGATCGAGAATGGTATCATAGATAAACTAGACTTAATTAAACAAGTTCCAATACAAAAACTTTTACGTCGATGAGTGATCTTCAAGTGGGTATCTATTTTATTTGCTTTGCTTTGGTAGCAGGTGCATCGTTTGCTTTTATGTTTAAGATGATGACTACTACACTAGAAGAGTTTAACAAACCAGTACAGAAAACAAATGTACACCCTGAGATGTCAGACGTACAGAGTGGAGAGGAGTTGCTAGTCTTCAGAGGATACGAAGAAGACGATGAAGAGGATGACGATGACGAAGGTGATGTAGTCGTAATCCGAAAATGACTTTTAGTTTCAAAATATCGCCCAAAAAAATCCCGCCAAAAATTTGACCCCTTTAGTTTTTTCATGAGTGACGTACAGTATAAAAAGCACAGAGTGTTTCGTGAGACAGAAGATGTTATCTTCTACGATATATCTGTAGAGGAATCAAATGCTAGTGATCTTGTAGTACACACAGGTGCTGCAGTATCACCTCCCGATGACATGGTAGGTGCAAAACAGTTTTATATACATTATCATCAGGTAGATTACAATCGTGTTCTATCTGGACAGAGAATGTTTGAATTGGTAAACTTTGATTGGAAATATCCGTATCACATTGTACATCTAGACGTTCACTCTGGTGCACTGATCATTCCTACTAACACATACCATAGATCTGTGTCTGGAGAGGGTGGATCTATAGTAATTAATCAAGCACAACGTGATGATTTATTCAAACCAGATACAGAGTTTATACCTGTCTCATCAGCAGAGAAACCAAAACTTTATAAGGTTTTACTTCATGAAAAACCAGTTATCCATAGGTTAGGAGAATGATTAGCACTGAAAAACTTCTAGCAATCTATAAGGTTGTCAGAGTAAAACGAAAACCGAAGTATAGTCCACCTCGTAAAGATCACAATCAACATCTATACGGATGATTAGTAACCGCCACCATATCCTGACGAACCAGAGGAACTAGAACTGCTGCTCGAAGAACTTGAACTAGTATCTTGAGTCGTTGTAGTTGTAGCAGTCGTTGTAGTATCTGTAGTCGTTGTAGTTGTAGCGGTGGTAGATGTAGCAACTCCAACACTGCCTGTTGTGCTCGCAGTAGAAGAAGGACCGTAATCAAATGTAGTTGCACTCGTTGCTGCCGACTGTCTAGACACACTAGCAGTAACAAAACCTGCAATATCAATGAACCTCGCTGCAATAGACAGTGGGGTTTTCTTATTGTTTACATCATCTAGTTCTGGATGAGGATCGTATGATACTTGTTCTGTAATCTCTTCAACCATCATGTCTGCAAGACCTATTGTTGGGATTATAATTTGTCTCTTTAACTCATTAAGAAAAACTTCATGTTCATAGTTAGTCACAGGGTATCTAGATTGTTCTGCAGTAAGTGCAGTTCCATCTAACATGGTAGTTCTATAATTTTCTAATACTTCAATACCTTTCTTTGTTACTACAACATCACCATCTAATACTTCATTCGTTTCGTAGTGGTGGATACCATTAGCATCTGAATACACTGAACCGATGTATTTCTGCAAATCATAATCAGTCTTTGGCCAGTGGTCGTAGAAGTCTGTGATATTATTTACCATTAGGATGACCCAATCCAAATGTCCATCACCTAGAAAATTTCTTGCAAGACTCTCAGGTGTGTCATTGACTCTGAGTTCATATGCCTCAAACTGAGTAACATACTGGTCAAGATCCTCTCTTACCTTTACTCTTCTAAAGATATTTTTGACCAAACGATACTTATAGTTCTCACTATCGGAGATGCCTTCTCCTACATATACATTTGGAAAATAAGAAAAATAAGACATTAGAAACCTTTTGCGATAGAACCTTGATTGATAACAGAAGTTTCGGTAAACTGCATATCAAGTTGAATAGCAGGAACTGATACTGCACCTTGATCAACGGTTTGGAAAGATGAATACTGCCCATCAGGAGTATAATTGACTGTAATACTAGTGCAAACTGATGGTTTTATTCTAAAATGTAATCCACCTGCTTCTGAGATAGTATCTGCTTCTGGATCGTATCTGACAAATCTAAGTTCATACTTATCAGGAATCTCAAAGAATCTATTAGCAGCAAGAGCACCAGTGGTTGCAGATGATGTAATTGTGTTACCACCATCTTCCTGATCAAAGAGACCAAATAATTGCTTTTCGTCTATACCTTTAAGTCTAGGTGCAGCACCTGTTTTAAGGTAAGTAATAATATTGTATATTTCTTTTGCTTCATTCATTGAACGAGAGAATAATTTAAAGGAGAACGAATGAGTTCTAAACTGCATTTCTTTAAAAATTTGTTCAGCAAAGGGGTTGAATACTCTACCTTGACCAACAGCAAGAAGATCACTTGCAGTAACGTTTCCTTCACCACCAATAAGTTGGTTTAAACTACCTACTGAACCTGCGATCACTGATGCTGCCAGTTCTGGTACAGCAGCACCTGCAGCAGTTTGGATTGATGATGCTGCGTCATCAAAAGTTGTTCCACCTGGGTTGATCATAGTACTTGCCATGGCACCTGCAACACCCATATTAACTTTAGCATATGATGCTTGGTATGCAGTTGAGATGTTTTTAGGCATCGCAAGATACACTGAAGTGTCATTCCTTTCTAAATTTGATTCACTCCCTGGCATATTCATGCCTTTATAACCGCCACCAGTATCCTTATAATTAATTCTTGATCTTTGAATGTGAATATAATCTACTGCTTCAGTAGGGAATGGTTCATCGTTTGCTCTATCAACGACAGCGGAAATTGGATATCTTAATGTGCTTTTGTTCGCCATTCGACCTAAATAAAAGAGTACATATATTATATTTATGAGGTATCAAGGAAAATATCGTCCTAGTTTCCCTCGAAAGTACAAGGGTGACCCTAACAATGTTATTTATAGGTCATCGTGGGAGTACAAATTCATGAAATGGTGTGACGTCACATCATCTGTAACTGAATGGGGTAGTGAAGAGATTATTATCCCCTATGTTTCTCCTGTTGATGGCAGAAAGCACAGGTACTTTCCTGATTTTTATGTAAAGGTTAAGGGTAAGAAGTATCTAGTTGAAGTTAAACCATTCAAACAGACACTTGAACCCAAAACACAAAAACGACATACCAAACGATATATAAATGAAGTTGTTACCTATGCTGTTAACAGAGCAAAATGGAAAGCAGCAACTGAATTTTGTAAAGATAACTCTTGGGAGTTTATGTTAATCACCGAAAAAGAACTTAAAGTCTAATGGCAATCCCCAATAAAGAAACTGCAAGACCCGTCGCCAGTGTTGGTGGTGGTGTTGGTGCGTTCATGGAGACGATGCTTAAAGACGAGACGATGCGTCCGTCTACTCTTAATAAGTATTCAGTCAACTTCGCATCACCCCCAATCCTTCTATCAAAGAGTGTCGGTGGTAAATCTCAGGCAGATAATTTACAACTCGAAACAAAAACTCCTGCAAACTTACTAGATTACTATGCAAAAAGTGTAAGTTTACCTAGCAGACAGATTACTACTGGACAGTTTCAACCTCCAGGTGCGTCAGTAAGATACGCAACCAACCAAGCATTTAGTCAGATGCAGATTGAGTTTCTAGTTCCTGCATCTCAATACACAAGATCTATATTTGAAACATGGGTCAATAGAATTTCTAGAGATTCCAATCAGATGGTAGATTTCTATCAAGAGTATTGTTCTCCTAGGGTAAGAGTTTATAAGTGGGAGACACAACAAGCACAAAACGTTCTTACTGGTTGTTGGGAGATGAGAAATGTATTCCCATATAACATTGGATCTATTCAGTTGAACAATGAACAGAATCAAATTATGTCATTGTCCATGGGATTCTATTACGAGAGATATAGATTCTACTCTGCAGATGCATTCTCTGATCCTGGATTGAGAAATCAAATCACTGTTCCTGGTTCGATTGGTGATACTTTCAAAGCTGATGAAACCAGTGGCAATACTACAGTTAATACGACACCAAAATACAGCGGAGAAACATATACAGTATCTGGTGTTACATACAGAAGTGACACTGGTCAACCCATTTCATTTGATGGTTCATATACAGGTCCTCGCTAACCTGACTAAATAAAAACATGAAGTGAACTACACCTTATGGCATTACCTAAGCTAAATGTACCTAAGTACAAATTGAAACTACCGTCTGACGGTAGGACTGTGAACTATAGACCTTTCCTTGTTAAAGAAGAAAAGTTATTATTAGTCGCAACTGAGACTGGTGAACAACCAGAGATCATCGATGCAATCAAAGATATTATTCAATCATGTACAGATCTAGATTCTGTAGATGATTTAGCAACCTTTGATATTGAGTATTTGTTTCTACAGATTAGAACAAAGTCTGTAGGAGAAGAAGTTGAAGTATTAGTCAACTGCCCTGATGACGAAGACACTCAGGTCAAGGTCAAGATTCCTCTTGATCAGATCAAAGTCAAGAAAACTAGGGGACACAAATCTACTGTTCAACTAACTGATGAGTGCGCTGTTGAAATGGGATATCCAAGTCTGGATATGTTTGTGAAATTAAACTTCACCGATCAAAACATTGGTGTGGAAGAAGTTTTTCAGATGGCAGCAGCATGTGTGAAAACTATTCAAGATCCTAATCAGGTCTATGAATGTAAAGACGTTCCTCAGGAAGAGATCCTTGCATTCTTTGATGATATGAATAGTGGGCAGTTTGCAAAGATTCAAGATTTCTTTGACACCATGCCCAAATTAACTCACACTGTGAAGGTTACTAATCCTAACACTGGAGTAGAAAGTGACGTAGTACTGGAAGGACTAGCAAGTTTTTTCGGTTAGCCCTACTTCATACTAATCTACAATCATACTATGAGGGTAACTTTGCACTGATGCACCACCACAAGTGGAACATCGAACATATAGACAACCTTATGCCATGGGAAAAGGAAATCTATTGCGACATGCTTATCAACCACCTCAAAGCAGAGGAACGTAGAATGAAGGAGAAACCATAGCAGTGGCAAAAATCGTAGCATACAAGTTTGTAAATCCAGGTGGAAGATCTGTAAGATCCTCTGGAGGAATTGCTGCGAGAAAACAACTGCTTGCTGTTAATCGTGTTGGTGCTAGTACAAGTAGTTTAGCGACTACATTAAGTGACATTGCAAAAATCAATACAGCATTTAAAAGAACTGAAACTGAGATAGAGAAACAGCAACGTAGAAAACTACAAAGAGAAAGGGATAATCAAGCAGAAGAGTTACAAGAAGGTAAGAGTATTGAAAAGGGAAAGGTCGATGGAGAGTTTAAAAAGGAAATTAAAAAGAAACCTAAAGGTGGTCTTGTAAGTAAAGCACTTAAGGCAAAGAATGGTTTCTTTGGATTCTTAGAGGGATTCTTAAGTCCCATTGGTGGTCTGATAATGAAAATTGCTGCTAAGGCAATCTTCGCTAACATTCTTCTCTACCTATCAGACCCAAAGAAAAGTGAAGAGGTAAAAGTTTTTATTGAGAAGGCATCGTTTGTCTTCAAGAAACTCTATCAGTTTGGGTCGATGATTGTTGGCAGTGTCATGGACACTGTTGGGCAAGTTGTTGGGAAGGAATCTACTCTTTCAGAGAGACTCATTGGACTTGGTAAGATAATCGGTGCCATCACTGGCATGACATTATTGCTTGAAGGTGTTGGGATGGTTAGGGATCTTTTCAACACTGCAGAAGATGTTGCTGATACTGTAGACACTGCTAAGGATGTTAAGCGTGCAATGCGGACGCAGAAAACAGTCAAAGAGTTAGGAGAGCAGTTCGGTCAGAAGGCAGGAAAAAGATATGCAATGCTCATTGCTGATGGTGCTGATGATGCAGCAGAACTCTTTGCAAAAACACTGCGAGAGACTGGTGATATTAAACAGGCAAATAAGGCAGTAAAAGCATTTACAGAAGGACTCGATGTAGCAGCGGATGCTGCAAAAGTAGCAAAACAACCTGGGTTCTTTAGTAGGATGATGTCGAAGGGTAAAAACTTCGCAGTAACACAAGGACAAAGAGGATTAAATTTTGCTACAACTGAAGGAAAAAAACTATTAGAACTTGGATCAACTGCACTTCAGAATCTTGCTGCCAGGTTTCCTAAAGTTGATATCATTGGAGCGTTAAAGAGTCTTCCAGATAAAACAGTAAAGAAGTATAAACAGGTGGCAGCGTGGGGTGCTCAGGCGATGGACAACGCCAAAGCAGGGATCAACTCACTCACGGAGACTATTGGTAAGGGATTTAATAATCTTGGTAAGTTTGCACAAGAGCAGGTTCTTGGCAGACTTTATAACAAGTTCAAACCATTCTTTGATGGTATTTCTGATGTAGTCAAACCTATAATCAGTAACTTTAAAAAGAATTTGTTATCCATTCCTGGAATGGAAAAGGCACCTGGGGTCTTGAAGAAGATGGGTATCAATGGTTTCGGTGACATTTCTAAGGCAGGTTCTAAGTTAGGAGCACGAGCATCGAGTTTCTTACCCTTGATTGGTAGTATCGCAAACTTCTTATTTGCTTATCAACGTCTGTCACAGGGTGATACTATTGGTGCTTTGATTGAAGGCGGTTCGGGTGCAATCCAGTTTACAGGAGAACTAGCAACAGTAACAGGTGTAGGTGCAGCACCAGGTCTAGCCGCGATCATAGCATCATATGCAGGTGACGGTTACATGTTCCTTCGTGACTTCATTCCTGAGATACAAGAGAACGAAGAAAAGGCAGTTGGCGCAATGGGTCTAGGTGGAATTAAGAAGTTTATTGATCAAGCAGTCTCTAAAGTATTGCCTGGGTTTGGTGCCATTATGAAGGCAGCGACAGGTGATCTTGAAGGTGCAGGAGAAATGTATAAGGATCAGAGTAACTATGCAGGTCAAGGTTCAATGACCGAACAAACAAAAGAACCAATTGATGTTGAAGATCCAATCTCTATCTCTACAAAAGGTAAAGTTTCAGGTCGTTTTGATATGGAAACTGGCAAAGGATATATTAATGATCGCGAAGTTCCTATGGAAGAGTATGAAGCATTTGCAAACATGAGTATGGCAGAGAAGTTAGCGAAATATAGTAAAGCAGCAGGTGGTTTAGTAGGTTCTATTAGTGCAGTGAAAGGTTCTCTTACTGCAGTAAAACGTATTGCTTCCTCTAAACTATCAGAGGAAATATCAATTGCTAAAGAAATGGCAGAAGCAATCGTGGTACCAATGGTAATTCAACAATTAGCACCTATGCCTATGCTAGTACCAATAAATAGTGGCGATGGTAACACTGCATCAATCTCTTCAGTAACTTCTAGACGATTATAATGGCAAAAGCAGCAGTACAAAAAGGAAGCAAGATTAACGTTTACAAATTAGTAACCGTTAAAGAACCTGATGCAAGACAAAAGAAGAAAGATCCTACTGGGTATGAGACTGCAAGAGGTCTGAATGCAACTACTAAAGCAGTTAATAACTTAGGTACCACTCTCAATGGTATTAACAAAATTGTTGGTGACCTTAAGCAAATAGAATTAGATCGTCTTGAAACTGCAAATAAAAATAAACCCAAGATGGATCCCAAGTATGGGAAAAGTAAGAAAGGTGGTGGTATACTAGGATCACTTGCAAAAGGATTTCTAAAAACTGGTGGTGGATTCTTATCAGGTCTATTAGGACTACTCGGTAACCTATTCAAAGCATTTGTAGTTCTTCCTGTTTTGACATGGTTAAGTAAAGAAGAAAATCAAGAGAAGGTTGCAGGTGCTTTAGAAGTATTGGCAAAGTTTGGTAAGTTCATATGGAACTGGGCAAGTTTTGGAGTTACCAATACAATTGATGGACTATATAAGTTACTTAGCGACGATTCGTCTTGGATGGATCGACTTGTTGGGTTTGGTCAAGCACTTTTAGGCGTTGGATCCATCTTCATCGGTTTAAAGGGTCTAAAATGGTTACTAAATCCTGTCAAAGTTGCTAAAGGTATTACAGCAGCAGTCAAAGCATTAGTTAAATTCGTAACGAAAAGAGGAAATCCATTGCGTATTCCAGGTAGAAGAAAAGGTGGGAAGGCAGCAGGTGGTTTAGTTACCGCTGCTGCTATAGCATTGCCACAGATGGCACAGGGTGGATGGATAACTGGACCCCAGTCTGGTTATCCTGTATCACTTGATGGTGGTAAAAGCACATCATTCATTGGTCATGGCACAGAGTATGTGTCACAGAAGTCAAGTGGTGGTGCATTTGTTACCCCGTATGATACTCCTGCAACCCGTAAGAATCCTGGGCTGACTGCTATGAGACAAGCAGAAGCAGCAAGAATGGGTTATTCTCAGGGTGGTGAAGTAAAAGAATCTCTTAATCTAACCGCAGATCAGTTCAGAGCACTTGCATATGGTGTGAGTGGTGAAGCACAACGCAATACTGCTGATGAGTATGGAACTGCAGCAGCAATCTTAAACAGAGTTGCAGATCCTAGGTACCCTAACAACATCATGGGCGTTCTTAGTCAGAACAATCCCGTTCAGTTTGCAGCATACTATGATGGTAGTATGCGCCACGAAGAGAAGTTACAAGAGAAACTTTCTTCTCAGGTAGGACAGACAGCAATCATTGCAGCACTAAGAGAACTTAAAGGTAGAGATAGTTTTAAAGGAACTGCCATGTACAAACACATGGGTTCCGATGACGTCAAGTTCTCTAGAAGAGGAAACTTCTATCATTATTCAGAACAACGAGGAAAGAATGATCCTCCTCCGTCATCTATCCCAACGCATTATCTAAAGTTCATTCAAAATCAACAGGCAGATCCAGATCAACAACCAAATGCTCCAGGTAATGATAGTGGAATAATGGGAGGGTTATCTAATGCTCTCCAAGGTCTTACTGGATTTCTTAGTAATGTATTCTTAGGAGGTCCTGCACAAGCAGCACCAATGCCACAAGTAGCACCACCACCTGCAAGGAAGGCGGAGTCAGCAGCAAATGATGGAGCAAGGGGAGTTTCAGTTGCTACTGGTGATATGGGAGAGAAAGTATTCCCACTTCCTAAAGGTAGATTTGAAGCAACAGCAAGGCAAATATTTGGTGCACCGAGAGATGGAGGATCACGGTCACACCTCGGTGTAGACTTAACTGAAGCATCTCCTTGGGGACCAGATCCAAAGATTCCTGTTGTTGCTGCTATTGCAGGATCAGTGTTAAGCGAAGAATATAAGGCAGGGCAGACATACCATTCAGGTGCGATGATTCGAGGTAAAGATGGTTATGACCAACGATACTTGCATATGGAACCTAGTGTAAAACCTGGGCAGGAAGTCAATGCAGGTGATCAGATCGGTAGACTTTATGATGATGGAATCAACAGTCACTTACACTTTGAGGTATACAAAAACGGTAAGGGTGGAGCTCTAAATCCATCTTTGATCTACCCAAGTATGTTTAAAGCAGGAACTACAGGTGGAATGCAGATGAGAAATCCTACTGCATTCACTGCTTCCAGTTTAACAACTCCTGGTCAGAACAAACCTTCTCAAGCTAGCATCCAATCACAGGGTGATATGAGTAGAACAGAGGATACAACCTTCTCTGGTATGGATGGTATTCCTAGTCAGTTCTCTGCTGCTAAAAAACAAAGAGAAGCATTACTTAATGCAACTCAAGAAAGAGATAATGCACGAGAGAATTTTAAAACAGGCGTAGCAAATGCTGTGATGACTGCACAAACACGAGTAAATGAGTCTAACCAACAGAGTGCTAATGCTATTCAGCAAGCAAACTCAGGTTTAAAAAGTGCAAGTCAAGGTGGAGGAAGTAAACCCATGGTGAGTGGTGGTCTTCCTGGGGTTGGTAGTGTAAACATCAATGGTGTGATGAAAACTACAGCATATGCGTTGAACTCTAACAAGAATTTTATGCGAGGTATTCTTAGATGAGCATAACAAGGTCAGTTGCAGGTGATTGTAGCGTATCTGTTTTTCTTTTTAGAGATGGACAACAACTCAAAGCAAAAGATGGAGGAGAAAACTTAGTAGGTTTCCTGAGAGGTTGGGAACTCTATGAGAGTATTGAGTCAGGAACTATCGAAGGTACGTTTATCTTTGAAGACTCTGCAGGTATCTCTAACATTTTCAGTGGATCTGAACTCATTAAGTTTCAAGTCAGAGGAACTATTGCTACTAGGACATATTATCTAAGAGCATACAATATTAGTAACAGATCAAGAACTGGACAAACTACGGATGTTTTTATCATTCAAGCATGTTCTGATGAGTACATTAAGAACGAAGTATCAAATATTTTTGGTAACTCAGAAAAAATATTTAAAGAAACTGAATCATCTGCTATTGTTAAAGATGTAGTTAGGAACACCAAGTATCTTGGAAGTGGTAAAAAATTATTTGCTGAGGAGAGTCTAAACAAACATAAATTTATTGCACCAAACTGGAGACCCATGGATGCGATCTATTGGATTGCACAGAGATCAATCAGAAAGAAAAAGACGGGTGGTGGATTCCAGAACGGGTTTACTTTCTTTGAGAATGCAATGGGATACCATTTTAAATCTATCGATGGTATGATTGAAGATATTAACAAACAGGATGTAGAAACTAAAACTAATCCATCTACAGGTATAGCAAGACTGTATAAGTATGTCTATTCTGCTAAGAAAATTGATACTGGTGAAGGAGATCAATTTAAGATTGATAGTGTTAGTTTTCCAGAAGAAAAGAACTTTTTGATGGGTCTGAGACACGGTGCTTGGTCAGGTTACAGCGTTGGATTTGATCCTGTCACAGTCAATCAATCTAGGTGGGGTGGAGAGAGTTCAGATCTATCAGCAGACATGTACAGGTATAAAGTTTCTGATGCATGGAAGAATATGTCACACTTGGGTGGTAAAAATGCAGTAAACCCTATGTCACGACTTGATGACGACTTTAAAAATCTCGTTGACAACCCTAAAAGGGTGCGTTATAGTATACTTCCAAACCAAATTTTCGATAAGAAAACATCTGCTGGTTCGGCACTCAGTTCGCAGAAAAACTATGAAGCACTCGTAGAGTTGCAAGCATATCAATGGATGCGAATGGAAACGATGAAAAACACGAGAGTGCAAGTAGTCGTCCCAGGAAACTTGGATCTATATGGGGGTTACGGAATTCACATTACGTTACCATCTACCGAAAAATCTGGAGAGAAAACCAAGATGGATAAACGATTTAGTGGTCGTTATATGATCGTTACAATCGCCCATAAAGGTACTCCCGACAACTTCTCGTCAGAGATGCTACTAATGAAAGATGGTGTAATCCCCTAAATAGTTCTGTATCACTCAGGTACTAACATGAAAACACTAGAAGACCACATCCAAAAAGATAGAACAATCTTAGACAATCCTCAAATCAGTCCTCAGACTCGTAGACACATTGAAGGCGAGTTGCACGACTTAGAAGATTACGCAGAACATCACAAAAAGGAAATTGAAGCAGGAGATCATCACGATCCTACTTACCTAGAACTTTACTGTGATCAGTTCCCTTCAGAACCAGAATGTCTAGTCTATGACGATTGAGTCTTATCTCTTAGGACTTTGGAATAACATAGCACAAGCACAAGCAAATCCCCATGCCTACGCATCAATCTTTATGCACTGGCAAGAGATAGAAGGGGGTTTGCAGTCTCAAAATTACTATAGAAAAGACGGACCCTCTAACCCATATCGAAAAAGATTTCATAAGAAAGTTGTAATATCTGACACCCAAATATTAATTGAGAACTACGATATAGACTGGACTAAATCTGAAGAGTGTGGTATGATGTTTACCTTCGATGGTAACGCATGGCACGGTTCTGTTGTGGGCAACTGTGTCGTCAAAGGAGTTGAGATCAAATCAAAGATGTCACTCTTCGGAGACAAACTACATAGTTGTGACCAAGGTTATGTCGATGGACGTATGATCTGGGGTAGTAAGGAAACATATAAGTTTGTTAAAACCAAAAACACCTTTTAGTTTCAAAAATCGGGGTAAAAAAATCCCGCCATTTTTTGACTCTTAGGGTTTTTTACTAAATAATCAAAAATCTGCAGATAGATGCAAACAGTTGAAGGTATCCTAAATGAACCTACAGTAAACTTTGTCGGTAAAGACGGATTTTTCTGGTGGGTTGGTGAAGTCGAAGACAACGAAGATCCGATGGAACTTGGTCGGTGTAAAGTTCGTGTGCTTGGATATTATACTAACGTAAGGGGTGGCACAGTTGCCGATCTACCTACAGAAAACTTACCATGGGCAACAGTATTACAACATACTTCACAGGCAGGTAACGACGGACAAGGTGAAAGTTCAGGACAACTCCAACCTGGTGCTGTTGTTATGGGTTTCTTCATGGATGGTGAAGATGCTCAAATGCCAATAGTTATTGGTGTTTTGCGTGTACAGAAGAGTACAAGTACAAAGCATGACTTCACCCTCACAGGTGAAAATATGGAGGATGGAAGTACAGGTGTAGTCAACCCTGCACTTAGAAGAACTGCCGATCCTAATAGTATTGATATTAATAATAAAAATAATGCTTCTGGATCAAATGCTGTAAAAATTCCTGGAAGTAAAGTATCACCAGAACCTGCAGGTCCAGGATCACCTAATAATGTAGGTGTACACCTCCCAGGAAGTGCAGGTAATGCTCAAAAACCAAGATCACCTTCTAAACCAATTGCTACTGGTAATGGTGTAGGCGGACCTTGGAAATCTGTGGAATCTAAGTTAAACTATCTTATTGAAGATATTTCAGATACAGCAGGTACACTGGTTGCAACAGAAGATGGTGACTTCATTGACATTGTATCTGGTAAAGTTGTAACTATTGAAAAACTTACAGCAAAACTACAAAACTTTCTAGGTTCTGTTTTCTCTCAAATTATCTCTGCAATTAGAGAGGCAACATCACAACTTGCTGAACAACTTGGTGGTTTGTTAGACTTTGGTAGTCTCATTCCAGGAATTCCATTTTCACAAATGGCACTTATTCAGACTGCAGTGACTCAGATTTTATCATCTCTCTGTATTTTTGATAGTCAGATTACTAGTTTCATTAATGATCCTGTAAGTGCTATTCAAAGTGGTATTAACAGTTTGCTTAGTGGTGCTATCAGTAAAGCACAAATGGTAATGCAGGGTGTTCAAGATACTATTGATAGTATTGTTTGTTCTGTACAAAAAGTTCTCAGTCAACTTAAGAGTGTTATCAGCACAGTAAAATCAGCAACTAGTGCAGTTGCAGGTGTTGAGGATATCATCAGCAGTTGGGAAAAAGGATCTGGCATCTTTGATGGTGGATCTGACATGTTCCAAAATGGACTTTCTGGTCTTGCAGGTTTACTTGCTCTGTTTGTTAAGTTTCTTGGTGGTGGTTGTGATAGAAAACCTGATGGTGGTACTGATAGTCATGGATATTTCCCACTATTCGGTGTTACCAACTGTAGTGATGAAGAACTAGCAAATATTAATAAACTGAGGGGTAGTAATAGAGGAAGTTGTGAAGGTGATAGTTCTCCAACTGGTGTTCTTGATCAAATCTTCACAAAAGCAGATCCTTATCTTTCTGTAGCAAAAACATTTGTAGATGGTTCATTCGATCACCATGTAGGAACCCCAGGTCGTCAGGCACACGTTGTCAAAGAACCTAGTGGAACGACTCACTCATCTTACAATATCAACAACAACACTTTTGCAGAGTGGACTTATCTAAAGGCATTAAGAGAAAAAAATCCTGATATTTCAGATGAAGAAGTTAAGAAAAAGACAGAAGAATATAAAAAATCTAACAGAGGTGGTAGTAAAGATGATACTGGTAATTTAGTTGCTGATCACTCCAGTTACGCAGGAAATCACACCGTAGATGTTATGGGTGACGATTGTTGTACTGTAGATGGTGATGGTGTTCTAAACGTAGAGGGTGATTATAGATTAAAAATTACTGGTGATATGCATGTAGAAGTTGGCGGAGGTTTCTTCCTGAACGCATCTGGTGCACCTAAAACTGTTGATAGAAATGGTAAGAAGAAGAGCAGTAAGATTCAGAAACATGCTATCACGTTCGGATCTGACGTAGATATTAAGAGTTCAGGTGCTGCGATGGTGATACAAGCATCAGAATTTTCTCTTGGTGCACCAAATACTAAGTTTACTGGATCTACTTTTGAGAACTCATATAAGGTTCAAAAGATGGCAGGAAATGAGTTAGTCTTATCAGGAAATAGTGTTATTAATTGCCTAACTCCTGTACTGAATCAACTGATTAATACTGAAGCAACATCTTTAGTTCCTGCACCAGGAATTTATACTACCTGTCATGGTAATATTAC
>VMHT01093476.1_pt1 | contig 34558 bp, 53 predicted proteins | sample 4693611 | NCBI WGS metagenome assembly VMHT01 (sample SAMN12280063, study PRJNA550983) | marine metagenome | isolation source: seawater sampled from same location over 5 years 0.02-0.2 micron viral filtrate | place: USA: collected off the coast of southern California halfway between the port... ...
TATTCGCCATTAGGTAATCTCCATAATGCTCATGGTGACTGAGGTTTTATCTGCAACCGAGCAATCAACTTGGATTTTGTCGGTTGTTTCAAGAACCACCTTATTTCCAGCCAGTATCTCAAGTGAGCCGCCCACCGGGATAGGCGCATCTTTCAACAGAAAAGTTGTTGTGTTTGTTGCTGCCCTGCCACCACCACTGGTGTCACTCACTAGCTTGACGCTTGTTGTTACCTGACTTGTATGTACGTTTGCCAGCACCATGCCCAGAACAACGGTAGTTGTTGAGCTAGGGGTTGTGTACAAGTCCTCTGGTGTTCCAGAGCTTGCTGGCATCACATCATGAGATACCACTTTAAATGTATTTGCCATCTATTCTCTCCTGTTATCCAAGCGCAATGCTCAATGCCACTATGGTATCTTCAGTCGCCGCCCCAATATCAGATGCTAGCTCTGACGTTGACCGACCTTCGATTGTCGTGCCGTTCACTTTCAAAAAGTCATTATCAACAACACCGCTTCCAAATGTTGCTACATTGCCGCTGCTAATTCCTGCTGTTGGTATTTGTGAAGTCAGTGCTAGGGTTCCCGCTGTGACAGGCAAAAGAACAGTTACGTTACCGCTATAATCGGCGTGTGCTGGAGATTTTAGTTCGACATAATGTGCATTGGATGATTCACAATAAAATTTTATGTTTGATTCTGAGCCGCCATTTTTAAGGTCAATAACGCCTGTTTCGATGCCAACATTGCCATCAAGTAAAACTTGTCCTGATCCCTTTGGTGTCAGTTTCAAGCTAATGTTTGTATCGCCGCCAGTTGCGCTGATCTCTGGCGCATTGCCAGTGGCAGCGTTTGTAATGTCAAATTGATTGACCGCACTTGAAGTTGTTTGGAATATTATCTGTTCGTTGCCGTTTTCATCAGCGATAAAATGTGCATCATCTATTAGAATATTGTGGCTATTGGTATCTAAATTACCGCCAAGTTGCGGGGTCGTGTCCTCAACAACATTAGCTAAGTTACCCACAGCAGAAACAACGTCAATAAATGCACTGCCGTTATAAACCTTCATATTCCCTGACGTGGTGTTAAAATACAAATCTCCCGCATCTAGGTTTGACGATGGGTCAGAGCTTGCTGCACCATGATACTGATTTTGGAATGTTGTCAATGTTGTGGCGGCAGATGTAGCTGAATTTGCCGAGGCCGTCGCACTATTGGCTGAGGCCGTCGCACTATTCGCTGATGCCGTCGCGCTGTTGGCAGCAGCCGTGGCTGATGTGGCGGCAGAAACGGCGTCAACAAGCAAAGCCCAATAAGTTGTATTTGTTAGCGCGGTTCCAACTGGCGAGTCTTGCAGGGCTATGTACACATTGTTCAACTCTGCTGTTGTTGTTGATTTTACAATGTCACGTTCGATATATGCTGCTGTTGTGGTTGTTGCGTCTGTCCCTTTAAAAGTTCCAATCTCTTGAAAAATGGCAAGATCGCCATTTGTGTCGAAACCAAGGATTTTGTTGGCTCTGGCTGTTGCGCCAACGGTAAATTGTGCTGTGGCAATCGTGTTTGTTTGTGACAGCTTGAGTGAACGCCCTACCTCTTCTTGTAGTTCTTGGGCAATAAATGTCAGCTTATCAAGGGCATTTTCATGCGTTTCTGCTGGGAATGGGTCATTTGCAACATAGTCTGTTAGCTGCGTCCTTGCTGTTGTGCGCAGCAACACAATTGTCTCACCGCTTGCTGGTATATTGCCTGATGTAAAAACAACATTACCACCACTTGAGTTCCCTACGTTTGAAACAGTGTAGTGAGTTGTTTTTGTTTTAACAGTCTCCGCACCAGTAGAATCTGTACGAATAATGACTGTAATATCATCATCGTCAAATATCTTAAAACCATAGGCAAACGTATCGTTACTGGCGTTGCCACTGTAACTGTTTCTGGTGGTTGCGCTACTAACTGTCATTTTTCAATCTCCAACAGTGCCATAATGTAACAGATTAAAACGTGTTTGCATATCTGCTAGGTGGAAAATAAAATTCTTGATCCATGTCTCTCTGCATACGTCTTTCCATTCTACGCAAGTAACCTGGGTTTGAATGTTCCATTAATCCGTATATAAACAAATAGTCCAAAGCTGTTTTTGTGTAAAAAAGATTATATCCAGGTGTGTTGCTTATAGCAAAACGTGTGGCATTTTTTGTTATTGCATCAGTATCACCAGATAAAACATTGCTATATATTCTGTGAATATCATCTATTGATCCAAACGTAGGGCCAAGCAAGCCTTGCGACAATGATTGACCGTATTTGTTGTATTCACCAAACAAAAAGTCTCCATATATACCCATGCCACCGCCTTGCAACATCGCTTTAGTCAATAGCTCCTTGTTCAGAGCTGTCTCATCACTAAATACCTCTAACGGCTCTTTGCCTTTTACAATTTCTTTTAACTGCACTGAAAGATAGCCCATCATGGTTGCGCCAACCATCATCTGCGCCAGACCCACCATGCCGCTAGATGAAAATTGTTTTTCATTCGGAGCCATACCAGATAATTGTTTTTTTGAATAATACTGACCAGCCATACCTTTTGAAACAATAGTAATCGGAAAGCCTTTAAGTTGCATGATTGCCCTTACAGCCTCACCCATGATTGTGCCTCTTGCTAGCCCCTGATTCATTATGGCACGTTCCTTTGCCCCTGGAGTAGGGATTGCTGTATCTGCCGCATCAGTCAGGTATGTGGCAATCTTTGTTGACAAATCGTCACGATACTTGTCAATCATTGCTTGCGTAGGTTGTTTCATTTTGCGTTTGCGTGTTTGGTTTGCCTTGTCCAAAGCTGCTTTTGCAATAAGAGAGTCAGACAGAGAATTTACACCAGACGGAGCCATGTAGTTATTGCCATCAACAGCAGTTTGTTGCATTTGACGCATCAAGTTCCATTCTGTTTCGTCTATACCGTATCTTTGCAAATCAAATCGTGTGGCACTTGGTATATCGCCAAATCCTTTGTCAGCGTATGTCGCAAGATCAGCCGCAAGCATTTTAGCAATTCCAACTTTTTGAGCGTTGTTCCAATAATTCATGCCATTTAATCGGAAAAATATATTATGCGCTTTTGCAAGCTTTCCAGGCCCACTATCGTTTGCTCCAAACCTAGCAAATACATCACCATTATAACCATCTACACCCACGCCTAATAAAAACCCTAAACGCTTTTGATCTTTGGAACTGTAGTTCCTAAATACGTCACTGAAAGCTCTAGCGTATGAAGTAAAAATACCGCGATCTGTGCGTGAGTTTATAAATGAAGCCTTGCTTGCTATGTCAGAAAACGATGTTAATGTTGCCATGCCCAGCTTTGACATATTTTGCAACATACGCCAACCAGCCGATATGCCAGCAAAATCTGCCCCAAACAACACTGGCCTTGCTGCCCCTCTAGCCCTTGTTGTTCCGTCCAGTTCACTAAATTGATGATTGATATTGTTAAGAAATGAACTTTCTCTTTTGACGATTTTGTCAATTCGATTCGCATTGTTTTTATTTGCGTCTTTTAAATCTGTCTTTATTCTTTCAAACATAGATTTTGGATTTGTGCCAAACTTTTCCATAAGGCCAATGGCTTGAGCATCATGTGTAATCCCATTTAAAACAGCGTCAGACAAGCTCATTCTGCTATATTTTTTCATGTAGGCATGAGCCTCTTTGCCGCTTGCAAAATGTATTACACGGCTCTGACTGAGCTTTTTGGCAAGGTTTGCTGGGCCAGTGAATGATGCAAAGCTGTCAATTTGACCATCATCACCTCTCAATGCATCAACTTTATTGTGCTGACCAGATACTAAGTTATCCCAAATATCCCCCAAAAACTGTTCGTTAGTGTATGGCTCACCGTTTCTTGTAGGCGGTTTGTTTTCAAATGTTTTCGGGTCAAGAACATCTGGCCTTAACATATATTCAACCCAAGAGTTTCTTGCAGCATCTAATTCTGCATCTGTTTTGGCCCCACCCCTTAACAATATTGGGTCATGTGATTGTCTTACAACGTAGTTTTTTAACTCAGTTATCATAGCTCCTTGTTGATTTTTTCGTTTTAACAAACGCTTCTGAGTAATCTGTATTATCTCTGCTATACGTTTAGCTTCTTTAGCACCAGCCGCATTTAGATCAAGTTTGTCTGGGTCAAACATTGCTTGGAATATTAAAGGCTCAAACTCTTTACTAACAAATGATTTGTCTAATCTTTCATTAGTAAGAGCCGCTAACATCTCTCCTGCGTGTTGACTCATTATTGCTTGCTGTCGAGCGTCCACACTGTTTAAACCGCTTTCTGCGTACCTATAACTGCCAACCATAATAGCTGACAAAGCCTCTGCTGGGTCTTCAGACTCAGAAACAAACCGCATTATGTCAGAGTATGCTTTAGCGTTTAACAATCTATTTCGCTTTTGCATTACAGCATTTATTCTAGCTTGCTTTGCTATTTCTCTTGCAAGGGATAGAACCTCTAGCTCCTCCCCTTCACCAGCGTTCTCTACTCGTTTTTGCAAACGCTCAGTTAGAATATCAAAAACGTCTTGAGCTTCTTGTTTATCAAGAACAATGCCAGCTTTTTTGCCAGCTTCAAGTATCTCTTCAACACAACTCATCTTATCGCCTCAGAATACAAGCTGCACCAGCCCGACTTATTTCTTCAAACTTGCTTGCTTTTTCATCTATAACTGCTGTTTCATCTATGGATTGTTTTATGTCTGGCGGCAGAACAGCTTGCACCTCTTCATTCTGCAAATCTTCTTGCAGTCTAGCATTTTCAGTTTCAAATTCATTTAGATCAATTTCTTCGACAGATGGGTTATCAGCAGCCATCTCTTCGACAGCTTCTTTGTGTTCTGAAAGTCTGCCAAGATTGTCTGGCTGTAACTGCTGGCTTTCTATAAGGTCTTGTTTTTGTTGCTCAGTTAAAACACCTTGTTCTGTTTCTACTAACTCAGAGACTTCTTGCAACTGAGTTTTTCGAGCAGCAATCTTTTCTTGAAGTTCTGCCAACTCTTTCATTTCTTTCATATTTATCTTATTAAGTCTTCGCCTTTCAAAAGCCCCTTTAACGCCAGATGCTTTTGCTTTTTCTTTATTTCTTCTTTCAACATTTTGTCTGATTTTTTCAATCTGTGCCTCAAACCTTGTTATGTCATCAGCCAGTGCTTTTTTCATATCTGGGTCTGCTGGGCGTTCAATCGTTTTTCCATCTTTTCTATCTATTTCAACTTCAATAGCTTTTTTTTCTGTTTTAAGTTGTTCTGCTAATTTAGCATCATTTGTAAGTTCTGCACCTTCAATTCTTGCAGCTAAAGTTTCTGCGTTAGATTGAAGTTCCGCTTTGCTTAATGAAGACAACGCAATAACATCACCACTTATTGTATCAACAGTTTCAAAATCTTCATCAAAAGGAGACTTTGCTCTGAGATCACTTGCATCAAGTATTTTTTCTGTGCCATCTACGTCACGCACAGTAATCGTACCATCCTTACTAATGTCAACAACATCCACCGCTACAGTTGTTCCGTCAGACCTATAGACAATCTTTTTGCCAGCACGTTCTTCTACTGTGGCTATGTTTGTTTTTTCAACATTATCAGTAATTGAGTCTAATTTTACCTCTTGATCTTGAGCTACTTGAGCAACAGACGTTCTGTGTAAGGTATCTTTAGTTTCCTGTGGTAGTTTGTTTATTCTGTCTGATATTTTACCAAACCCTGCGTGGAGACTACCGCCTAACCCAGCCCCTAATGCTATGTTCAAGAAGCTATCCATCAAGGTATAATCATCGTCTTGCTCTAATGCTGCCGCGCCAAAAACAAGAGGCTCTACGACAGCCGCGCCTATCGCGCCATCCATAGTTCCTGTGGCAAATCTGCTGCCTGTGGTTCTGCCAGCTAGTGATGTTCTTGCCACTTGCACAGGTGATGTAATTTTTGATGCAAGCGTAGCCCCCCTAGCAGCCGCTACAGAGGGAATAAAAGCTGAAGCTATATTTAGTGGGTCTAATAAACTTCCAGCTAATGCAACGCCAAACTGTGCTGCCCCAAGCCCAAATCCACCCCTTGATCTGCTTAGTGTTGTCTTAAAGGCCTCTCTTTCGTCATGCCTGTCGGCAAGCAACTGAGCCATTCCCTCTGAGATACCGTCGTCATTTACAGAAAAACCTTCTCTATAGTATTCACTGTCCAGGTATTCTTCTTTTGTAAGTGTACGTCCTTGTCTGCCTTTTCCTAAATATTGCTCTCCAATACGGCCTAGAGCGTTGACAGGATTATAGTATAAAGTTTCCTCAAAGGTTGCGCCAAGCACGTCTAGTGTACCAGCCTTTGCGTTATCAAAGTATTGATCGTGAACATTCTGATCGAAACTTTGCTCTGGAATATACACGTTTACCATTAAAACAACTTTTTCGTTTCAAAAACTTTATTGAGCCTGTCTTGAACAGTTCGCCCTTGTACGGGCATTTCTAAAAACTCTCTTGCAAATGACACAACTTTATCAAGGTCAACGGACACAAATCCACCAAAACCTTCAACGCCATCTGGCGGCACAAAATCTAATGATGGCTTCATTGGAACCAAATTGCCAAGGTGGTCAACTAAAAAAACCCCTGTGTTGTCCACGGTTGTTCTCCATGAACCCTGTCTAACCAAATCTCTTAAATACTCGTTTTGGTAATCTGTTTCATTTTGCCCCTCTGGAGTTTTTGGAAAAATAATTTTATCCCTCAAATAATTCTGATCTTGAAACGCACTATGTTTTAAAACAGATACCATATCTTTAGAAACCTTAGAGAGTTCTTTTGGCAGTCTCATTTGTGATTTATTTATTTCTTCAAACACAAAATGTTTTCCAATAACAGACTCATAAATTAATTTTACTGCCCCTTCTGGATCGTCTAAATATGCAGCCTGGGATGTCATAAGATGCTTTGCGGCATTTCCTATGGTGTCTTGCATTTGCGAAATATGAGATGTTCTTCCTTCCGTTGCCCCAACTCCTACAGCACCATCTGCCACACCGCCAACAATACTAGAATTGTAGTTTCCCAGTATCCGTATCACAGCTAGGTCTACGTCTCCTCTAAGAGTTGGTTTCAATTTTTTCTTAAAGTTTTCAATTTGAGGTGCGTTATTCCCAGCAACTATAGTTCCCATATTTACATCGTTTGGATATACCGCGCTTAAATGCTCTGCAAAAGTAATTCTGTTTGTAGATATTAAATGCTTCATCACTCTGTTTTCATGTTCAAGACCCTTAGACTGAATAAACTGAATTAGTCTTTGGGATTTCTCAGAGCGACTTAAACCCTCTTCATTATAGTTAGCTGTAAAATTAGAAAGCTCTGCATCTGATGTAACCCTTACATCACCTGTTGAAATGCCCATTCTTAGCTGTATATCTATAAGCTCAGATGGTGATGGCATAGGCTTGGGATTGTTTTCGCTATCAACATTTCTGTTTTGAAAATATCCAACAAAATCTTCCTCTATGTTTTTGTCTCGTTTGTCTATTACCTTTCTGTAAATCTCTAATGTTCTTTTACCTACTGCCGTTCCACTGTTCTCTATTAAGGTCTTGAGAACAGCGTTTTGTTGGCCTAAACTTGCAAATTCTACGCCATTAAATGCTGCTACGGCATTGGATTGAGCCTCTACTTTTAAAGTTAAGTCTTCCGCTTTGTCTAATCTGCCTGCGCTTATATAGTCCTGATTGAGAACTGCAACCATATCTGCCGTTTTATCGTCTATTTGACCGTTGTTGGCTATTATTGCAGCAGCAATTTCTTTTTCTTTCCCGATAGCTTTTTGTAAAACAAGCTGTTGTTTTTCGCTTATTTCAGCGTTTATTTGAGCTTCTAATTGTCTTCTCGCAGAAAAACCTTCTATATTTGGAAATGCAAAAAAAACGTCATCTTTGTTTTTCGCATAAATATTATCTCTCATTTTTTTCAAAGCCTGAAGGCTCGTTTTATTTATTGCATTTGAGGCAAATATAAGGGCTTCACTGTTTTCCTTTGCTTTGTCTGATGCCGTCGTTGCTCTTAATTTAGTAATCAGAAAATCCCTGTTAGATTGTTTCATTGTGCTAAAATCAATGAATATCTCATCACCTTGGTTGGTGGTAATCTCAATTTTATCACCACCCCTAATTTTCTTAACAGCGTCTTCAAGTTTTTCGGGAGTGTCTAAAACACCCTCTTTGTTGTTAATAATTTGCTCGAATACAGCGTCTCTTTCAATTAAATCAACTCTATCTTCAGCTTGGTTGATAACCCCAAAACGCCTTTGATACTCAGCAGCAGTCAGATTTGATCTATCTTTTTCTAATCCTGTTTTTAATTTATCAATATCGTTTGGTGTGCTTGCCGCCTGTGAGTCATTTGCAAACGCACTAGCAGATAACTCTTTTTGTGCTGATGATTTTGTGTACTTGGACTTTAAGCCTTGCGCCACAGCATCGTCTATTGAGTTGTTCAATTGTGTCTGCAAATATGAAAACAGACCGCTTTCTGGATCGGCAGACCGCATCTGTGCAATTGTGTCATCTTGATACTGTTGAAGAACTTGTGACCTTGTGGCCTGTTGTTTTGTAAATGCGACCTGTGTACCAGTAGCTATTTTAGCGGCTAAATCTGTATCAAACTTTAACTCTATATCTCGCTTTTGATTTCTTGTAAGGCCAGCAAGATTATTTTTTGATAAATATTTTTTTCTTAATTCTTCACCTTTTACTTTTGCTTGAGCTTGATAGTCTTCAACTTTATTTGCCTCATTAGCATTAGTAAAATCATTCATTTCTTGGTTGAGATCAGTGGTTATTTGCCGCGAAACTCTAGTAGTTTCTGCGTTCTTTTCCTGCATACCAAATTGAAAAGCAAGTTGACTTGATGCCTCTGCCAGCCTCATAGTTGCCTGACCTGGCGCAGTGAACGTGCCTATATTTGCCCTTGCCCCAACCCTTGTTGGCGTTACCTTTTGTGATGGGCCAAGTCCTTGATTATATAGCGGTATCTTCACCATACTATTTTCCTCACGCCAACAACTGAGCAGACCTTGATCCACTACTCAACAAAGTTTGATAGGCCTGTGTTTGCAAGGCTTGTTTCCTTGCGTTACCGCCAGCCCTAGCAAGAGCCGCCTCTGAAATTTTTGCTTGTTGCTGCACGTCTCCTGCAAACATAACTTGCAAAGAGTCAAATTCAGTATTCATATAGCTATCAAACAATGCTTGCAAAGGAGAGCCAGCCATTTGTATTCCAGACGCAGCCGTTGCTTGTCTTTGTGAAGCTACCAATCTTTCTGATTGTTTTCTAAGATTGGCCTCATTCTGCGCAGTTTCAATTTTTAATAATTCTCTTTCTCGTTCTGCAAGTTGAGCATTATATTCGCCAATTGCTGCTGCTGACTTTGCTGCCCCTTTGCCACCTGTGAAACCCATGACTCCAGAGGTTGCTGTCGCTGCTGCTGCTAACGTTAATGGATCAATCATTACACCAACCTCGCGTATCTTATGTAGTCTGCTTTATTAGGGCCGTATCGCTCCATAACACCTTCTTCCTTGAAGCCAAGCCATTTTACAAATCTGTTTGCAATCTTGTCTTGCCCCCTAACGCTTGCTTGCAATCTGTGTAAATAAAAATCCTCTTGTATGTGATCTAACATTATTCCTGCATATTTGGCTATCATGTAAGGTCTTAATAAACCTTCTTGACTTACCATGTACCAAGCCTCGCCAACGCCATCCCACATAACGCTTGCGCCACCTACAGCCACAACCTCATCATTTACAACCCCAGCATAAGATGGAGAGTTAGTATCATTGATAAAAACATCTTTGTATGACTGCCCAATCTCAAATGGCGTTTTGATTTTATCTATATGAAACCGAGTCATTTTCTCAATACTAAGCATCGAATGTATTTGACCTTCTCATTATAGCCAATATTGTCATAGGCAATGGCTGAGACTGTTGTATCACAATTTGTGCTTCATTGTCATATCCTGATGGAAACGAAACCTCTTTATCGCCTGTGAACAAAGGCACAGCCTCATCCATAGCCATACTACTATCTCTGAATGGTAATCTATCTAAGCTGTTTATATCTGGCCCTATCTCTGCGCCAACCGTATTTAGAAACCTAGCGGTTACACCATGTATCCTTTTTATTTTGCCCTGAGATACACCGTCCTCTGCACCACCCTCAAGCCTTAGTGTTTTGACCAATGATTTATAGCCAAATCCAATGTGAGCGTGTGTTGTGTTTCTATCTAATGTCACCGTACCGTTAGTCACGGTTTTATCTGAGTGTGTTGATCCATCTGCAAGTATTGAGACAACCTCACCCTCAAGGTGGTTTAGCCCTGATATTGTTGATGTTGAAACGCCTTGATAAGTTAAACCATTATCAACAAAAAATGCTTGTGTGATTTGATCGTTAAAATATATTGAATTAATAAAAGCAATATGCCTAACAGTGCTTCCATTAATCTCACGCTTTACAGAAACATAAACCTGATCTTCAGACCCACTTGGAATAGCTGTGATGCTTTCAACGATTGCTCTTGCTTGACCGCTTGCAAAAAGCCTCACCTCATCAGAGCTTTTTATGGATAGTAAACCGCCAGCAGTGGGTAAGGTTTCTTTTATGGTAACTATATTTGATGCTGGGTTTTCAACTGTAAAATCAGCATGAGCATTGATGGCAGTAAAAATATTATCTGCTGTTGTGTCATTATTTGTATTTGGCCTAAATCCAAGCGTTGATGATGGCGCAGAACTGCCAGCGGCCTCTGATGTAAATGTAACAGTTGTGCCATCGCTTTTTGTTAAAACCAATGTTGTGCCAACGGCTATATTCGCATAGTCGCTTACTGTAATTGTTGCGTGACCACTTACTCCACCAATCGGATGCTCATGCCATCCTACAGCACCATTCGCTCTATCGTATGTAAGGCCAATTAATCTGCCATCGCTATGAACAAACCAGACAATAAGCTCTGGCTCTTGCTGCCATACCATGTCTGTCAGACCACCTCTAGGCAAGTGATCGGCTAATATACTTAAATCAATCCCAAGCAAGCCATCTGTATCTAAATCAAATGTTATTTCTTTTACTTTCTCCTGCCCCTTCTGAAGCAAGATAGTGCTGTTTCCAGCCCTCAACGGCCTTATGTCTGAACTACCAAAAGTAGTTTCACGCAGCACGTTTACATTTGTTGGAGATACTGGGGTTGAACCAGTGCCACCAGATAGCGTGAACTCTGCACTTGTGGTTAAAACTTGTAAAAATCTTGCTGGCAAAAGGTGTTTGATGACGTTTACTTGGTCAGATGCTATTGTAAAATTAACTGCACTGTCAGCTAAAATTCCAGGAGTGTGGTTTTCAAAATCAGCCGATACTGAGCCAAATATTGTCTGTGGCTGGCTTGTAGTGCCAGCAAAGTATAAACGCTCCTCATAGAAGCCCAACGCCCTTGGGAAGCCCGTAGTCGTGCTAAAACTGCCAAGTGACCACAAGGTTGTTGCGTTTGAACTTCCAACAACGCTTGCTGGTAAAAATCCTGTTGCTGCTCCTGCCGAATTTGTATTTTTAACAAGCGCGGTTACAACAGTTGCGCTTGTAAACCCAGTTATTTTAACGTGACCAAAACCACTATGTTGAAACTCCCATGTTATACTGCCATAGACTTTTTGGCCTTGTGTATGAACAGGGGGCGTTGATCCACTTGTATCACTTCCAGTGTCAACCTTTTTGTAAACATTATCGCCATGACGCACCAAATCATTCTGTGCGTAGCTTGTGCTAGTAGCCCATGCGTCATGCTCTGCCTCTACAACCTCTCTAAATCTAATAAGTCTTCCAACGTCTGTGCTGGCAAACAAACTAGCTGACGCTGTGATTGTTACCGTTCCTGTGTTTGCAGATGCGTACAATGTCGTGGTTGTGATGTTTTCATCAAGATATGGGCCATCCACAAAATCAATATCTGATAACGTCCACCCATTATGAGCAGCAGTCCTTACCAACTTCGCTGGCTCATGGTTCTTATGAACTAAAAACAACGTATCTGCTGACTGTGCATAATTAAGGCTAAATATTTCATTCTCAGCAAGATAAGGTGTTGTAATTTCTACAATAGTTGCGGCTGTTCCAGCACTTGAATAAGTATCATAGTTAGTGCTATTCACGCCTGATAATTGAAATGTATTTGTTGTTTTTCCAGCAACCGTAAACTCTAAATTATTTACCTGTGTCATGCCAACAACGCTTTTGATAAAAACTCTATCGCCATTATTAAAGCCATGTGAATTTGCAGTAACAACAGCAGGATTAGCTTTTGTAATAGCTGTAATGGTTTTTGTGACGTTTGTTACAATGCCGCCATCTTTATAAACCCTTATGTAACTTGACCCAAACTCAAGCACATAAGCCTGTTCATCAGAAAACTCAAAGTTAATAAGCCTGACTCTTTCACCATCTTTTGACGATCCGACAAAGGTAGTTCCAGGTCTTCTTGTTATGCCCCCTTGAGGGAACACAATCATGTTTTCTAATGTTTCTGCTGCTTGGTTGTATTTTTCTAAATCAATACGCCCTTCAAGGCGAGGCGAGATAGCACCAGCCCGAAAGTTTGTAATAATGCTGGATATTCTTGCCATACTTACAACCTAATATTTGTGAAATCGTCTGCCTGTGGTTGCTCTGGGAAGCCCTCCATACTGTCAACTCCCTTGGCTTCTTTTAATCTTTGCTCATACAATGCAAACATTTGTTGCGCTATAGAGTTACTGCCAGTGATCGCGTATCCAACATCTGATGCCAGACGATGCGCTATCGTGCTTGAAAGCAAAGCGTCGTACTGTTCTGTGTCTTCTTCTCTGCCAATGTAAACAATGTTGCAAGTGTCTTCATTGCTCAAAACCTTTCTGCCTTCAACTTTAAACATAACATTACTGTCGTAAGCAGCTAGGTCATTATTTACGTTACTATTCCAAAACGATATGACACGCAGACAAAAAGGGTCTGTGGGTAATGTGAATTGTGAGGAAAATCCAAAAGCAGGGGCGGCTGAGTCTTTTGCTAATTCTTGTCTAAATATAGCTATGTTCCAAGGATGTGCGCGGAGAACCGAATCCCTAACAGGCCCAAAGTTTCTGTTACACAGTCTGGCTTCTTTTGAGTTTTGAGTTAGGTCTGTGATAGTCGCAGCCCCCAACAAGTCCATAGCCTGATTACATATATCAACAACTGAGGGCATCAAACACTCCTTGGAGAAGAAGGGGCGATAACGCCCCCTCTAATTTTAGTTTACAACGTAGTGAATAATGAACGACATATCACCGCCAGTGCCACCAGTGGCATTGAATGTTGCGGCTATGTAGTAATATCCACCTGGATCGGATGACGCTCCTGCATTTGTGTACAGTTTCGCACCAATCGTGTTGATGTCTGCTGCCTCAGTTCTCAAGTCGGCAACGGCTGTAGTCCCATCTGCAACCGAGGTTGCAAAAAAGTCTTCGTCCACAACTGTTCCATCTGTCTGATAGATGCCAACATTGAATGTGCAGCTACCGCCTAAAGCATCTGCCGCAACCTGAATGGCTGTAACAGAGGCATTACTTGGAATTGGAGCCAGCATGACAACATCATTGTCAGTGCTATCACCAGCCGCTAACGCAATCGTACCTTGAGCAACACGCAAAACACCGTGTAACTCTTGGCTATCGTTGGCAACTTGAGGAGAGGCTTCAAAATTGGCTACAAGGTCTGAATTTTTCGTAGTCATAATTTACCACTCCTTACGCTGATTCGTCACAGTCAATCTGGACAACTTTTTCTTCTTCCATACGAGTGGAGCCAATGCTCATGCAATAGTAGACTTGCGTTGCGTAACCTTTGTCGGAACGCTCATCTATTCTTGCCATTACATCTTTACCAATCGCTAGAGCAAGACCATCCTCTGCCCATGCAAAACATGAACGGATGTTGCCAGCTTTTGACAGACGGTTTGTAGTTATGAAGTTAAATCCCATGAACTGATTAACTTCACCCTGCACTAGAGCCTTTACCGTATTGAAATCACTTGATGTTACGTTTGTATCACCAAGCAATGCTTCAATCTGATCTGGCCCTACAGCAATATAGCGCGGTATTGACGGATCAACTGACGCAAGGTCTAAGGTCTTTTTAGCAGTCCTTAGTTTTGCAACAGTTAAATCTGCACCACCATTCGCAATTTGCTGACCAGCAGGAAGCGCAGTTGATGTGCTGCCTGTCTCACCAGTAAATGCTGTGCCTAATGCTGCTGAGATAATCTCATCGTCCATCGCCCGACCCAATGCAAAAGCGGCTGCTTGAGCATAGGCAGAGGTTGGATCAATAAGCATTCTCACTTTATCTTGCTCATCAATAAGATCAGCATACTCGTAGTCCACAAGAGTTACCCTACGCCTTGCATGGGGTGTATCTATTTGTGGTGTGTCAGCGTGTCGGGTTGTACGCTTTTGCGCAGTAGCCTTCCCCACTTGGTCAAAAAAGGCATTTTTGCCAGTCATACTTTCTGTACGCACAGCATCACGCAAAAGAGAACCCTTCTGCTGTGATAACATCTGCACGTTTGCAGAATATTGCTGGACAAATGCCGTGGTTACTTCAATAGACATCTCTGTCTCCTTTTACCAAAATGACATTTGACTTGCAGACTGCTACCCGACAACACGGACACTCCTAGAATTTTAAGCCCTCTTGCGGCTACCGTCTTTCCGGTTGTCTTTAGGACGGCTTACACCGCTACCCTCTGTAACCCAATCGTGATATTTATCTGCCAGCTTAACTGGATCAAGAACATCACGCTGGGTTCCAAACTCAACCGCCATTCTAAGGCATTCTAATCGAATTGCCAATGGGGATAATTCATCATCCATGAACCATCTCCATCAATTCGGTCATTCTTTGCACTAACCTCTGACGTTTTTGTGGGTTTTTACGATCTTGATACTCAGGATTTGACAAAATCGAATCAATCTCAGCTTGTGCATCTTTTGGTGTCATAACATTTCTTGATGTATTTTCTGACACAGTATCTTCACTTGTAGCTTTCTTCTGGAACTCAGCTATTGCATCAAACGCTTTTATGAACTCTGGATGATTGCCAAGCCTTGTACCGTCAGACAAAGGCAAATCAAACACCTCTGCCCCAGCAAATTGTTTTGCTACGTTTGAAGCTCTGTCAACTTTTTCATCGTAGGCCAACCCCCACTCCTGACGTAGCACAGCTTCTCCCTGTTGTTTTTCTTGTTCAAATGTTTGTGAGTTTTCGTTGATTACATCGTGAGTTGTTGTCCTGTAATAATCCATAATACCAGCAACTTGCTTTGGTGTCATGCGGAGTTGATGAGCTACATCTGAAAACTCTGTAGCTACTTTTTCTGTTACAATGTTTCCATCGACCTCAATCTCATACCCTTGCGGTGTTTCTGGACGCCCTAGACGGTCTGCTATCCTGTCTAAGTCCTCATCACTAGGGTTTTCTGGTAATGGTACTTTGTCGGCTCCTATAAGCCTTTGTGCGTTGACATATGAACGTGCCAAATTTGGAACGTCTTTGATTGGTGATAAACTTGGATGCTCCCTTAAATCTTCTGGTATCATTTCCAAGAAACCGTCACCAGACCCACCAGAAGCAATCTCAGCAGGAGTTTGAATCTCTGCTGCTGTTTCTGGCTGGGCTACCTGTTCGGCAACCTGTTCTGACATATTTTACTCCTCTTTCATCATGTTATAAATATGCAGTATTACTGCCCTCTTCCCTTCTTCAAAAGCTGTAGCATTGGCATCGCCAGCTACATAACTCAAGGTACGCCAATTACAACGTGCCTCAAGATCGTCTAGCACTTGCTTACCAGCATGATCGCTAAACAAATCTTTATACATAACTTTCAGTTTTTTTAATTCATCCGGGCCTGTCAATTTCCTAACATCCTAACTGCCTGTGCGCCTTGGGCGGCTGTCATAACGTCTTCCTGTTCTTGCTGACGCTCCATTTGCTCTTGTTGTGCTATGGCTTTCTGTTCTCTTTCTGCATCAACCTGATCTTGTGGCTTGACTACTTTCTTTGGAACACCAAGGCTTTCCATCACATGATTAACCAGACCATCTGGGTTTAAATGATCGGCTACTGGTATTGCTTGTGCCAGTGGAAGTAGTATCTCCAAAGCTTTCATTGTACCATTAAGACTGCTGGATTTCTGTGCGCGAGCCAGTGGTGATACATATTCAATATCAATCTCTTTGCCTTGCAATATCTCTGGGGCAGACTCAAGCAATTCTTTTCTAAGCATCAAAGCAAACACTCTATCAATCAATGGACGTAGCATTTCATTTTGCAACCTAGATAACACTGGCCCAATAACTCTAAACCGCTCCTCTGACCTTTGCATTACCTCTGTTGCTGTCATGTTTGGCGCACCACCAGAAAGCAACTGATCTACAAAAAACGCTGACCTTATAGCTGTTCTGCGCTGTTCTTCCATGTTCAAACCAATTGGGATGTTTGCACCTGTGTTTAGTGGCGTAATTGTATCCCTTGTCCCACTCCTAAAAAAATTGAGGCCACCAGGCTGGGTACGGACAGGGAGGAGAAATCCGTCATCAGGAACAAGTAGAGGTGGGTCTATTTGTTTCTGTGCAGCTTGTATAATGGTTTTTGACATAAGATTTAACATCTTAACATCAGGCAACGCCACCATAGCTGGTGACCGCCCCATGATTTCCCCTGTTGCCTTGAGAAACCGAGGCACAACGTATGGGAACTCTTCAAAACCACTTTCTGTCATGGTCTGCTTTGTTTCCATATCTATGTATAAAGATGCAAACGGCATATTCTTATTATCAATTTTTGTTACATCACGCTCTTCTCTTGGGACAACAACGTGCAGTATTTCAACTTCCTCATCTGGTCTTTTCTCAAATTTTTTCGCAATAAAGTCGCCAACGCTTTCTATGCCAAACCTTTGCACAGCTTGCCTTGCTGGTATTTTATATTTGCGGAATACTGTATCGACTAAACCAAACTGATCTTCAGCTATGTAAAACTCTGATATGTGTCTTGTGCTAAAACGCAAACTCTCTTCGTCCATCTCCACAAACATACAGCCTGTGCCAAACACAACGAGATCAACGTACATCTCATGTATTTCAGTTTCAAAGTTTGATACGTTAAAAGCTCTCATCATGCGCTGGCTTGTATCTTCTAGCCAACGCTGCACCTCTTCATCACGCCCAAGCTCCTCATCTCTAAGCGTTAGGTGAAACCAAGCTGATGCACCGCTTGTGAGCATACCGTGTAAAGAAGATGCAAGTAAATCAACAGCTTGTAGTGCTGTGCCATCAAAAATCAACTCCATCCGCTTTTCGCCTTTGGAGCGTTGCCTTACAATGTCTGCCTTTCTTGGCAGCATATAGTCAGCAAGGTCTTGATAATGGGTATCCCAATAATACCGTTGTCCTTCGTAATGCTTGAAACGGTCTATCAAATCTTTTGATGAATACATGATTTACCCCAATAAAGTTGGTTTGCCACCTGATTCTTGTGCTTGACCGCCAAGCGCACCAGTTCCAGCAACGACAGTTGATTTTCTGCCTCGCCTTTGCTTTCTTTCTTCTGTCATGGCTTCCTGCGCCAAAGCAGACGCACGTTCCTGATCTATTTTTGTAACCTCTGGAAGAGGTGGCGGGGGTGGCGGCACGATAACTTTTGGTTTTAAAAATCCCATGACTAAGCCTTTTCTACTGCTTTTTTCTTTGGAGAAATACTTAACGCTCCATACTCTTCCATAATCGTACCAGCTTGACCAGATCGTTTTGACCGTCTTGTACCTCTGCCTCTTGAGGCAATCAAGGTTTCGTCATCTGGGACTACCTCTGGTGTAACCTCTGCCGTTACCTCTGGCGTTTCGCCATACAGCATTGCTCTTCGTTCTTCTTTATTAACACCTAGTACAGTGTCAAAAGTTTCAGTAGCAACTTTCTTAACAGGCTTTTCAATCAGTTCTTCAAATGCCTCATCAGCAACATTTTTTACGCCTTTAGCAACTTTTTTTACTGGCCTTTCTAAAGGCTCAACAATTTTTTTATCTACAAACTTTGTAACTTTTCTAACAGCCTTTCTAATTGGCCTAAAAAAACTACCCATAATATTCTCCTAACCCCATTGATGAAAGCCTAGCTTTTGTGTTTCGGCTCTCAGCCAAAACAACTGATTGTACCCTTTTGTTGATAACACATTTTTTACTTTACGAAAACCCAGTGCAACATTTCGCTTACCGCCTTCTGCTATAAAGTCAATTGCCCAAGGAATATCACCCCCACCTTCGTACCCTTCCGGCATAAACTCCAACTCTTTTACATACTGACTTACCTGGTCATGGGTTGGAAACGCCCAAGATGCAAAAACAAACGGAACACGGCCTTCATCTCTTAGTATAATAAATTGATTTGCTTCCAAGGGTGGGATCACATATTTGTCAAACTCTTCTTCACCATACCAATTATGAAAATTACTCCTACTCATTAAATATAAAACATCACTTATATCTTCGTTTGAGTGACTCATAACGTAAACGGATTATACTCATTAACCGCGACCTTTTGAGGGGGTCTAGTATAACTTTGTCTATTCTCCAACCCAACAGCCAAATACCTAAACGCATCCGCAGCATGAGACGTGAAGTCATGCCTTGGATGATCTCTAAACATTTTTCTACGATCATCCCATTCCTGTCTATATTGTTTAAGCATCTCTATGCCTTCAGCGCACTTATCCTTATCAAAATGGCATTTAGGCATTAGCACTCTAGCAGCATTGATGCCATCAGCCACTTTCATTTTCGGGACGACTTTGAACCTGATGCCGAGCGTGAACGCCGTTTCGAGGCGGCTTTTGCCCGACCCGAGTTCCCTGACTTCGATGTCGTGGGGGGCGAGGTGGTCTCCCCAGTGATAATCCTTTTGACGTAGGACTTCAGCGTAGTGATCCAACCCAACACCGCTGCTTTCATAGTAGTCAATGACATTTACTGCTCCACTCCTAAATATCTGCGCAAACCAAATTGCTGTTGAGTCGTTTATACCCAAATCCCATGCGGTATGCACAGGATAAGCGGGGTCATAAGGAACTCTAGTAATTCTTCCGTCATCATCAGCATCAGATAACAACTTTCCATAATAAGCCCCTATGATTGCCGCTGTAAAGGAACACTCATATTCCTGTTCATACTGTTCTGGGGTCATTTGCTTCTTAGCAGCCTCAAGCTCCTCATCTTTTACAAGACCGCTTTCAGATGCCTTTACAACCTTCCAGTACCACTGATCTGATCCATTCTCTGTCTCAACCTTGGCATTGTCCAGTAAATCATAAAAATGATTATGTCCTGCTGGTGTACCTAGAAACACAGCCGCACCCTCTCTGTCGGACAGGGCGGGTCTTACAACCTCCCCCCATACCCTTGGGTTTTGCATCCCAAACTCATCAAACACACACAGGTCAAGATAAATACCACGCAAACTATCAGGGTTCTCAGCAGACAGCAGCATCAGCCTACCGCCATTAGGGAAATCAACTCTTAGCTCAGTTTCATTAAAGTTCACACCAGGGATGACAGATGCATAGTATTTCACATAATCCCACGCAATACGCTTGGCTTGTGTAAACGTAGGAGCTACAAAAGCAACTCTTGGCCTTGGCAGTTCACAAACTAGACAATGTTTGATTAAATGATTTACAGCCCAGACTGTCTTACCAAAGCGTCTGTGCATTACAAGCACATTCCAACGCTTTACGCCCTTGTGCATTTCTGCTTGCAAGTCTCTTGGCTTATAAGGAATGCGTACCTGTTTCACAGATTATCAACTTTCCCACAGTATCTTTACTGCACCGTCAGTAACCTCAACACCAGCCCTAGCCTTTTGCTCACCAAACCGCTCTGGCAGTATCTTACTAACCTTCCACCTAACATGAGTACCATAATCCCTCAATACATTCGGGTCATAGTCCTTACGCTTATGAAGAGCATCACTATACAACTGATCCAACTCCTCTAACGCCTTCTCAGCACTCTGACGCTGTGCCTCCCTAATAGAACTCTCAAAAGCCTCATCCTGCTTCATAACCTTATAAACAGCACTACGGCTAATACCAACCTCTCTACAAGCCTCTACCAAGCTATAACCATCACCTAATAAACTTGCTAAACCCTCTTTCTTAAACCTTGTAAACCTAGCCATGCTAACTCCGACTGTGTGTTGGAAAGGACTATTTAACACATATACAATGCAGCAGCGCGTGTCGGGTGTGCCAACCTTTGCAAAGCCCCACCCTGCCTAGCTTTGCGCTGCCTTGCTAGTTGATCGCGTACTGCCTTTGCTTTGTCTGCTAACTAAAATAGACCACACGCTACAAACCCAAGCAAACAAAACAAATCAAGCTCCCTCTTCTCTCTCTTTTACTTGTCTACTTCCTAGACTAGTAACACACATTTAGTTGACAGTAAATCTGCACGCTATGCCATACTTATATATATGCTGCTCTCAGCCTTAGTTTATTTTTTTACGACTCATTGTCTTTTTTTGTTGACAGGTATATGCACACTGTGCTTATGTCTCATTAGCAAAACAAACGAAAGGTTAAAACAATGAGAAAACTTAACGCATCAATACTAGCACCAGTGATGAAGCTAACAGGCTTCCGCTTTTCAAAAGACTATCGCCACGGCTCAACTTTATTTCACAAGGCTGTTTACGCTTGTGTTGATACTGTAGGCGCAAACATGAAAGCGGGGTGGTAGTTATGATTGACACAATTATCTTTATGCTACTCGCAATTGTTTTTATCGTTGCGTCTGTTCTTGAAATTGCAACAGGTTTTCCAAACGGTATCTATATCGCAACTCTATTAGGTGGTGTTGGCATTGGTTGCCTATACGCTCCACTAATAATTGAATAATCAACACTAGCAAAAAGGAAGATAAGACAATGAGAAAAGTTAGCAAAAACACAGTATTCGCATTTTTAAATCGTACCGTAAAACGTACTGGGAAAAATGACGCTGTTAAACGCACAGGATTTGTTGAGACTAACAACAAAACAGGCGAAACAAAAAACACAGAATGTTTTTACATGACGCTACACGATAACCCTATAGCAAGCTTGCAGCCATTACACAAAACAAAATGGCACAAACGCGCAATACATTTAACCCTTGCAGGTTGGAACACAGTAACAACACGAGAACGATTAAATGCTTTATTGCGTATTTTGGGCAAAAGTAACTTGCACATTGTCCAACATAAACACCAAGCTTGCCTTGCCACATTTGCAGGGAACAAACGGCTTACAACACCATTGAATGCGCATCGCTGGTATGATTTGGAAGAATTGCAGCACATGGCAAACTTTTTACACCACAAAGAAAAGAACAAGGCAGCATAAAACAACAACAGGCGGCACGCATTGCGCGTGCTGCCCCATGATTGCATGGCAATGATTGTGCAATGATGGGGCAAATGCCCACAACACTAGCAAGAGAGGTTAAACAAATGGCAAAATATAATGGTTACACAAGTTGGAACGCTTGGAACGTATCGATTTGGATAAATAACGATGAATACCTTTACAACATGGCAAGAGATACCGTCAAAAGTTTGGGTTATGTGCGTGGATTGAAGGCTCTTGTCGCACAATGGGGAGGCGAAAAAACCCCAGATGGGGCAATCTATAACCGCACCGGAATCAAGCAAGCAATACAAGAGATAGTTTGATGGCTGAGAAACTTTTAAACGGTTTTTGTATAGTCCTAACAGCCCTGTTAGTTATGGGCTGGATTGACTGGCTTTGGTTGTTTGGTTTTGAAAACAGCAAATCTTTCACATGGTGGGCTGTAATGACTCACTTTGATAAATAGTCTACCTGACTACCCATTGACGGCTAGAGGGCTGTCAGTGGGCTTTAAATCGCCATTAATGGCACAACTAGCAAAAGAAAGAGAGAAAAGTAATGTCTAAGAAAGCAAATCACTCGTTGTCTAATAAACTTATCAGTAGGTTTATATCAAATGAAGAGGCTACAAAGCGTAAGGAAGATAGGATAATACAAAGCCTATCGCCTGAGATTGGCACGTTACGTCTAACTTACACCATGATTAACAAACATATCATTGATGCAAATGCCAGCATCCGAAGGCTTGCGCTATTGCTTGGCGTTGATATGGAAACAATGACCAATGGCGATAAAGTGACGATACAAGGCGAATATGACGATGGAACGCCATGCAATGTAAATTTTTATCGGACTAGGATGCGTTCAGATAGGCGAGTTAGTCTATCAGGCATTAAGAAGCAAGCGCAAAGTGGTGATCTATTAGCCTTGTCTTACAAGAGAAACGAGCAAGGCGAATACATACTAATTATTAACGTAACAGCGGCAGCGCATTGTCGCGTAACTAAAATTAGCTAGCAAAAGAGAGAGGAAAAAGTAATGTCTAATAAAGCTTGGCATATTAGTTATATCAGCGCAATGGCAGGGCCATGCACTGCAACGTCAGAACATGGAATGATGGCTTGGTCTAATGATGATGATTATACAGTTAGGTTATTGGATATGGATAACGATGGTGAAAAACTATTGCTTCATATTGATTCAGAAACAACCGATGAAATGTTGTCTTATCAATTGGTAGGCTACGCAGTCATAAATGATTTACCATTTTCAACGACAACTTGGGATCAATTCAACGATTGCTAAAAGAGAAACCGCCAAAGCATTGCGCTTTGACGGCTCTCACTTTCACACTAGCAAAACAATATGAAAGGTGCGGAGAGATAATTGCTAATAAAATCTTAACGCAGAAGGGAGTATAACGATGGATGCAAAAACTTTCAAGACAGAAAGACTACAGCTTGGCCTAAGTCAAACTGACATGGCTACGAGGCTTGGCGTTTGCCTTAGAACAATAGGTTATTACGAGGCAGGCGAGAAACCAATACCTGACTCAATCAGGCTTTTACACAATTGCTTGAAGAGAAAGGTCATCTTAGAAAAAGATATTGAACTAGCAAAAGAGAGAGGGTAGCACAAGCTAGTTGTACAACAAAAACTAGCCTAGTCTATAAGCTGGGCTAGTTTTCTTTTTTTATATATCAATTCTTTTCTAGTTTTGAGCCGAAGCTAGTTAAAGACTAGACTAGTGTTAAACGAGCAAGCTCGATTTTATCCAGTCAATTTTTCTTGTCAACCCCATAACTTTCTCTGACCACTTGAACCCAAGTTGAAAGTGACATTTCTGCAACAAGTCGTGGGTCATAAGAGAAAGAACGGCACACTGCCATCAGTTGTATTACGCAGCGGATTGGCCTGTTGTTAAATTTGTATATCAGCACTGGGAACCTATCGCCGGATGCCTCACAAGCCTGTTCCCACCATGCCTGTTTGTAAGTTGCGCCACTGGCATAAGCCTTACATTCAATAGACCATCCAGGGATTACAATGTCAGCCTCACCTTTGATTTGATATTGAGAGAGGTTGCGCTTTGGCATCTCAGGCAATGACTCGCCAAGGTGATCTTTTATGTAGTTTACAATCTGGCGTTCAAATGCTGCGCCTTTCTGTCTGCTATCTGTCATTTTGTTTCTGCTTTAAAACGCTTTTGGCTGGATTCTTTTTGCGTATAACACGACCAAGATTATCAAAATGTATACTTATCTCTGGAACCTTCAAAGCCTCTTTGATTTCCTGAATTGTAGGCACTTTACAATTATCTTTTCCGTCCATGATTATCTCCGTAAACTAAGTGACAAACCTTACATTCTAAAGCACCATCCAAAAAGGTATCGCATCTAACACAATTGCCATTTGCTAACCGCCTCGCAAACAAACCATCACCCACTTGGATAACATCAGAAACCTCGCCAGTTCCATCACAATGCTCGCAGTCCTCTGGCACAACGTCTGTTGGATCAAAGTAATCTTTGACATACTGAAATCCTTTACCTTTGCACTTTGGACATGGCTTCGTTGAAAAAGTCATTGGGCTTTACCTCACCGTTGCTTGCTAAAATAATCCTACGCAAAACGTCTGGGCTTGGATAGCGTCTGTTTGCTACAAAGTGAGACACTGCCGAGCGAGTAATCCCACAACGCCTTGCAAACTTGCTTTGCGTTATCTTGTTGATTTTAAGATATTCTTTCAATGTCATAACATAAACCAAACTTTACTGTTGACAGTTTGTAACATACTGTTACTCTATCAACCATAGCAAAACAGTCAAGGTAAATAATATGCAAAATATACCAGATAGGTTCAAAGAGATGGGGCTGACTCATCTTTCAGCATCGTCAGGAACAGAAGAGAAATACCTTTTAGTTCTTAAATATTTGTTACGACACAAGCACGGTATGCAGTTCCCAGGTTCAGCAAGAATGGTAACAGGCTCTATTATTCAAGAGGGCGGTGACTGCATACTGGGAACTCACAACTTTGATCCAGAGAAGGGCCAGCAAGAGGGCATGGACGTTGCCGCTGCAACGAGACACATGATGTCTCTTTATGATGAATACACCCCTCGCAACTTTGATGATGGCAAGGATGCAGAAGACTATGAAGCATTTAGAGATTACTTGTCAGATATGCTTGGCAACGCTGTTGCTGCTGTAAAAGAATGGAGCAACAGAAACGGCATCAATCAGTTGAACGGTGAACATCAGTCTTGGCATCACGATCCAAGGGTTGAAGTTCCGATTATGCTTTACCGTGACTATTACGGTGGTAACTTTCAAGCAGACTTGAAGTGCAAACTACCACAAAGAAACCCCCTCAAAAAAGATGGCACAAGAACATGGCGTGTTCCTAAACCAGACGTTCAACCCACATGGCAAAACATCTGGCAACAGTCTGTCTATTACAAAGCCACAGGCGAAAAGCCATCACTGCTTCATGTAACTGCATCAGGATTTCACATTTGGGATGAAACAAACTGTGAGGCTCTGACAGAGGATAGTCTTGCAGAGACGTATGAAGATGTTGTTCGCAGTTGGATGATTACAGAGAACCTATTTAAAGCAGCTAACGGAAATTGGAACACGTTATTTGGTTTGGTTCAGCCAGATTTCATGGAGATCGAAAGAAGACATGGGCCAGAAATTTCAGCACTAGCAAGAGGAGCATGGAAATGATTACGATACAAGATTCAGATGATATGTTTGATTTATTCTATACACCGCCACACAAGCTGGTTAGGCGAGACGATCCAGCGACAAGCCATGAGGCTGCTGAGAGTGTGGATACCAGCCACATGGAGCAAGTCGTTCTTGAGGCCATACAAGACTTTGGTTCAGACGGTTGTATCTCAGACCAAGTTTTAGCAAAGCTATCGCATCACGGTTACAGCACAGTAACCGCTAGATACAAGCAATTAAAAGAAAAAGGGCTGGTGAAGGTTGATGACCGCAAACGCAAGGGCAAGTCAGGCCGTGGTCAGCTAGTAATGTGGGCAACAGAATTTTATAAGGCAGAACAATGAAGATAGCTAAGTTTGAGTGCAGAGAGTGCGGTTATGAATGGACAACAAGTTTTGCAAATTCATGGCCTCTTGAGGAGATGACTGATTGCTGCGAAAAATGTCAAGAGCAATCAGAAATTATATCAAACAAAGCTAAATTTATTTTGATTGATGGAGATAAAATTGACTGAGCAACAAGAGACACAGCAGCGCATTGATATAATGCAAATGAAAGTCGATGAGCTAGAGGCAAAAGTGCTAGAGCAAATGGTTGCTTTTACTACAGCTATGAAGCTAATCGCAGACTTGATGGAGAAAAAAGATGGGTAGAGGAACCTTGCCGCCAAATCTTATCAAAGCCTTAGAAGATGTAGGCATGAGTCCAGAGATGGATAAAGGGGCTGTATGGAACTGTCGAGGTACGCCAGTTGTTTTGCACAAAGCCTTAGAGCGTATTGCTCATAAACAAAATATGAGGTTTGATCCACCAATGATTATTGAAACAGACGCAGAAAAAAACATTGCGGTGGTCTGTGTCACTGGTTACCTAGGTGATTTCTCTGAATGGTCTATAGGTGAAAGCACACCGCGCAATACCACTAATAATTATCCTTTTGCCATGGCTGAAAAACGTGCCAAGGACAGAGTTATATTAAAATTGCTTGGTGTTGCTGGCTTTGTTTATTCTGAACAAGAGGCAGATAATTTTGAAAGAAGTAATCCAGACCTTGTACCAACTAAAGAAGAGAAAGCAGCCCAAGTCAAACAAGAAACAGAGAGCCAAGAGGAAGAAAGCAAGCCTGATGACAATGGGTTCGATCCTCTTGAACAGGAAGCAAGGGATTTCTGGCGTGAGGTTGCCATGAAGACCGACAGGAAAAACATGAAAACCCAAAAAGAATACCTTGACTACACAAGGGGTGGTCACTTTGGCTCACAAATACAAAAGTTCATAGAAACTGAAACTTACAAAACTCAAATAGCACCTTGCTTACAAGCTGCACAGAAAAGATTAGGAGTGTAAAATGCCTAGAGAACCGTGGAAATATAATGGTCAACTGCAAAGCCCAGATAAAGATTTTGAGTTGGTTCCAGTTTTATCAATTAAACTTTGGGAAAACGATAAGAACAAAGATGGTCAGCCTGATTACAGCAATGGCAACATGAGGCTGTATAACCCAAAACTAAAGGAGCGAGTTGATCTTGTGTCTCTTTCTTCAGACAACACTTACTCTGGTTCTGTTTTCATAAACGATGACGGAACTTGTAGCTTCACCGTCCGACAAAGAGTACCCAAAAACTATTCTGACTCTATTACAGATGGCGTCAAACAAGAGGGCTTGAAGCCACTAGCCCAAGCGGTAGAGAATAAACACTACCCAGAAGGCCATCAGGAAGCCCCACAACAGGCTGAAGAGAAGATGCCTTGGGAGTAAGGCGTAAAAAGTCCAGAACCCACTCTACGGCCTTTGTAGAGCGATTTAGCGTTTATTGCGAAATGTGCAACAAAGAAATGTCTTTAGAGAGTGGGTACTGGATTATAAATGGATTAGGGGAGTTGTTGTGTCATGGCACAAACGGTTGTTCAGTTAAAAAACAAAGTTCTTATAGAGGAAGCGAGGCTAGTAGCGAGGGACTATTACGCAGCCCTGATACTTGAGGGCTGGGGTTTGTACCGAATACTCAAAGAACATGGTTACGAGCCACATAAGGCAAAGTATATCATACCCCTCAAAGGAGAAGAGAAAGGTTGGTATGCGAGTGAGCCACACGTTATTGAGTGCTTGGCTCACTATATATCAAATGGTGGAGAGCCTTTGTACTAACGCTTCTTCTTTGATTTCATAATCTTTTTTTGAAGAGCCATAGGTAAAGTCTTTTGTTTAGCGGTCAATCCGTTCTTCTTGGCTCCTGCTTTTTTCTTCTTGCCGTACATCACTTCTTTCCTTTCTTAGCTTTGTTGCGCTTTGATATTGCAGCCGCCTTCGACTTTGCATCAGCCTTGCTGCTTGCACCCCATGCCCTGAGAGACAGGAGTAACCTAGTGGGTTTCCCATTTTTTCTTTCTGGCCCCCTCATGTTACCCATACGAGCTAGGAAACTAGCCCTTCTAGGGTTGTCACCTTTTTTAACAGGGGCTTTTAGATTCATGCCCTGCCGCCTAGCAGACGCACGACCCCTAGCGTTCAAGCCACCCTTGGGGTTCTTGCCAGCTTTTCGTTGCCATGCTGGTGTCTTAGCCATCTGCCAATGCTCTCATCCGATCTACTAAACGTCTAGCCCTGTTGGGAACCTGAGTGTACCACCGCGAGTCTACCATTTCATCTGCCGCCTTGTCCCAATCCCTTGCGTCAACGCCAGCTTTCATGCCTTTGAACTTGCTGAGTCTGGGTCTGCCCATGTTGAACATCATGTTAGCTATTATATGCTGGCATTCTTCTGGCATATCGTCAAAGTCAGGGTACAATACTTTGCACTCATCTATTGTCACAGACATATCCAATGCAAACAATTTTTTGACACGCTCTTGCTCAACTGTTGTTCCAACAGGTTTGCCATGCTCCTCGTCATTTTCGGTAATCAAATGACCAATGCCGCAAGTGGGCAAGCCAAGGTGATCTAAATACACCTCGTACTTACAGCCCTCATCTTCGGCTATCTCTTCTCTGAGTCTATCTTTGTTCATTTCTTTTTCTTTGCTGCTGGTTTTTTCTTTTTCTTGCCACCTCGTAGCAAGTCTGAGTCAGCCTTCCTTGCGCCGCCCTTGCCAGATACAAAAGACTTTACCCTACCCATAGCCCAAGCATGGGCAGATGTCTTTGGCCTAGAGCCTGATGAATAGTACGCACCAAGCCCACGTTTGTAGACCTTATTAAGAGTTGTTTTGGAATACCGTGATGCACCTGAGATGCTTGCAAACCTAGACATTATCCGCGACTCCTCTGCTTGCTAATCCTATCCATCATAGCTGGTGTAAGTTTGCCTTGTCTATACAGCTTGGCAGTGCGCTTTATCTCTGCCTCTCGTCTTTTAGGATTTTTTGCACCACGCACATACTTTTTTGGCACACCGCCTTTTGTCTTTGGAACCTTTGCAAATTTACGCTTCGTCACTTAGATACCCCTTTGTATTTTTCAAAGCTACGCATCCCACCAAGGCCCAATAATCCTAATAATACAGTCATCAGGCTATCCATGTCAAAAGCTGGATACGCCACTGCCTCAATACCCATGTACGCAGTGACCACATCCATAGTGGGGAAAACTAAAAAGTGCGCGAATAAGGCCAGGCTACAGCACCAACCCACGCTCGGCCTCCAGCCCGATACAAAAATATTTTTTGACTTTGCTTCTTCAGCGTTGATAGCCAACTGGCCTTTGGCTAACTCTTGTGCGTGTCGATCAGCCATAGTAGCCAACTCATGCGCCAACTTGTTTTTCTGATCTTTGTCCTCAACAAATTTATCTAATAGCCCTGTCACTGGCCCTATTAATGCTTGTATCATTCTATTATCCTCACAATATAATTTGAACCATCATCATTCTTTTCAATCACAACTGTTTTGTTTTCGCAAGCATACCTGACAGATGTTGATTTCTTGTAAAGGTTTCTCTCTATCTTTCGTTTGGTCTTGAGACATTTTGATATTTTCTCAAATGCGGTATGCTCTGCAATATCACCGCCCATATAGAGTATCAGTGTAATTGTTTCAGTTACCACGTTGTCCGTTCCTCATTTTTTCTATCTGTTCTTCAATATTAGTTAACCGTTTCTCATAGAAATCTAATGTTAGTTTTTGTTGTTGATCGTGTGGCGCACGACCTTCATCTATTTGTTCTTGTAATTTAGCAAGTTGCTCAGACAAATGCTCGATCAGCATAAATTGCTCACTGTCTGCTGGCAACGAACCGGCCTCTCCTCTTGGCCATTTAATACGAAATTCTGTGTTCTGTTCTAAGTCTGCTTCAATCAAAATGATTGTGTTCTCTATGCTGTTTAATCTTTCTATAATACCAAAGTACGCCCAAGTTCCAATCGCTGCTCCAACTACCATCGCAATCAAGTTGCGAATAGGCATAGATAGTTCAGTGTTTTCATTTATCTTGGTAGCCACTATTCACCCTTATGTTCATGCCCCATCCAGATACCAAAAACCCCTGTCATTACGCCCATAACTACAGATACAAACGCAGACTGTGCTGCTGTAGGCACATCCAAACCCATAAACCATTCAGCGCAACGCCATGACATAACCGTACTAGCTAGCATCATGCAGCGAGGCAGTATCTTCCAAGCTAAAAACTGTTCGACTGTAATCATAACCTTCCCCCTCAACACTACGAGCTATTGTCATAAACATCACAGCAAATAAAAAGATTGCTACCAGGAGTACACAGAAGATAATTGCACACGTTTTAATTGTCTCTGATATTTCTTGTTGCCTACGAGCCGCTTCAACTTGCGCTTTCTTAACCGCTTCCTTTTGTTCCCTAAGTTTCTGATTATGATGATTTAGAATCTCTTGCCATGTGCTTGGTTGATCCGCTGGTTTAGGCCAACGCATATTAATCATCGTAGCAATTTCTTGCATTTGCTCATTAAGTTTTTTAGCTTCAAGAACTGCATCAATTGAACTACGGATGTTGATGTCACCAACACCAGCTTGCTTATTACGTTCTTCATTGAGTTTCTTTTGCGCTGAGAATAACGTACCGATCTGGTCTGAAATATCTGCAACAGATTGAACATCATTGATACGAGCCTTAATAAACCCTATAGCATTGGAAGCCGCAGTAACCGCAGCGATAGCTGTTGTTATCGGCTCCATTCATCAATCCGCATCTGCTATGGTGAGTTCGCCAGCCGCTACTTGGCGCATGATTTCTTCGTATTCTGTATTTCCTGCCGCCAACGGGACAGACAGATGACTTCCATCAAACACACAATTAATACAGGTGTTTTCACCCGTGATAGGGTCTAAACCATACTTGGCGTTTGTTATTGTTGCTGGCGTAAACATTATTATAACTCCGATTTAAACGCTATAAACGCATTAGCATTATTATTACTAATAAGTTCCCCTGCATTTCCTGCTGCAAGATTTCCTGTTGAAACTGATATTAAATTTACAACATTTTTATCACTGCCAAGTGCGTTCACAAGGGGTACAGCACTACAAGCGTGAACAATGCCAGCTTCATATATAGCATAATTGCTGGCTGTTCCTGTGTGTTCTATGGTTGGTGTGTCTCTCATTTGAACAGGAAGATCAACCACACCATTACAATTGTTTGCACTATCACATTGACCCACAGTATATCGTGCATATGCTGATGATCCACCCATTTTAAAATAATACCTCTGACACTTGCGTATCGTAGTTCCTATGTCGGCATCATGCTCAAAAGGCGTGGCTGGGCCGCTTCCAACCTCAAGCTGTGCGCCTGTTATAAAAAATGTGTTATCGGTGCTGTCAAAAAAAGACTCACATCCCGGAGCACGATTAGCTTGAGTTGCAGCTAACCATGTTGAATTTATTGTACCACTTGTTAGGCTTGAACCAGCGTGTAAGTTTATAACCCAATATAATCCAGTGCCATTATTATTATCAATATCGCCTATAGAATCTGCGTTTGTGTTATTAAAAGGTATTTCAAATCGTTGCCACGATGAAGTTACAGTAAAAGTATGTGATTGTGATGAGGTTGTAGTGTCCTCTTTGTAAAGTTCTGCAACATAAGTTTTAGTAGCGTTAGCTTTTGCATAAAAACTAAATACTAATCTTTTTGCGTTAGAAGTGCCAAAACTAAGTGACTGTAAATTTTGTGCTTCAATAGCCTGAATTAAACTTAATTGTTCGTCCGCTGCGATAGAAGTGTCAGAGGTAGTACAGTCTAATTTAAGCGCAGTTGTAAAACCAGCAAGGTCTGTGATCGCTTCTCGTGTAGCTGTGTATCTTCCAGCAAGATTATAATTGTATGTATACCAGCGGTCAGTGAAGTATACCCCGCCATTAGTTCCACCTTGTCCCGTAAACGAAGTCCCACGTTGACTAATTACGTGTGCGCCATTGATGATAAAATTTCTATCACCCTGCGCCTGACCTGAACCAACTAATGCGGCTAATTCTGCTGCTTTACTCATTATCCTGCCTCCAATGCCGTGATACGAGCTTCAAATGCTTCTTGTTTTGTTTCAAGTGCTGTGATTGTTGCTTGCTGTGCTGTGATTGTTGCTTGCTGTTCTTGAATAGCTTTGATTATTACGGGGATAACCTCTGTGTAACAAACAGAAAGATAATCTGTTTCATCTTCTGCATTAACTTTTGAACTATCAATAACCTCATCTATAACGCCCTCTAAATCTTGAGCGATAAGACCAAGTTTCTTTTGCGTCGGGTTTCCATCCTCATCAGTTTTATTAGAACTTAACCGATAAGACACACAACGTAGATTTGCTAACTTATCAACACCATTTTCTATTGGTTCAATATCAGTTTTTAATCTTTCGTCAGAGTATGTACCCCAAGAAGTTCCACCAGCAGCGAGAGCAACGCCACCACTTGTGCCGGAGTAAATTCTCACTGCTCTAGCATTGCTGTTTTGACCAATGTAATAGGCATTACCATCCATAAAGTGAAAAGCACTATAACCCGGCCCATAAATAGCAAATTGTGCATTAGAGTCACCCCTATTAACACCGTCAGAAACCAGTAATTTACTAGGGGTAGAAGCATTACCTATAGATACGTTGCCATTGTTGTCTAGACGAACCCTTTCGTTATTGCCTCCAGTTGCAAAAACTATATCGTTTTCACTACGCATCACAAAATCCGTAGCTGATGCGGCACTCAGTAAACCGCTGCCATTTCCAAAATATCCTAAAGCAGTTGATGTGTTATATTTAAAAGCTACATGACTTGTGGATGCGTGGGCTGTAGTAAAATTTGCAATATTAGAAGTTGCTGATGTAGCGTTTAACACGCCATTGCTGTCGATGGTCAAACGAACATCATTGTTCACACGAAACGTCATCTCATCATCACCGTGGGAATAACGAATACCACCAATATCCGCATCAGCAGTATCACCCATATCAATGATTGATGTGCCAGAAGTACCAGATTTTATCTCCATTCTTGCACTGCCACTGTCAACAATAGATAATAATTGTGATGGTGAAGTCGTACCAATGCCAACCCGATTTGCACTCGCATCGACAAACAATGTGCCACTGTCCACAGTCAAATCATCTGACACAGAAACAGTGCCGCTAAATGTACCACCGTTAGCCGCGCTAACAGTGTCAGCCACAGCAAAGCTATCGTAAACGATCATCTCTAAAACATCATCAGCACTTGCCCCTGTGACCAGCACAACGCTTGTGCCTGTCGTAGAAGCGTAGTCAGTGACAGGCTTGAGAAGCACACCGTTCTGATAAACATCCATATACAGCGTGTCACTGTAGGCAAGGGCTATGCCGTTGGCATCGTTGCCACTAAATGTCGTTTGCCCACTGGTGGCTGCGTAAATATATCTAGCTCTTACGCCATCGCCTAATGATCTTCCTATATATGGCATATTAAGTTCCTATCCGATGCTTGAAGCATCATCTCTTGCTTTGCGGTTTTGGTAGTCGCTACGAGCAACAATGAGAGCAACAAAGTCAGCTTGGTTAGATGGGATAGCGTCAGTAAAGGTATCGTCGTTCATTAGCTTAGTTGTCCACTCTTGTTGCATACGTTTCCAGCAGTTATTGATTTTGCCGTCAACTGCTGCTTTACTCATTGTTTTTACTCCGGTGCGTTAGCCAATGATTCTTCGTTTCGTTCTGCTGCTGTTTTAACGACACCCAACTCAAATGCTTGTGTCACTTGTGCATCTGCGCCTGTGGCAATGGCAATATCATTTTCATTGCAATGAGCTACAAGTGCAGCAATGATTTCTTCTTGTGCAATACGAGAGCGATTATGAAGCGCATTATCGGCCCAGTCCTGGACCGACACTGCGGCGTACTCCATGCACTTGTTTTGTGTGTCGGTTAGACTAACTGTGATATTGGGCATCCTATTCTCCTGTTAAATTAACCTATCAAATGTACGCCTACTGTTACATATCCAGTAGTATAACCATTCGCGTAAGAACCATTAGAATAAAAACGTAACGTGTCATTTGCAGCGCAAACAGTAATCAATGATGAAGCTGTTGTGTTTTCTCCAGCTGAAGAACCGTTATAAGTCTGAATCCACGAATTAATTACGTTTCCGTTTTTGCTAAAACACCAAAGATGATAAGTGCTAATCGTACTGTGATGTACATTTGCGTATATGAGATAACTCCCCGCTATTGGACAAGTCCAAGTACCAGTTGTGTTATTCCAATGACTGCCTACATTGTGGCCTATAGTAGAAAAGCCTTTCCAAAATTTGTTAGTGTCGTAACTCCAACTGCCAGTGGCAAGAAACGATGGTTGCGTTGGCATAGTGACTTCGCCATCAGCAGTTATATTTTGTCTCAGAGTATAAGTTTCAGACCCCACTGCGCCTGTGTAAGTATAAATTTGAGAAGCCCCTGCTACTGTTCCAAAAACAGCACCCTTATTATTGTCTGAATCATGGAATTGAGAGAATGAACCACCCCCTACATTAGCTACAATCCTAGAACCGCCAGCAGACGGGTCAGTTGTTGTTCCTATTTTTAAATGACTAGAACCCAAAAAATCGTCACTAGCAGTAACATTACCAGTTACAGATACTGCACCAGTAGATGTGACTGATGTAGCAGTCAGCGCAGAGGTGCTTGGATGCTCAACGCCTATAACGCCTTTGCCAATATACGCCATTAGGTAATCTCCATAATGCTCATGGTGACTGAGGTTTTATCTGCAACCGAGCAATCAACTTGGATTTTGTCGGTTGTTTCAAGAACCACCTTATTTCCAGCCAGTATCTCAAGTG
>VMHT01175761.1_pt1 | contig 34556 bp, 31 predicted proteins | sample 4693611 | NCBI WGS metagenome assembly VMHT01 (sample SAMN12280063, study PRJNA550983) | marine metagenome | isolation source: seawater sampled from same location over 5 years 0.02-0.2 micron viral filtrate | place: USA: collected off the coast of southern California halfway between the port... ...
ACAGCAATACTTGTAAGGTTTTCTTTATCAAAATCTACTACATCTAATAGCTTAAAAAACTTCGGAACTTCGTAACGGCTATCACCACACCAGGTTCCCATAAAGAGAAGAATTTCATAATCTCCTATATTTTCCTTTATGGTTTCTACAGCTTCTTCTTTAGGATTGTAATTCTCGTAGCCGGGGGTAAACCATCTTGAATAAGGCGGTTTTTCCAAGTCAGCTTGCGTGAATTCACCTAAAAGCATTTCTGCTGAATTGATATTTTCTAGTTTCTCTTTTTCATCTGAAACTTCTCCCGTAGTTATAAAAACTCCTAGAAAAAGTAGCAATATCTTATTAATCATTGATTTTTAAATTAAAGGGTCTTCAGTCATTAATTCAGGCTGCTCGATTCCCATTAGCTTCAGGATAGTCGGAGCAATATTTCCAAGCTTACCGCTTTTAATAGATTTTATGTCTTTATCTAATAAAATTAAAGGTACGGGGCTGGTGGTATGCGCCGTGTTTGGACTCCCGTCTTCGTTGATCATAATCTCGCTGTTCCCGTGATCGGCAATTACAATTACTGAGTAATCATTTTCCAGTGCAGCTTCAGCTACGTCTTTAGCGCAAGAATCTACAGTCTCGCAAGCCTTTACCGCAGCGTCAAATACACCGGTATGACCCACCATATCCGGATTTGCAAAATTCAGGCAGATAAAATCAGCCGATTCGTCTTTGAGTTCAGGAACAATTTTGTCCCTAATTTCAAAAGCACTCATTTCTGGCTGAAGATCGTAAGTAGCTACTTTTGGAGAATTACACATTAAACGTCTTTCTCCTTTAAAAGGTTTTTCACGCCCACCGCTAAAGAAAAAGGTAACGTGCGGGTACTTTTCGGTCTCAGCAATTCTAATTTGCTTTTTGCCCATATACTCCAGGACTTCGCCCAGCGTAGACTTAATATTATCTTTTTTGAAAACAACATTTATGCCTTCAAAACTATCGTCATATTTTGTCACCGTTACATAGTATAACGGCATTTTCTTCATATTGTACTCAGGAAAATCATCCTGAGTTAATGCCTGGGTAAGTTGTCTACCACGGTCTGTCCTAAAGTTGAAGAAGATTACTACTTCTTTTTCTTTTAAGGTAGCTACCGGCTCCCCGGCATCATTGGTCATCACGATAGGCTCTATAAACTCATCGCTAACATTGTTTTCATAGCTTTCAGCAATGGCTTCAGCAGCGTTGGTAGTTTTTTTGCCTTCGCCTTTAGTAATAAGGTCATAAGCTTTTTTTACTCTTTCCCAGCGCTTATCACGATCCATGGCAAAATAGCGCCCAATAACTGAAGCTAATTTCCCATTAGTTTTTTCTAGATGCTTTTCGATCTCTTCAACAAAACCTTTTCCTGAATGTGGGTCTACATCACGTCCATCTGTAAAGGCGTGAACATATTTTTCTTTTACTCCACATTCGTCTGCAGCCGAAAGTAATCCTTTTAAATGGTTGATGTGAGAATGTACCCCACCGTCACTTAAAAGTCCCATAAAGTGAATGGGTTTATTGTGTTTTATTGCATAATTAAAAGCTTCTTCCAGTACGGGCTCATCTTTTAACGTGTTTTTTTCTACCGCCATATTGATCTTTACCAAATCCTGATAAACAATGCGTCCCGCTCCAAGGTTCATATGTCCTACTTCGCTATTTCCCATTTGTCCTTCTGGCAATCCAACTTGCATCCCATCGGTGCGCAGTTCGGCGTGAGGATATTTCTCCAGGATGCTATCCATAAATGGAGTTTTTGCTTTGGCTATAGCTGAAACGTCTGGGTTTTGCGTAATTCCCCATCCGTCTAAAATCATTAGTAGAACTTTCTTATTCATAATATTAGTTAATTTGGGCATAAAGATAAAAACAAATTGCCGGTATGCTAAACCCACGCTCGCTAATGTTTTATTAAATCTAAATGCAGAAGATTATTTTCGTAGCGTTTTCCCTATAAAATATTTCAGGTAAAGAATTTTGAATTTCTTTATAAGATAAGATTTAAAATTTTAACAATAAACATTTTACTTTGGAATACTTTTTTCTAATTTCAATCGTTTTTAAGCTATCAATGTGAATGTATAATATCTTGAACTATAGCTTTATAAGCTTATAAATGTTAAAATTTACGCTCTGAAGCGTTAAAAATTCAATTAATAAGATTATTTTGTATGTTGGCATTACATTTGGAATTAATTAAGAGAACATTAATTTAAAACAACGTGTATGATTTATAGACTTCTGACTGTATTTGGCGTATTAACCTTCTCTTTCGCATTTACAACAACAGATGATTTAAAAACCAACCTTGAAACTTCAAAAATAGAAGCGATTGCTTCTGCAATTCCTGAAGAAAATATCAAATCAAATTTCGAAAATAAAGTCGCTACTCTTTATAGCGAATTTTCTACCAAAAATATTAGTGTCCCGGCGATGCCAGTGTTCGAAAAAGCCATGAAAGGATATGAGCAATTAGACGAAACTGGTAAAGTGGGTAAAAAAATCCTTACTGTAATAGATTTTGGACTTTCTTCTACAAAAAAACGTATGTGGATTATGAATATGGAAACCAAAAAAGTATTATTCAATACTTATGTTTCCCACGGAAAAAATACCGGTGGTGAGTTTGCTAACAAGTTTTCTAATACTGTAAATTCCCTGCAAAGTTCACTAGGCTTTTACGTTACTGCTGAAACTTACTACGGAAAGAACGGATTGTCGTTGTTTATAGACGGTATGGAGAAAGGCTTTAATAGCAATGCTCGTAAACGTTATGTGGTAATCCACGGAGCAGATTATGCTGAACCTAACTTTATAGACAGAATTGGAAGATTAGGAAGAAGCTATGGTTGCCCGGCTGTGCCTAATACCATTGCTAAGGATGTAATAGATACTATCAAAGAAGAATCTGTAGTATATATTCACAAGAATAATAAAGAATACCTCGAAAAATCTACGCTACTAAATAGCTAGTTTTTTGATAGCAAATTATAGATGGCAGCATTTCTTTTGTAGACATCTTCTGCAAAACGGGTGCTGCCATTTTCGTTCCAGGCAGTCCAGTATAGATGGTGTACATTCACGTTTTGAGTAACTTTTATCGTTGTGGTTTTTCCCGATTTTAAAATTTCTGCAATTTTATCATCATCATATTTTGGCTGATCGCTTAATAGCATTTTAGCGAGATCCAATACTCCCTGTACCCTTACGCAACCAGAACTTTGCGCCCTTAAATTTTTGTTGAAAAGCGATTTTGAAGGTGTGTCGTGTAAATATATCATGTACTCATTGGGGTAGATGATCTTAACTAATCCAAGCGGATTTGCCGGCCCGGCTTCCTGCCTGAAAGTATAGCCTTTCACTTTAGAAGAAGACCAGTCTACATCCTGAGGGTTCATTTTTTCACCACTTCGGTTAAAAATGCTAAAATTCTTCCTGTTTATATAATCGGGGTCTTTGGAAGCTGAAGGGATAACATCCTTACTCTTAATTGTGGGAGGGATTGTCCAGGTTGGATTATAAACTATATGTTCTACTTTATCTGAGAAAACAGGGGTTTTTCTGGCTTCGGTACCCACCATGGTGCGATGCGTCGCAAGAGTATCTTCGCCTATAACCAGATGCAAACGATAATTTGCAATATTTACAATGATGTATTGTTCGCCTAAGTCTTTTGGATACCAGCGCCAGCGTTCCAGGTTCACTAAAATTTGTTCCAGCCTCTCCTGATAGGTTTTGTTAAGGGTTTTAATTGTGCCGCCGCCAATCACGCCATCGGTTTCAATACCATACTTTTCCTGGAATTCCTTAACTGCTTCTTGTAGAGGTTCATCGTAGATAATAAGACTATCTGCAATTTCTTTATCCCAGTAGCCTAATTTTTTTAAGCGCCTTTTTATATTAGGAATGCGCTCATCTTTTTCATCGGCTTTAATACTCTCTCCTTCTTCGGAAATAAAAATGGGATCTTTTTCGTTTTCTGCCAGTTCCCTATATTCTTTTAAACTACGTTTTAAACCTTTATAGACCTCGTGTTGCGGTACTACAGAATCTATAGCCGCCACAATATTATTTTGCTGAACACCGTGATCTAAGAGTCCCGGAAGGTCTATTTTATTGCTTTCTACACCCCAAATGCTATAAATTTCTTTAGGGTCTAATTTCCCTGAATTATAATCTGAAGTAAGGCTGAAAAAAGCATCGGTTAGTATGATTTCGGTTAAACTACGCTCCTCATCATCTAATTCCGCTAAATTAGAAAGAGACTTTTTTAGATAGCTTAAATGGTAATCTTCTGGTTCCAGGCCGTCTTCTTTAGTTCTTTCAATACCGCGGTAGAGATCTTCCCGCAGCGCCCTATCGGTCCAAATTGGTTTATAATCACGTTTTGAATAGATAGAATCAAGTAAATCGGGATATTGCAGATCTATATTTCCAACGGAATTGGAAAGCCTGGAGAATCTTTTGGCAATTAAATCAGCTGAAGCTAATTTCTCAATAACTACTGCTTCTTCCTCTTTTGAAGTTTCAATTCCCTTTTTTTGATCTTCTTCACAAGAAAACAAAATCATTAATCCAAGGAATAATAGTAAACGGGGGAACTTCATAAAAGAGGAAAAAGTTAGTAGGTTTTTTAAGCTCTTACATCGCTGTAAGACTTGTTTCTGTCAAATTGAACTTCGGCGAAAGGGCAGAGGGGCTCTATCTTATAATTATTTTCACGGGCAAATTCCACGCTATGGGCCAGCAGCTTAGTTGCAATTCCCTGGCCTTCCAGTTCTGGTCTAACCTCTGTGTGATCTATAACAAGAATATCTCCTGCCTTTTTTTGATACGTTAGCTCTGCGTAAATGCCTTTTTCATCTTTCACAAAGAACATTCCGCGGCTATCGTTTTCACGATGTTTAATATCCATAAATTATTTCTTGAAAATACCGTCAACAATTCCGTAGTCTAAAGACTCCTGGGCATCCATCCAGTAATCACGATTAAAATCTTTAAGTACTTTTTCTATAGTTTGCCCGCAATTTTCAGCTAGAAGCTTCGCACTTAACTCCCGGGTTTTTAAGATTTCGTTGGCTTGAATTTCGATGTTGGAAGCCTGGCCTCTGGCACCACCCATAGGTTGGTGGATCATAACTTTTCCGTGCGTTTGAATAAACCTTCTGCCTTTAGTTCCACCAGAAAGTAAGATAGAACCCATAGAAGCAGCCAGACCACTACAAATGGTTGAGACAGGGCTTTTAAGACTTTGCATAGTATCGTAAATCGCAAATCCGTCGGTTACATAACCACCTGGACTATTAATAAAAAACTGGATTTCCTCTTCTCCTTCCATATCAAGATAAAGAAGTCTGTCTATAACGTGTTTGGCCGATTTATCGTTGACTTCACCCCAAAGAAATACTTTGCGTTCTTCAAGGAATTTTGCGTCTATTAAGTCCTGAGTTTTACCGGGTTTATTACTCATAAGAAATTGATTTAAGATGTATTCTGTTAGGCATTAAAAATAAGATTTATTTGTCGGAACACTTGTTTTTTAATTACCCATTTAACAAGATTTTATCGCTTCATTTTATTTTTGGTCTGAATATTAAGCAAATAGGATCGCCGAGTCTAAAAAGTTTAATTTTCCTTTGGAAATTGAAGAGTTTAAACTTTATATTTGCAGAACAAATGCGGGAGTAGCTCAGTTGGTAGAGCGTCAGCCTTCCAAGCTGAATGTCGCCGGTTCGAACCCGGTCTCCCGCTCAAAGAAAAAAAGCCTCAACAAAACGTTGGGGTTTTTTTATGCCAAAAAACGTTGAAAATTCGCCGGGTGAGAAGCCTGTCCCGAGTAGAGCCTCCTAAGGCGGAGTATCGGGAAACCCGGTCTCCCGCTCTCAGAAGTGAAGTTGTTTAAAAAGCATAGTTTCGTCAAGCTGAACTTGATTCAGCTTCTAACTCGTTCTGATTATCGACTTTTTAACCTCTGAAATAAATTCAGGATGACGGTTTTAGGAACTTTTTACCTATACCAAAAAACGATGAAAATTCGCCGGGTGAGAAGCCTTTCCTGATTGGAATTGAATAGGACCAGAGTCCTGATCTATTAAAATGAATCATAAAAAAATCCGAAAACTTAAAGCTTCCGGATTTTTTTCAATTTATAACTAAAGAAGTTTTTACCCGTTCATAGAGATCAAGAACTCTTCATTATTTTTGGTTTGTTTAATCCTGTCGTTAATAAATTCCATAGCTTCTATAGGATTCATATCGGCAAGATATTTACGCAACACCCACATTCTTTGTATCGTGTTTTCATCAAGTAATAAGTCGTCACGACGTGTACTTGAAGAAGTAAGATCAATCGCAGGGAAAATTCTACGGTTCGCAATTTTTCTATCCAATTGCAGCTCCATATTTCCTGTTCCTTTAAATTCTTCAAAGATCACTTCGTCCATTTTAGAGCCGGTATCGGTAAGGGCGGTAGCGATTATTGATAAAGAACCTCCGTTCTCAATATTACGGGCGGCACCAAAGAAACGTTTTGGTTTGTGTAGTGCATTAGCGTCTACACCACCACTTAATACTTTACCACTTGCAGGCTGTACGGTGTTGTATGCACGCGCCAAACGAGTAATAGAATCTAAAAGAATCACGACATCGTGACCACATTCTACCAAACGCTTTGCTTTTTCTAAAACGATATTCGCAACTCGCACGTGTTCGTGTGCTTCCTTATCAAAAGTAGAAGCTACTACTTCCCCGCGTACATTACGTTGCATATCGGTAACCTCTTCAGGACGTTCATCAATAAGTAGAACTATTTGATAAACCTCGGGATGGTTTGCTGCAATTGCGTTGGCAATATCTTTAAGCAACATTGTTTTACCAGTTTTAGGCTGGGAAACAATCATGCCACGCTGGCCTTTTCCAATAGGGGAAAAGAGATCCATAATACGGGTAGATAAACTGCTTTGTTTTTCGGCTATATTGAATTTTTCCTTTGGGAAAAGTGGAGTTAAGTGCTCAAAAGAAACACGGTCTCTCACTACCTGTGGGTCTAATCCGTTAATTTTATTGATCTTGATTAATGGGAAATATTTCTCGCCTTCTTTTGGTGGTCTTATTTGCCCTAATACTGTGTCTCCGGTTTTTAATCCGAATAAACGAATTTGCGACTGGGAAACATAAATATCATCTGGAGAAGTAAGGTAATTGTAATCTGAAGATCTTAGGAAACCGTAGTTGTCCTGCATAATGTCCAGTACACCTTCACTTTCAATAATCGCATCAAACTCGTAATCTGGTTCGCGGTAGCGATTACGGCTATCACGGTTTCCGCTATCGCGGCCTCCGTTATTTTTATTGCGCGTATCTTTTTTGTGCTCGCGAGGATTGTTCTTCTGATTTTTAGAAGAATTATCATCTCTTGTGTCCCTTTGCTTTTGCTCCGGCTTTTTATTTTCCCCTGACTTTGAAGATGCTTCTTCTTTTTTAGGAGAATTACTTTCCTTTTTTGCCGGGCGCGAATCTTTGGTCTCCGCCGTTGCAGCAGCCCTTGGTGGTTTTTTGTTACTTCCTATTTTGCCACCTTTTTTAGCCTGTGGTTTTTCTGAAGTTTTAGCAGTCGCTTCACTTTTTGGAGACTCCTCCTTTTTTGTGTCGTCTGTAAGTGCTTCTTTTGCCTTTTTGGGGTTGGCAGCCTGATAGTCCAGGATTTGATATACCAGATCTAATTTTTTTAAGGTCCTGAATTTCGGGACATTTAAAGATTTAGCGATATCCTGCAACTCAGGAAGCTTTTTAGCTTTTAATTCTGAAATTTCAAACATGGATAATTAAAAATAAATTTGTGTTTGGGTTGATTGTTAAACTTCGCGAGGAAGAATCGAAAAAAATTTGGAGACTTAAGTAACCTGTTTTGAATTGGTTACGAAATGTTCCTGCAAGTATACAACTTTATTTTAATATTTTGAATAGCAATTCTAAAAAGAATCTTTATTTTTGTTCGCGAATTTCACCAGAAGATATGCTACAAAGAATCCAAACTATATATTTACTTATCGCCGTTATTGCTAGTGGCGGGCTGATCTTTGCTTTCTCGCTTTGGGAAAATGCAGAAGGAGTTGCTATGTATGCGCAAGATTATCTTATGGTTTTTATTGCATTTCTGGCTTCAGCTTTATTATCTTTGGTGAGTATTTTTATGTTCAAAAATAGAAAACTTCAATTTGTATTGGGGCGTCTAAATATCTTATTAAACTTTTTTTTACTAGGAGTGTTTGTTTATTGGTCGCTAAGTTTACCTGGAGAAATGGATATTTCAGAGAAGGGTATTGGGATGTTTCTTCCAATCATTTCTATCGTTTTTCTTGTTTTGGCCAATAAGGCCATTAAAAAGGACGAAGATCTCGTAAAATCTGTGGACCGATTACGATAAGCCTATCATCTTAGTAGTATTAGTGCGTGAAAACCCGAAGTGAAAGCTTCGGGTTTTTTAGTTTTGGGAGTTTAAGCAATTGCTACGAATACATGAATATTGTTTGATTTAGTTCTTGTCGTTTCGTCATTGCGAGAAATAATTTGAATCTGGGAGAATTATGACGAGACAATCTGTTGTTTAAGTATAGCTTTCCTTTTTTGATAGTTCGTGAGATTGCTTCAGTAGTGCCTCCATCGCCATGAGTAGCAATTTTAACTGTCTACTGACACCGCAGACTCTAAACTGCCTACTTACTTTTCAATTCTATGACCTCTAAATCTTTAATTTCTCCAGCATCAATTTTAAATCTAAGCATCGTACGTTTCTTATGAAATCCCTGCTTTCCTGCTGCGCCCGGATTCATATGAAGTAATCCCAGGCTTTTATCGTTCATTACTTTTAAAATGTGAGAATGACCGCTAATAAATAGTTTTGGCGGATTTCTTTTAATTTCTTCCCTAATTGCGGGCGAATATTTGCCCGGGTAACCGCCAATATGGGTAATCCAAACATCCACGCCTTCACAATTAAAGCGTTGGTGAAGTGGGAATTCCTTTCTTATTTCTGCATCATCTATATTGCCATAAACGGCCCTTAAGGGTTTTACTTTTTTTAATTCATCGGTAATATCGGTTATGCCAATATCGCCGGCGTGCCATATTTCATCGGTTTCGGCGGCGTAATGTAGAATTCTATCGTCAATATGACTGTGGGTGTCGCTTAACAGCAATATTTTTTTCAAATCGGGATTGTTTTTGTTTATAGAATCATTTTGAAACCTATGCCTTCAAAGGATTTAAGCTTCTAATAAATGCCTTATCTTTGCAGTTCGCAAATATAAAAATAAAGAACTCGGTTGAGGTATTTTTTAGAACTGGCATACTTTGGAAAGGCTTATCACGGATGGCAAAATCAGCCAAACGCGATTTCGGTTCAGGAAGAAATAGAAAGAGCACTTTCTGTTGTTTTTCAACAAAAAACAGCTATTGTTGGCGCGGGAAGAACAGATGCCGGCGTGCATGCTAAACAAATCTTTGCGCATTTTGATACCGATAACGAACTTGAAAAGGAAGTTTTTCAGTTTAAAATGAATTCTCTGCTTCCGGCAGACATAGCTTTACGGGATTTCTTTAAAGTAAAACCTGATGCACACGCTCGTTTTGATGCTTTAAGCCGGAGTTATGAATATCATATCGTTCAGCATAAAGATCCTTTTTTAGAAGATAGAAGTTATTTTCTGAAAAATAAGCTGGACGTGGAAAAAATGAATAGAGCCGCAGAAATCTTAAAGGATTATACTAATTTTAAGTGTTTTTCAAAGTCTAAAACCGATGTAAAAACCTATAATTGCAAGATTACTGAGGCGGTTTGGAAAATTGAAAATGGTGTGTTGGTTTTTCATATTTCAGCCGACAGATTTTTAAGAAATATGGTGCGTGCAATTGTAGGAACTTTACTGGAAATTGGTTTTGGGAAGCAACCTATCGAAAATATGCACGAGGTTATAAAAAGTAAAGACAGGAGTAAGGCAGGAACTTCGGTGCCTGCAAAAGCATTATACCTTACAAGGGTTACTTATCCGGAAATAGCAATAAAATAAATGGCATCTAAAACAGGTAACGCATTCGATTTTGATTTATTTAAGCGCCTGCTTAAATACACTAATCCCTACAAAGTGACTTTTTATTTTGTGGCGGTTGCTGCTATTTTGCTTTCATTCTTTGCTGTTTTAAGGCCTTATTTACTGAAGGTTACCGTAGATGATGCTATTACGCCACAGAATTATGACAACCTTGTTTTTTATGTAGGCTTAATGGCCGGGGTTTTAGTGCTGGAAGTTATTTTTCAGTTTCTGTTTGTTTATTTTGCCAACTGGTTAGGGCAGGAAGTAGTGAGAGACCTGCGTGTAAACCTTTTTAAACATATGCTCAACTTTAAAATGACTTATTTTGATAAGTCGGCAGTTGGGCGTTTGGTAACCCGTGCGGTAAGCGATATTGAAACAATTGCCAGTATTTTTAGCCAGGGACTTTTTATGATTATCAGTGATATTCTAAAAATGCTGGTAGTAATAGGCTTTATGTTCTACCAAAGCTGGCAGTTAACCTTATTGGTATTGACGGTTCTACCGCTAATTATGTACGCTACGCGTGTTTTTCAGAAGAAAATGAAAGTCGCTTTTGAAGAAGTAAGAACACAAGTTGCCAACCTCAATACTTTTGTGCAGGAGCGTATCACCGGAATGAAAATCGTGCAACTCTTTACCCGCGAAAAAGAAGAATATAAGAATTTTAAAGAAATTAATGACAAACACCGAAATGCCTGGGTAAAAACCGTTTGGTATAACTCTATTTTCTTTCCAATTGCCGAAATGGCGACCTCTATTACTATTGGTTTAATTGTATGGTTTGGTGGTTTGCGTGCAGTGGCTGACGACGGAATTACACTGGGTGTGATAATTGCTTTTATTGAACTTTCTCAACTGCTTTTTAGACCCTTACGTCAAATAGCTGACAAATTTAATACCCTGCAAATGGGAATGGTGGCTGCGAATCGTGTTTTTGGAATTTTAGATACTGATTCTTCCATTAGTAACGTAGGTAAAATTGAAGTGAAAGACCTAAAAGGTGAGATAGAATTTAAAAATGTTCGCTTTAGTTATACCGATGATGAGGAAGTTTTAAAAGGCGTTTCATTTAAAGCAAATGCCGGCGAAACTATTGCTATTGTTGGTGCTACCGGGGCCGGGAAATCTACGGTAATCAATTTGCTTAATCGTTTTTATGAAATAGATAGCGGGCAAATTCTTGTAGACGGCATTGATATTAAAGATATTACCCTGGAATCTTTACGCTCTGAAATCGCGGTGGTGCTGCAAAACGTTTTCCTTTTTGCCGATACTATTCTGGCTAATATAAATTTAAGTAATCCAGATATTACTGAAGAAGATGTGATTAATGCAGCTAAGCAAATAGGTATTCACGATTTCATCAATACCTTACCTAATGCTTATCATTATAATGTAAAAGAACGCGGAGCCATGTTATCTTCAGGGCAACGCCAGCTTATTTCTTTTTTACGGTCCTATATGAGTAATCCCAGCATTTTGATTTTAGATGAAGCTACTTCATCGGTAGATACTTACAGCGAATTGCTCATCCAGGAAGCTACCGACAAAATCACCAAAGGCAGAACCTCAATTGTAATTGCCCATAGACTTGCTACTATTAAAAAAGCCGACAAAATTATGGTAATGGATGCCGGTGAAATCGTGGAGATAGGAACGCATTCCGAACTGCTTCAGAAGAAAGATGGATACTACAAAAATCTTTACGAGGTTCAGTTTATGGCAGAAGAAAGCTTATAAGTTCGAGGAAATCTAAGGAAAATCAATAAGAAGTAATTCCGAAAAATTGTTAGAGAATTTCAAGAGTAAGCCTTTTGGAAATAAACCTTCTATGAGCGATTACAAAAGATCTTCTTTAATTCGATCTATAAGTTCGTCGTTGCTTTCAAACATTACAAATTCGCCGTCTCTTACATATGAAATTTGTCCGGTTTCTTCACTTACTACAAGTGCAAGAGCATCGGTTTTTTCTGTAATTCCAACAGCTGCGCGGTGGCGTAATCCAAATCTAAGCGGAATAGACCTGTCATTAGAAACCGGTAGAATTACCCGGGTTGCGGTAATCTTATTATCTTCTATTACCATCGCGCCATCGTGAAGTGGTGAATTCTTGTAGAAAATAGATTCTATAATAGGTTGGTTGAGTTCAATATTCATATCGTCACCTGAATTTTTCACAAAATCCAGGTTCGTGTTTTTCTGAATAATAATTAACGCACCGGTATAGCTTTGTCCCATTGCTTCACAGGCCGAAATAATGTCCTCTACATTAGTGCTGGTTTCCAGGTCACCTTTTAAAAACCTAAGCTGGGTAAAAAATTTCCCTTTTTGCGTGAAATTTGTTGACCCGATCATTAAAAGAAATTTTCTTATTTCCTGTTGAAAAACTACGATTAGAGCAAACATTCCTACTCCTATAAACTCACCCAGAACGCTGCTAAGAAGCTCCATCTGAAGTAACTCGGTGAGGCTTCCCATCAGGTAAATAATCACGATTCCTATAAAGATATTTACCGCGACTGTTCCTTTTACTAATTTATATAGATAATACAGCAGGAATGCGACAAATACAATATCCAGCACATCGAGAAAGCGAAGATTGATTATATCCAAACTAGTGGGGTTTTTTGTAAAAATAGAAAATATGCGGCTACTTATTAAGTTCTGCAAATAATTTAGTGCATTCTACCGCTTCCTTCACATCGTGAACTCTCAAAATATTGGCGCCTTTAGTTAGAGCTATGGTATTTAAGAAGGTGGTGCCGTTTAAAGCTTCTTCTGCCGATGTTTTTAAAGTTTTATAGATCAGTGATTTTCTTGAAAGTCCTGCTAGTAAAGGCAATTCTAAAGTTTGAAAGAGTTCCATTTTGGAAAGCAATTCAAAATTCTGATCAATATTTTTAGCAAAGCCAAAGCCTGGATCTACAATAAGATCATTTATTCCTAATGCTCTTGCCGCACTTATCTTTTCTGAAAAATAGAATAAAATATCCTGTAAAAGATCATCATATTGGTTGAGGTCTTTCATAGTTTGTGGTGTGCCGCGCATATGCATCATAATATAAGGCACCTGGTGCTTTGCCACGGTTTTCATCATTTCAGGGTCTAAACTGCCGGCAGAAATATCGTTAATTATTGCTGCGCCGGCTTCAATACTTTTTTTGGCTACGTTTGCGCGAAAGGTATCTATAGAAATTAATATGTCGGGAAATTGTTTTAGAATATTTTCTATTGCGGGAAGTAGGCGTTTCAACTCCTCGCTTTCCTCAACTTTAGGTGCTCCCGGAGGAGTGCTATAGCCGCCAACATCAATAAAATCGGCGCCGTCTTCCAACATTTTTTCTACCTGCTTAAGAATGTCTTTTTCTGAAGTTTTTCGGCTTTCAGCATAAAAAGAATTGGGAGTGGTATTAATTATCCCCATCACTTTAGGACTATTAAGATCTATAAGTTTGCCTTTGCAATTTATGGTCATTTTAGCGGGATTTTAATTGAATATTCAAAAGTCAAAAACATCGATTTTTAGAAATTATAAAATGCGGTTTTAGTATCTGAAATATTTGCACGAAATTTACGCAAATTAGATCTCTTTTATGCAGAATACCTCAAAACAGTATGACGCGGTGGTGGCTACCTGCCGCAGCCTGTTTATTAACAAGATGAAAGATTACGGAAGCGCCTGGAGAATTCTTAGGCTTCCGTCACTCACCGATCAAATTTTTATAAAAGCCCAGCGCATAAGAAAACTTCAGGAAAATGGAGTGAGAAAGGTAGATGAGGACGAGAAATCTGAATTTATAGGCATCATCAATTACTCGATCATGGCTTTAATTCAGTTAAAGAATGGCGTTGTTGCCCAACCAGATCTTGGGGTAGAAGAAGCTGCAGAGCTTTATGATGAAAACATTGCAGAAACCAAAGCCTTAATGATGAATAAAAATCACGATTATGGCGAGGCCTGGCGAGATATGCGGGTAAGTTCTTTGACCGATCTTATAATTCAGAAATTATTACGCGTTAAGCAAATTGAAGATAATAAAGGGCAAACCTTGGTGAGCGAAGGGATTGATGCGAATTACCAGGATATGATAAATTATTCCATTTTCGCGATGATTCTAATGAATGAAGGAGAAGCATAACTTTTCAAAAAACAAAAGCATTTTATAATTATAGGAGCATGAAATTATTAGTAGGAATTTCCAGGATATTGGTTGGAGTATTATTTATTTTTTCAGGATTTATAAAACTCAACGATCCACTTGGATTTTCTTATAAACTACAGGAATATTTTAGTCCGGAAGTTTTAGGGCTTGATGTTCTGGTTCCATTTTCACTGGTAATTGCTATAGTTTTAGTGGTTTTTGAGCTGGTGGTGGGAATTATGCTTCTAATTGGTTACCTGCCTAAATTCACCGTTTGGAGCTTGCTTTTAATGATCGTTTTCTTCACGTTTCTAACATTTTATTCGGCTTATTTCAACAAGGTTACAGATTGTGGATGTTTTGGCGATGCGATTCCCTTAACGCCCTGGCAGTCGTTTATCAAAGACGTTATTCTGCTAATTTTTATATTGATACTCTTTTTTAACCGAAAATTGATCACTCCTGTTTTTAATCCTATTTCACATCGCTGGATTATCTTTCTATCCTTTATGCTTTGTTTTTGGTTTTGTTACCACGTATTGATGCATTTGCCGGTTTTTGATTTTAGGGCTTATAAAATTGGAAATAATATTAAAGAATTAATACAGGTGCCTGAAGACGCTCAAAAAGCTGTTTATGAATATGAGTGGACTTTTAACCAAAATGGCGAAGAAGTAAAGGTAACTACAGATGGTACTTATCCTAATCAGGAAGGTGAATTTGTTGGCGTGGAAACTACTATGATAGAAGAAGGTTATGTACCGCCTATCCAGGATTTTCAAATAGAAGTGGATGGTGAGAATATTACCGATGAAATTCTTAATGCCGAAAAGCTTTTTATGGTCGTAGCTTACGATTTACCGCATACCGAGCAGGAAGGCTTTAAAGCTATACAGGAACTTGCCCGGGAAGCCAAAGAAAAGGGTTATGATGTGGTTGGTCTTACAGCTTCAAATGATAAAGACCAGCAGAAAATACTTGAAAAATTCAACTTGGATTTCAAGTTTTACCAGGTAGATAAAAAGACCTTACAAACAATAGTGAGATCTAATCCGGGACTTCTGGTCTTAAAAAATGCCACAATTACCCAGAAAAAGCATTGGTTTGATGCAGACGATATAAAATTGTAAATCATTCTTAAGATTTTTTAAAATATTGGTAAAAAGCCAATCTTCAGTAGGCTCGGGCGTAGCTATGTTTATTCTTATCGATATATTTGTAGGAGTGCGGATTTTTTTCCGCAGAAATAATTAAAATCAACTAAGAAATTATGAGAAAAAAGATAGTAGCCGGAAACTGGAAAATGAACAACGATCTTGCTGAAACGCAGGAGTTGCTTTCACATTTAAAAATGCAATTGGTAAAAGAGCCTGAAGCCGAAGTTATGGTGGCGCCGGCTTTTACTAATCTATACTCAGCTTTTCAAGGTTTAAAAGATACTCCTGTACAGGTTGTGGCGCAAAATATGCACCAGGCAGAGAATGGAGCTTATACTGGAGAAGTTTCAGCAAAAATGCTTAAAAGTATAGGAGTAGATACGGTTATCTTAGGCCATAGTGAACGTCGTGCTCATTTTGGAGAAACCAACGAGATTCTTGCCGAAAAAGTAAATTCAGCGCTAAAAAGCGAGATGAAAATTATTTTCTGCTTTGGAGAAGAACTAGCCGATAGAAAAAGTGATAAGCATTTTGACCTTGTTGCGAAACAACTGGAGGAGAGTTTGTATCAAATCTCAGAAGCAGATTGGAAAAATGTGATCTTAGCATACGAGCCGGTTTGGGCAATTGGAACCGGGGAAACCGCGTCGCCAGAGCAAGCGCAGGAAATGCACGCTTTTATTAGAAAGAATATTTCAGAAAAATTTAATGATGAAATTGCACAAAATGTTTCTATCCTTTATGGTGGAAGTGTAAAACCAGCGAACGCCAAGGAGATCTTTGCTAAAGAAGATGTAGACGGCGGACTTATTGGTGGAGCCAGTCTTAAAGCGGTAGATTTTGTGGAAATTATAAATGCCTTTTAATTATGTCTTCAAACTACCTCGAATTCAAATTTAAAATAGAACCGCTGCAGCCTGCCTCGGAAATTCTTGTAGCAGAGCTGGGCTATTTAGGGTTTGAGAGTTTTGTGGAAGAAGAAGATGGCATTACAGCCTATATCCCTGCCGAGGAATACGAAGATGATCTCCTGGCAGGGGTTCATATTTTACAATCAGAAGATTTTGAAATCACCTATTCCAAAGGAGAAATAGAACAGGTGAACTGGAATGAGGAATGGGAAAAGAATTTCAGTCCCATTATGGTAGACGATATTTGCAGTGTGCGAGCGCCATTTCATCCCGAGCCCGATGTAGAATATGATATCGTAATCGAACCAAAAATGTCTTTTGGTACCGGGCATCACGCTACCACGCACATGATGATTCAGCATATTTTGAAAAATGACTGGAACGATAGAGCTGTACTCGATATGGGTTGTGGCACGGGTGTGTTAGCTATCCTGGCAAGTTTAAAAGGGGCGAAGTTTGTTGACGCAATTGATATTGATAATTGGTGTTACCAAAATACCATGGAAAATGTAGGCAGAAATGATTGCGATAATATTAATGTAGAAGAGGGTGGAGCCGAATTATTGCAGGATAGAAAGTATGATATGATTCTTGCTAATATTAACAGGAACATTTTGCTTAGAGATCTTCCTATTTATGTAGACTGTCTTAATAAGGACGGAGATCTTTTTTTAAGCGGATTTTATGAGGAAGATATTCCAGTAATTAAAGAAGCCTGTACAAAACTTGGCCTAACTTATATAGAGCACTTTGAAAGAAGTAATTGGGTGGCTGTAAAGTTTTCAGCATAAGCATTTTATAGATAATTTGTATCTTTGAGGTTTTAAAATTGTAAATGAAGATGAGTACTAAAGAAGAAGTATTAGAAGAGGTGAAGACCACCACGCAGAAGGAGAATGAGATCGTACTTTATAATGACGATTACAATACGTTTGATCACGTAATAGAAACTTTAATCTATGCCTGCGAGCATACTCCTGTGCAGGCAGAACAATGTGCTATTCTGGTGCATTATAAAGGAAAGTGCACGGTTAAAACCGGTTCTTTTGATGAATTAAAGCCCAGATGTTCAAAATTATTAGAAGAAGGATTAAGTGCAGAGATAGTTTAAGCACGATAAGAAAAATATTACATTTATATTAAATATTTAATTTTTTAATTAAGGTATTGGTAATGGTATTCATAATATAATTAAGTTTAAGTAGTAAATCAGTTCAGATTAAACTTAAACTATAAATTATGAAATTTAAAAAACTATTACTAGCTATTTTTACTGTAAGTCTTGTGAGTGTTTCCTGTCAACAAGAGGATGTAGAAACCACCACTCCAGACGCAGAGGCAGAAGCCATAAGTCAGGATAAAGTTTCCAAAGCAGTTCTTGCTAAATTAGAAGCTCTAAATCTTAATACCGAGAACGTAGAAATCTCTGAATTTTTACTTCCTGATGGTACTAAAAAACAAACTTTTATTATTGAAGGAGATATCGCTATTGATGCCGAGCAACTTGATGCGATGCAACCCGGAAATATTACAAGTAAGCAATATAGAACCTATAACTTGGTAAGCGCACCTAGAACTATTAATATTGTTGGGTGGACAGGCACAGGCTTTGGACAGAATCTTACACAGAAGCAAAGAGATGCTTTACAAGCTGCCGTAGATAACTATAACGAATTAAATATAGGACTTACTTTTACCCTTGAATTTAGTACTAATCAAGCCGCAGCTGATATCTTAGTATTTCAAGATCCGAATGGTAACGCAGGAGGTGTGGCAGGATTTCCATCTCAAGGTAATCCTTATGGATTTGTTCAAATCTTTTCAGGGATGGAACAGTTTAGCCTCGGAACCAATACTCACGTAATGGCTCACGAAATTGGGCATACTTTAGGACTGCGCCATACCGATTGGTTTACCAGACAAAGCTGTGGAAGACCAAGTTTTGGTGAGCTAGCTAATCCTAGTGGAGCAGTACACATTCCTGGTACACCGTTTAGATTAGACCCAGATTCTATTATGCTTTCTTGTTTCAGCGCTAATGAAGATGGTGAATTTGGTGAAAATGATGTAGTAGCTCTGGATTACCTTTATTAACAACTAATAATTTCTGAACTGATAGAGGACCTCTGATAAAGAGGTCTTTTTTTATATAAAAAAGTGTAATTATTTTTCAAATTATAAAAATAGTAATATATTTGCAGCCGCTTAACCGCTTAGGAAAAGCAATGAATTAATGGCCTTGTGGCGCAACTGAATAGCGCACCTGATTACGGCTCAGGAGGTTCCAGGTTTGAATCCTGGCAAGGTCACTTTTAGAGAATTCAAATGATATCAAAACCCTGTAAATGCTATGATTTACAGGGTTTTATGTTTTTTAGAGCTTTTGTTAGAGGGACTTTTATTATATTTAATATCTAACAAATCGTCAACATAAAATTTATCCTGTCAACATGTTGACAGTTTGATTACCAGTAACTTAAATTTTTTTGTGGGTTTGACTTTCGTCTTAACTGAATATTAATTTAAAGACGATACCTATGCGTACTTCTAAAACATTCTCCATCTTATTCTGGGTGTATGCTTCCAGAGTGAAAAACAATCAAACAAATCTCTACGTTCGAATTTCTTTAGATAGCCGTAGAGTAAACATTAGTTTAAAATCTAAAGTTCCATTCGATCTTTGGGATCCTTCAACACAACGTGTTGATGGTAATTCTAAACAAGCTAGGGAGGCTAATAATCTCATTTCGGAGACCAGAACAAAGATTTTTCAGAATTACCAGGACTTAAGGTTCCAAAATAAAAAAGTAACCGCAGACCTTCTTAAATCAAATTTTTTAGGGGAAGGGCCTAGGGATAAAACCTTGTTAGATATTTTAGAGTATCACAAGCAAAAGATTGATAAAACGCTTACCAAAGGAACCATCCGTAATTTCGGTGTTACAGAGAGATATGTTCTTAAATTCTTAAGCGAAGAACTTAAGACGAACACTATTTATCTGAACGAACTTAATTATAAATTTATCAATGACTTTGCGAATTTCCTTTTTAACTATTGGCCAAAAGGCCATGTGAACGCCATGAGTCATAACACCGTTATGAAACATTTGCAGAGACTTCGTAAAATAGTAACTCTTGCTTTTCATTTGGAATGGGTTGAAAAAGATCCGTTTATACGATGGAAACCTACTTTCCAAAAAAAGGAACGAGACTTCCTTAATCTTAGTGAATTAAAACAAATCGAAGATTTTAATTTTTATAATGATCGTTTGGATAGGGTGAGAGATTTATTTGTTTTTAGCTGTTATACAGGAATCAGCTTTACAGATATCAATGATCTAACCAAGGATAATGTTAGGAAGGGTCTGGACGGTCAGAAATGGATATTCACATCCAGAAATAAGACTAAAGCCAAAGTTAAAATTCCTTTACTGGATAAAGCTTTAGAGATACTCGAAAAGTATGACGATCATCCAATGACAGAAATAAGCCAAAGTCTTTTGCCTATTATAACTAATGTTAAGGTGAATCTTTATTTAAAAGAAGTAGCTGACCTGTGTGATATCAAGAAGAATCTGACCTTTCATATGGCCAGGCATACTTTTGCTACTACTGTAACTCTTTCCAACGGGGTGCCAATTGAAACTGTGTCTAAACTTTTGGGGCATACGAAAATAGCCACGACCCAAATATATGCGCGAGTGCTCGAGGATAAATTAAGTCAGGATATGTCTGAACTCAGTAAGAAGCTTAGGAATTGGAAGCCTAATTTTTAATTATAGTTTAAATAAAATCTGGTAGTAGGCATTTGATCAATTCTATTCTTAGGGCTTAGTACATCGAAAAAAGGAGGATAATGAAGTTGGTAGTGTTTTTAAATTCTATTAACATATATGGTTTAAATGGCCAGTAAAAGTGTAATAATGTAACATTTGATACTATTTGATTTATAAATAATCGTTAGTTGACAAATTGATAATAAGAAGGGATACACCACCTGTAAAAACCGATTACTGAGTTTAATATTTTTAAATATTGCATTTCTCATAACCCGAAGGTCACTGGTTCGAGTCCAGTTGCCGCTACTAGCAAAGACAAGGCTTCACAGAAATGTGAAGCCTTTCTTTTTTACAATGGGTACAGAATAGGTACAGAATAACTCCTTATTCAAAAGCAAATTTTCAAATGGTATTAATTGCTATCATTTACCATTGATTCTAATAGATTTAAACTTAGGCCAGACCTATATACTTTAAGGAAAAGGACCAAAGCCTAATTTGAATTCTTTTACTAGACTAATGTTAGGATGAATCTTTATTAAAGGAAAGGAGCTGACCTGTGTGATATAAAGAAGATCTTAGCATTTTATATGGATACGCATACCTTTGCTACTAATGTTATTCTCTTTAATGGCTTACATATAGAGACTGATCTAAACTTTTAAGAATACGCAAATAGCAGCGTCCTAAATATATTCGCGAGTTTTTGAGGGTAGATTAAGTCAGGATATCATTTTAATCATTTTCAATTCTGCTATTAAAACTTTTCAAGGTCAAAAATAAGTTAGTAAGTGTTGCTTTTAAAATCTAATATAGTAGTGGTATGGCTTTTTTTAGAGAACAATAATTAAGACTCTAACTTTTTACATTTGATCTTAAAAATTTAAAAATAAGAGTCTATAAAAGCTTTATCTCTAGGATGTTTTTCCATCTTTTCCAGTTGGGCATAATTGAAGAAAGTGTTTGGTAAAAAGCTTTGTTATGATTTGGGACTACAAAATGGCACATCTCGTGTACCAAAACATATTCTATACATTTGGAAGGTGCTTTTATCAGTTCTGGATTGATCGTAATTTTATCAACAGTATTGCAACTGCCCCAACGTTTGGCCATTCTTCTTATTTCTAATTGAGGCTCTTCAAAATCATATTCCTTAAATTTAGAAAATGCTTCTTTCGCTAATTTATGAAACTTTTTTTCCGCGTGTTTATAGTACCAATGTACTAATAGTTTCTTTACTTTTTCTGGGGTATACCTCTCTTTACAGTTTACTTGCAGTTGTCCGGCTTTGAGTTTAACTTCGTTGACGCTGCCCACATTTATTCTTAAAATGTAAGATTTTCCTAGATAATAATGGGTTTCACCGGAAACATATTCTCTTTCTGGTGTTCGTGGTAGAAATTGTTCAAAGTAAACTTGCTGCTTTGTAATCCAGTTGGCACGTTTTACTACTTTTCTTTCAATATCGGTAAGTGAACTTTGTTCGGGGGCAATAATGTGAACAGAACTATCAGGGTGTACTTCTATGGCCAGGGTTTTTCGATTGGAGCGTTCTACTTCAAAAAAAATATCCTTAGTACCGTAATTTACTTTGTGCATCAGAAATTATTTTTGGCCACCCGCAGGCATTTAATCAATATAGCATCAATCTCATCAAAGCTTATTTCTATGCCCAGTTGGGTTCTTTTGCTGATTAAAAAGTCTTCTATTTCATTTTCCATCCTATTCTGGATATCCACATTCTTTTTCCAATCTGTAATAATCAAATTTTCAACGATAGTTTCTATTTCCAAACCGGCCGCAGCTACTTTATTTTTACTAATAGATTTATCTAGCTTTTTGTTTAATACTTCATTGAGAGCACCATAAAAAGCCCTTGCTTTTGGCTTGTTCTGTAATTTTTCCGGTATACCATCCTGATAGCCATCTGTTAAATCCTTACGTGTTTTTTGAATGGATTCCAGATATTCCTTTTCTGTTAAGCGCCCTTCCTGAAAATTTTTAATGGTCTCTTCAATGAGCTGTGAGAATTTTTTGTAGAAGGCTTCATCTTTGTCCATATTTTCGGTAATCACCTTTTTCATCTGGTGGGCAATAAAGTCAGCCTTTGAGGCTGGGGATTTACCATAGGTCTCCAAGGCTTCCTCTACTTTATCCTTGTCGAAAATATTTACATCTTTAGTGAGTAATTCTACCCTTTCTGCATCAATATAAGTATCAAGTAATTTCCGAACACGTGGTTCATATTCTTTATAAGAAACCTTCTCTGCGTACCTGAATTGCACCGATAAACGCAAACTTTGAAATTTCTTAAGTTCGCTTTTGTAAAAACCTATCTGTTGGGTATTAAATTCATCGTAAAACTCGTCTGAAGCCAGGGCGGTTTGTAATACCCGAGCAAAAGCAGAAACCCGATTGTAAAATTGATCTCTTACATCTTTATTGGCGATATGGCGTTCTAAAGCTTCTAAATCATTTTTATCGTAAACACCTTTAAAAACATCCCAAACTTCTGAATGACGAACTGGCAATTTCCTAATCTCTTCCTTTACATCAATCACGGTATTGGTCAAGTCTTCTTCATCAAAATCTTCCAACGCACTATATTCAGTAAGAGCTTCGTCCAGTTTTCCAAGAATGCCAACATAATCAATAATATGCCCGTGTTCTTTTCCTTCAAAAAGTCGGTTTACCCTGGCAATAGCCTGTAAAAGATTATGCGCCACTAAGGGCTTGGCTAAATACAGTACGGTGTTCCTTGGGGCATCGAAACCGGTTAATAATTTACTAACGACAATTATAAGTTCAATTTCATCTCCTTCTTCTTTAAACCGTTCGATAACATAGTTTTCATAAGCTTCCTGATCGTTAAATCGCTGCATCAACTGCTCCCAATACTTTCGCGATTCGCTAGTGGTTTCAGACCATACATCATCATTATTCTGCCTGCTATCGGGTGGCGTAAAAACAACTCGTGTATTAATTTTTAAATTTTCGTTGGTTTGCGCTTCAAAGTATTTCTGATATTTGATTGCTGTATCAATTTTAGGAACTGCTAGTTGAGCCTTAAACCCGGTTCCTTTCCAATTCTCCAAAAAATGTTTGGAAATATCATAGGCAATCTCTTCAATTACGTGATCGGACTCATAGATCTTTCCGATACTGGCAAACTTCTTCTTTAAATCTTTTCGAGCCTCTTCATTTAGCGGAGCAGCAAGACGTTCAAATCCTTTATCGATTTGCTTTTTATTTATGCTCAGTTTGGCCGACCTGCCTTCATAAAGTAAAGGCAAGACAGCTCCATCTTTTACCGCTTGATCTATAGTGTATTTATGTATAAAACCTCCAAATTTTTTAGCGGTACTTTTTTGGCTTTTCATCAATGGTGTTCCCGTAAAACCAATGTAGGATGCATTAGGAACGATACGTTTCATATTGGCGTGGGCAGAACCGTACTGACTGCGATGACTTTCGTCTACCAACACGAATATATTCTGCGACTCGTCTTTAAAAGATGCACGCTTGGTAGCGATCTCAAATTTATCAATGATTGTAGTGATAATTTCGTTGCCTTTATCCTGAAGCAGTTCTACTAAATCATTCCCACTCTTTGCCTTTTTTACCTGCTTGCCACAGTTTACAAAGGTTTTAAAAATTTGCTTATCTAAACTAATCCTATCCGTAACGACAACTACCCGAGGTGATTCTATAGTAGTTTCTAAAGCCAGGGCTTTAGAAAGCATCACCATAGTTAAGGATTTCCCACTACCCGTGGTGTGCCAGATCACACCGCCTTCTCGATTCCCTTCTTTATTGCGTTGCTTTACCCGGGAAATGGTTTCCTGTACCGCAAAATATTGTTGATAACGACATATCTTTTTATCAGGACCATCAAAAACAATATATTTATAAACGATATCTAATAAGCGATCTGGACCACACAACGCATACAAGCCTTTATCTTGCTCTGTTACTAAGCGATCTTCCGCTGGCGTATTATTTACTTTTTTATGAAGCAGCTTCCTAATTTCTTTTTCATTATCCTCTTTCCAAACTGACCAAAATTTAGCGGGAGTGCCCGTTGCGCCATATTTCACCTCGTTCGGATGTACTGCCATTAAAAGCTGAGCGTAATAGAATAATTTTGGAATTCCTTCTTTTTCTTTTTGATTGCGAATATGCTGCGATATTGCTTCATCTAACGAATCGTTTCTATCCCGGCGTTTGTTTTCTATAATTACAAACGGAATCCCGTTCACAAACAGTACTACATCCGGACGTTTTTTTCCGGCTACGCCTTCTACTTCAAACTCTTCACAGACGTGAAATACATTATGCTCCGGTTTTTCCCAATCAATATATTTTATGGTGTAGGCCTTCCGGTCGCCTTGTACAGTTTCATTAAAACTTTTTCCCAGGGTTATTAAATCATATACTCGTTCATTGGTTTGTACCAAACCTTCGTTGGGTACTGTTTTTAGCGCATTAATTGCGCCCTGAATACTTCCAGTAGAAAAAGAGTATTTCTCCCCTTTGTATTCAAAACTATTTATTTTATGAAGCTGCTTAGCTAGTACCTGGTCTAAAATAACATTGTTTAACAAACCTCCACGCGCTGCCAATACCTCTTTTTGCGTAAGGTATTGCCAGTTCATTTTTTGTAGTAGGCTTAAGGCAGGTTTTTGGGAATCGTTATATTCATTGTAACCTTTCATACTATTTTGAAAAAGTGTTTTGGAGGCCTTTCATAATTAAAAAGATTATTTCTGATGAGTGAGTTGAAGAAAATAATCTTTTATTCTCTTCGATTGACAATCCATTATTTTTACTTAATCTTTCAAGAGAATAATTATTTAAAAAATCCACAACTTTTTCATAATCTATCATGTCATCACTCTTGGAATTGTAAAAGTTTACTAGTTCTTCATAGTTTGAATTTTCAGAGGATTGCCAATCCATTTTGAGCTCATTTGGAGAGTTTCTATTAAGAGCATCGATTATTCTTTGCGTCATCCCCCCAAATAACCCAATAAAGTAAACCGGTATATCGTTACTTAGAGCAAGAATAGATTCTTCAAGAAGACCAGGGTATTTCCCTTTAAAATTAGACAAGTTACCGCCTGTAAATATTCTTGCATCGGAATTACTTTGCATCTGGCGTCTCATTTCGCTTAAACTTTTTGCCCAAACATATAAGTTCTCAACACCTTCAGGAATATAAAATTTTGATTTATCAACGACTATATCTTCAGGAGGACCAACACGTATAGCTTCAACACCATTCTTTTTAAATTCTAAAAGGTCACTTTGTTTTAGATTTAAATGTATTGGAAAGCTGAAATAATTTTGAAAAAAGACCTTGCCAGCCTCTTTGCTTGGTCTATAATTATAAATCAAAGCAGAAAATAATCGTGTATATCCGTCCTTGCGCAAATCACCTCCATAAATTAGATTACCCCCATGAATAATTAAATATCTAGTCACTTCAACTATAAAATCCTTTATGTGATCATCTGAAAAACCTAATTTTTCTATATCGGGACTATCACTTATAGAGATGGCAATTTGCTTACCATTAAAGAGATGAAATTTTTCTCCTTTAGACACCTCTTTAATGTCCTTTGCAACGTATTTGTCTAAATCTTTTTTAGACACATTTTTTTTCTTGTCTTTCTTCATAAATCATTGATAAAGGTTGGTAACAGGATAGGAGTGATAAATTGAATATTCTTATCTAAATCATTCAATAATGTAAGCTCTTCTATCCCTATAGGCGGATCTGGATATAACACAATTAAAGATTTGACATTTTTTTCCTTATTCTTAAAGTTTTCGATATCTATAAAGTTAAATAACTCAGGTGCCTTTGGAAGAATCAGACAACTATACTTTTTTTCTAGTCCATACAGTTTTACCACTGACTTTAAGTAAAGCTCATTGTACTTATCACTTATAACTTGGGATAACGTAAGATTTATTACTTCTTCAAAATTTTCATTCCAAATTATGGTAGGAAAATTGCCACTATATGGAAAACTGCGATTTTCACCTTTCTTTATATCAATTACCCCAATTATCGGACATCGATATCTTTTGGCTATGATCACTTCTCTTCGACACCAATCACGGTTAGAATATTCATCTGTATTAAATATTACAAAAGCAGAGCGATCTATATTTTTCCTTATCTCCTTCTCAAATTGATGGCCATCAGCAATATCGTTTGCATCAAAAAATGCTTTTAGTTTAGTATTCCTGTAAATGTAATCCCGGAATTTAATCGCTAAATCTTCACCATCGTGTTTAGCATGCGAAATAAACAACTTTATGGGAGGATCACTATGCTCTTCTGCATCATAGTTTTCTTTTACATTAAAAAGAAATTTAGCAACTCCCTCAAGAAGCCTAAATTTGATTAACTTCTTATTAATTGAGACTTTATTTTTTCTTTTTTTTGGACCCTTACTGTACGCTTTAATGAACTGAACAGGACTCAAAAAATTTGGGTTAAAATGAAAGGCATATTCCGTAAAGGCGACAGGAAATATTCGTGTATTAGGCGGTTTGTTCTTCAAAAGTTTATCTATACTTTTGGTCCAATCAGGATCATTAAACATATGCTCGTCAACGAGTATAATGACTGCATTTTTGACAGACTCGGTAAAAGGAATTTTCGCAAAAGTTCCCTCCTCAACTGAGAGTGATCTATAATGAACCGGTATACTGTATTTAGCATGTGTAACATTATCATTACCTCCATTAAAAGTATTATAAACTAACTTTGAATAACTTTTGCCATCCGTAAACTTAGGATGCCACATAACAAATATTGATAATGGACTTTTAAATTTTCTCATTCGCATAAATTTTCTGCCAGCCTTCTAACTCCAGCATTTTTTATTTTTTCTTTTTGATTTCGATTAGTAAATGCAAGCTCAATCAAATCCTGAATAGCCCGTCTATTTTCTGACCAGTCTCCCAAAACAGCATATCCAGAATTTAAGTTTTCTGCTAATCTCACAGGGTAATTATCTCGTTGGTAATCTGTACCCGTCCCGTATTCTGGGTGAGTCGGAAGTCTTAATCCCAATAACCCGGCATACCTTTCGCCAACCTTTCTATTTAACGCACCCGAAATCTCCCAATCAACATGTTTTCGGCATTTTGTATTTGGGCCAAGTAAAACAACAAGTACAGTAGTATCCTTCATGTACCCTTCATTAATTAACCTATGTATGTAATCATCGCTATTTTCACCATTAATCTCATCCATCATAACAGATTGGTTAATAATAAGGTCTCTAAATAAATTATCAAACTCCTGCCTCTTCAACTGATCATCTCTATGATAGTAACTAATAAATACATTTCTTTTAGGTGTTTTTTTTGGCAAAATATGCGTCCAAGAAAAATATTTCCCGTCAAATGAGAAGTATCCGTGGCGCGCCCATTTATTATCAATAGTTCTTTTTAATCCACTTAGCTTATTACCCTGGCTATGTTGTTTTATTAGCCAGTCTCGATTGTGTTCACCAAAGTCGATAACAGAACCGTTTTCCAACAGTCCAACCTCAACTTGATCAATCAACTGTTCATTTTCTCTAAAAGATAGTTTAGATATTAAAAATTCTTTATTCATATTTTCCTATTAAAGTTCCCAATTAAGTACATTATCCAATTGATGGTTTTGGTTCGAGTGCTCATCTATTCTGCTATACATTTTCAGATACCCCTTGCTATAACCTATAACTTCCGAGATGTATTGGTTTAAAGATTTAGTCCCGCGAATTATTTTTACGGTTTTCAAATAATCAGGAAGGGAATCTTGGGCAACGCCTTTTAATGTTATCGCTCCCAAATCTGTCTTATCAAACCCGTAGCCAATTTCCCAAGGAACCCATTTACTAGAAATGGTATTTTTGGACAAAACGCATAACATATGAGTACTATTATTTATGCCCTTACTGATGCAGTTCACCACTCCTTTAGGATTTCTTATTTGGACTTGCTCTTTTAAATCGTAATCATACTCATCCAGATATACATCAATATCTGCATTCATTAAGTAATCAGCTATTTTTTTAGAATCTTCTAAGTCACTTTTATGATGACTCAAAAAAACGCATTCTTTCTTTCTAGAAAAATTTGCTTTTGCCTTACTCTCATTTAATCTAAGAGCCCTGTTTATTCCTCCCATAATTATATTATATATTAAACCCTAAAAAATTGATTGCATTTCTGGCACGTCGCGGTAGATTATTTTTTATTTCATGATTAAAATTTTCGCGTTTCCAAATCGCATAATTAATCTTGCTTTCGAGATCACGTTCTAAATTTTTCCATCTCATCGAAACGGCATAACCAGAACTAATATTAGCTTTTAATCTTTTGGGAACAGAGTGATTAACAGTAGGTAAGTAGATAGCTAGTAACCCTTTTGGCTTAAATGTTTTTTTAGGATTTTTACTATTCTTATAACCTCGAAGGGATGCCCATAATTCCCAATCAATCCATTTCCTATGCCCGGTTTTCTCACCTATAAGCACTATAGTTACCGAACAGGTTCGCATCCTATCTCTGATAACCTTGTAAATTTGATCGTCAGTATATTCTGATATATCTTCTTTTAAAGAATAATCGGAAACTTTCATCCCTTGCTTCACCTTACGTAAGGCTCTAATATATTTCTGATCATAATCGTGATGATAACTCACAAAAAAATTTCTCGCTGATTTTGTCATATTACTTTATCTCAACCCGTTTCTCACCCGTTAATAACTGTTGCATTAAACCTTGTTTTTCCTGGATCAACGCATTTTTGTATTTACTTAGCTTTTTAATTTCTATATCGAATTCGGATAGGAGAGCAGTTATTTTTTCTTGCTCATCTATTTTAGGAATCAATAATTTGAGTTTACCATATTCTTTGCTATTTATACCAGGCTGCCCACTTCGAACGGACATAGTTTGCACCCAATACCAATAATGAGCTGTTTGTGTGTAGAACTTCAAGAATTTAGGACTTAAGTATTTTTGATTAGGTCTAAATTTTATCAAAAAACCTGCATAAACAAGTACACCATCATTTTTTTGATATAAATAAGTCTTGCCAGTAGTATTACCTGTTCGAGCAAAAACTATATCTCCTTCTTCTAAAACATATTCATTCGAACTTTTATCTGAAACACTCACTTCTTTTTCAGGTGAATAATTTCCGTTATCATCTATATCGGTAATTCTTAAGTATCTAGGTAATTCATTTGAAAATTCGACGGCAGCAGCCCCTATTCCATATTTACCTTTGACATCACATACATCTTCTAATTTCACCTCTTCCCACTCCTCATCAAACCCCGGAAAACGTTTTTTCCCGGTCAACAACTCCTGCATCAGGCCTTTTTTAAGCGCTTGCTTCTCTACAATAAGTTGTTCTTGTAAGGCAATGGCTTTATCCCAGGTGCTTAGGATTTCAGCTATGTTACGTTGTTCGGGAAGTGGGGGTACTGGAATCATAACCTTTTTTAAACCACTAGAATAAATATGCACAACAGAATGACCTTGGCCCAATTTAAATAGTTGGTTCCTTACAATATCATTATTTAATAAGTAACCCAAATATTGCGAGTTCTGAGAGTTTTGTTTAAGAATAATAATATCTCCACCGGCATATGCTCTTTCTTCTCCCAAATAAACTACAGATTTTCCAATATCTTCTAAGGTTTCTCCTGAACCAGCAAACAAAATATCATTTTTTTTTATCTCATTACTATTATTGGCAGACTCCTCATTAATTTTTGTTCTTAAAGAATGCGTATAGTAATCATATAACGTATAGATTTCAGCATATCTAATACTTGGATAACCTTCAGTATCGTTTTCCAGAATATCTTTTTTTGCAATTCCTTTTCCTTTTGAAAACTCACCAAGTTCACCTAGATAAATAACCTCCCATTCCTTTGGAATCCAGCCCAATTTGGTTTGCTTATAACCTTTCCTTACCGATGTTTCGGCTGATGAATTTGTTTCTTGTATGGGTATTTCTTTATGCATAGAATTCCGGTTAGTATTCATCATTTTGTAGTTCAATCGGTTGATCGGTTAAATCGCTTACGATACTCGATTTATAAAAATCAAACCATTCGGTAAACAATTTCCAGGTGAGTTTTGGGTAGGTACTTTCATCGGTACATTGCCCAAAAAGCTGATTTAAAAAAATAGCTTTCCAGTATTTTGTTAGTTCTTTTTTAGGGTTATCCAAAAATAGTTCGTCTTCCAGCAGGTAACTGTTATAATCGCGCTCCTCAGAAGCTTGTTTCAGCTCCAGATCTGGAAACAAGGCATTGCTCCAGTCGTAAAAGGGCTGTTTAGGCACAATTAAGATAAGACTACGGTTGATGGTTGGGGGGAGTTTCATTGCGTTTTGTTTTTTAATTTTTTTAAAGACTTATCAAAATCACTATTAAAATCCAGGTCTTGCTGCACCCTAAAAATTTCATAGGCATCTTCGGCGATTTTTTTCGCAATTGTATGGCTCATTTTGCCGGCGTTTTTCAACACCTCATAATCGTTGAAAACCAGAAAAGCATCTAATTTTTCAATCCAATCGGTCATTTTCATAGGGATATTCCGCTTGGCTTGATTTTCCGCGTAATCTAGATACATCACCACAATACGGTTAAGGGCATCTAATTCCTCTTCCTGCAAGTAATTTTTTGCAATGCTCACATCGCTTTTTAATATTTTACCATCCGGACTGTTTTTCCAGTTGGTTAAGCCCATACCCGGTTGATTTGCATCCACTCTTTTCGAAATAATTTCTGCTGCAGTAGCTCCCGTGATGGCCCAGTGTAATTTATTCTGAACGGTTTGATAAAAGGTTTTGGTTACAGGACTTTTCGCATCATAATCAATACTGCATTGTGCATAGATATCGGTGATTTTTTGATAAAAACGGCGTTCTGAAGCACGGATCTCCCGAATACGTTCCAGCAGCTCATCAAAGTAATCTTTCCCAAACTGCTTTCCTTGTTTTAAGCGTTCATCATCAAGCACAAAACCTTTAATGATATATTCACGAAGGGTTTTTGTTGCCCAAATCCTAAATTGTGTAGCTTGTTTGGAATTTACCCGGTAACCTACAGAAATAATAGCATCCAAATTATAAAACTGTGTACTGTACTTTTTACCGTCACTGGCAGTTATTCGAAATTTTCGAATAACTGAATCTTCTTCCAATTCGCCACTCTTAAAAACTTCTTTAAGGTGATAATTAATGGTATTGACTTCTACACCAAAAAGCGAAGCCATTTTCTTTTGGGAAAGCCAGAACGTTTCTTCTTCATATAAAACTTCAATCGTACTTTTTTCAAGTGCCGTTTCGTAAAATAAAACCTGTAACTGGTTAGTAGGCTTATCCTTGTCATTTCTACTCATAGCCCAACTCTTTTAAATGCTTTTTCATCTCCGTACGTACTTCCAGCAGTTCTGCTTCTAACTGTTCTATGTTTTTCTGAACCTCAGGAATATCTACCGGTTCTTCCTGTTCAAAGGTGTCTACATACCTGGGAATATTCAAGTTGAAATCATTTTCTTCGACTTCGCCTGGCGGCACTACCGAACTATACTTTTCAATGGTTTTAAAATCATTAAAAGCATTAAAAGCAGTAACAATTTTTTCGATATCCTGAGACCGCAGCTTATTTTGTCTCTTACCATCTTCAAAACCTTTACTGGCATCAATAAAGAGGATATCCTCTGTAGTTTTAGCTTTATTAAAAATTAGAATCGCTGCCGGAATTCCGGTACCATAGAAAAGATTGGTAGGCAAACCAATTACAGCCTCCAACAAATTCTCTTCAATAAGTTGCTTTCTGATTTTTTGTTCTGCGCTTCCGCGGAATAAAACACCGTGTGGAACTATTACCCCAACTTTACCTCCGGGAGCTGTAGTCTCAATCATATGCTGAATAAATGCATAATCTCCTTTAGATTTTGGAGGAAGTCCTCTATAAAAGCGTTTAAACCGGTCAGCTTCTGCATTTTCGTAACCCCATTTATCCAAGCTGAAAGGAGGATTGGCGACCACGATATCAAATTTCATCAATGCATCATCTTCAATCAGTTTAGGATTGTTGATGGTGTCGCACCATTCGATCTGTGCCCCATCCATACTATGTAGAAAACAGTTCATTTTGCTCAACGCCCAGGTGTCACCATTACTTTCTTGTCCATATAAGGAGAAGTTGTTAGTGGGTTGGCCATTTGCATCTTTCGTTTCTTCTGCCACCTTAATTAATAAAGAACCCGAGCCACAAGTGGGGTCAAATATCCGATCTCCCTCTTTAGGAGCTACCAGTTTGGCTAATAATGCCGAAACCTCTTTAGGCGTGAAAAATTCCCCGCCTTTTTTTCCGGCACCAGAAGCAAATTTCTCTAAAAGATACATATAAGCATCCCCCAAGATATCTTCTTTGTCTTCCCATAAGGAAGGACGAAAATCTAATTCGGGCTTGGCAAAATCATCGATTAAATTTTTTAATCGGCGATTCCTATCTTTGGTCTGACCTAATTTATCTGAATTGAAACTGATATTTCTAAAAACCCCATCTAGTTTTTCAATATTGCGTTCTTCAATTTGGGCAAAAATCTTATCAATTTTTTCGCCTATGTCGGTATCATTTCTATGATTGTATATATAATCAAAAGTGCAATTCTCCGGCAGCACAAAACGCTCCCTTTTGAGTTTTCTTTGAATCAGCTCCTCATCCTCTCCATACTGTTCTTTTAGCTGATTGTAATGATCTTTCCAAACATCACTTAAGTATTTCAAAAACATAAAAACCAGGATATAATTTTTATATTCTGAAGAATCAAAAGCACCTCTAAAGGTATCACAGGCATTCCATAATGCCGTATTAATTTGATTTTGAGTAGGTTTTATTTTAGTCGAAGCCATTTTATAAAGTATTTAATAATTGATTGGTGATTAAGGATTCTTTTAGGTTGGTAATTTTAGCCGTTAACTTCTTTTCTTTAATATGTAGTTGTGCAAGTCTTGCAATTTGTTTTTGAAGATCCAACGAAGGCAGCTTAATAGGGATATGCTCTACTGTAGTTTTATTGATGCTGGTCACATAGGTACCGGTTTCATTGGTTTGAAAATAGTTTTGAACTGGATTTTGGTTGATATACCAGGCGACGTAGTGTGGATCTGCTACTTTTTTATTCACTTTTATTACAAAAAGTGCTGATGATGCTATGGTGGGTATATTATCAATTGATTTGAAAACCAAAGCATAATTATTAGTCCCTTTGGCTATAAATAAAATATCACCATTTTCAAGATGATATTTAGGTTTTATTTTATTTGCTGAAATCAAATAGCATCCGTTCCCAATAGCCGTGTAATCATTAATGAAGTCTTTAAGCTGAATAACCCTAATTTCTCCATTGGAGATTTGGCGAATTTTCCCTCTAAAGGAGTAGCCAGAAGAAAGGCCTTCTTTAATTAATATAGATTTTAATTCAACAACCTTATTTTTCATTTTTATATTGCATAATGTCTAGGATGCGAATATAATCAAATAAAATATTGGTAAGCAAATAAAAAGAAACATAATAGCTATGATGCAAAAAATACAGATGAAAAGCATCACCTAAATTTTACGTTCATTTAGTTAAATTTCGAGGAATATACGTGTAAAAATTGATCGCACTGCGTATCAATGTATTTTAATTTAATAGAAAGGTATATTTCGCTTCTCAGAATTTAATCGTCCAAAATCGTTCACAATCGTTCGTAATCGTTCGCAATCTTCTGAATTCCTTCTTTTTCGTTCACGAATCATTTTCAATACCTATAAAATATTTCTGTTAATTAATTTTTGGTCGAGACATTGAACTAATAGAAAATTTTATAAGATTGATATCGCTCAGATTTAAAGTTTATTTTTATCAACACATTCAATTGCATAGTATTTAGACTTCAGCACTTTTATACGTGTAATTTAATATTCATTTGAATTTGTTACAACGGCATCCCATAATCTTTATCATTACTAGTATGCAAGTTGTCCCATTTCTGGTGTGGTGAATTAGACTTTAGATCTTTTTTTATTTCGTCAGCTTTCAGCATCCAATTTCGGGCGCAGGCCTCCCAATTTGTAATTAGATTTTTACCATTTAATTTCCAGCCTATGGATTCGTAAAAATTAAAAAATTTTTTAGCTTCTAGGGAACTTCTATTTTTTGCTTTAAAATAGTTAATAACCTCTTGTTCATTTTTTGGACAATTATTTATAAAAGAGTTTAATATATGTGTATGCGTCCGTCTAAGTGCATCTTTTCAGAAACCTTTGTAGATTATAATTTAGCGGTCTAAATATAATCAAAATGACCCGATCTTCAATTGCCACAGAAATGCGTAAGCTGGTCACCAGCT
>VMHT01139807.1_pt1 | contig 34550 bp, 51 predicted proteins | sample 4693611 | NCBI WGS metagenome assembly VMHT01 (sample SAMN12280063, study PRJNA550983) | marine metagenome | isolation source: seawater sampled from same location over 5 years 0.02-0.2 micron viral filtrate | place: USA: collected off the coast of southern California halfway between the port... ...
CTCCAAGTATCCAAATTATCAAAAATTTTAGTTAAATATTCATTAGATGGTAAAGCAATTTTTATTTTAGGATATTTTATTTTTAATGCCTCAGGTAACCCACTGATAATAGCCCAATCACCTAAAGAAAAACATAAACGTGTAAATGGAAACCAACCACTATAATCTTTTGGTAATGTATATTCAGGTAAAAGTTTTTCTACTGCTATGCCTAGTTTTTCAACTTCACCTGAATTGTAAATTTTATCTTTATATAATTTAAACTGTAACATTATTCTTCAAAACTGTAATTTAAATATTCAATATCTTTCTTATATAATTCACCTACCATATTAATCATATCATCATCATAAACATTAGTATAGTGAATTTGATTAGATGATTTATTATAAGATTTCTTATCAGATGATCTTTGTGTCATAAACTTATCCTTACTATTATCTTGTGCCCATTTTAAAAACTTTTTAATTTCATTAGAACGAAATAAATGTGGAACAATCACTTCACCTTTTTCAGGCATTTCCCTTAAAAAACAAAGTTGAGGATCTAAATAAATATTTTTTTCTATTTGTCGCCACCAAGGAATATTATCAGATTTACTTATACTTTTACCTGGGATTCTGTTATATAAATTAGTAACATAAGATTTAAAATTATGGCCTATAGTTGAATTCTTTAACCAACCAAGTTCTACTTTTTCTGTAGATTCCTTTTCCATATCAAATAAATGTTGCAAATTATAGTGGTGGATTGGTAAAACACCTTTATAACCTATAAATACTTCTCCATTTCTTTTCCAATTTTGACCTCTCCATTGCATTTTACCTCTTGTCTCCATTACAGGTCTTAAATTAACTTCGGACCCACCCCATTTAGTATATTTATAAGCTGACCATAATCTATCCCAAGGATTTCTTACAATAGCCCAAGGTTTAAATTGATCCCATTTAAAACCTCTTTCTTCTAACATTTTCTTTTGTATTCCAGCAGGAAGGTGACCATGATTAAATCTATGAGTACCAGATTGAGAATTATAAACGATTTGTTTTAACCAAGTACCAGCACATTTAGGAATATGAATATGAAGTAAATGATCAGAAGGACAATACTTCCATAACGAATCATTAATACGGAAATTTGGTTCCGCATAATAATGAAGGAAATTTGACCTTCTATCTGGAGGTGATTCTGTATTCTTCATAAGGATCATTATCTAAAGGTGATTTTTCAACACCCGCATACTTACTATAATCAGTCCATTTATCTAACTGGTAGAATCCATGGTTTCTATTACCTAATTGATCATCAAAAATTGCTTTATATTGACCATATTCTTTTAATGGTGCACAATGTTTATAATGATGCCATAGATGCACAAACATTACTGCGTCTAAATTTCTAGTTCTAGGGTGTGGAAACCAAAAGTCTTTATCTAACATACTTTGTCTTCTCCAACTTACCTGAGATGAATCTAGGTTGGTAACTGGATTTATTAATTTATTAGTTATATCCTCTTCATTCGGTTTAGCTCGTGTATAACTCGTTTCTGTTGGGTTATAATATTTTAATTTACAATAAGCATAATGAATTTTAGGATTATACTGATAAAAACGGTTTAGACTGTTTAAATAATCAGGAACTAATGCATCATCATCACATAACATTAAAACTATATCAGCATCAGATTCTTTAATTGCTTTATTTGCATATTTTCCTATTTCACTACCTTCTCTAGCTATTTTAGCTTCAATTGTATCATTTGTATTAATAAATTTTACTTTCTTTAGAAAACTAGGTTTTAAAATGCTTCTAACAATGGGTTCTCCCGCTGTTTCACTTCCGTCATCAATAAATGCTACTTCAAAGTTTTTGTAGGTTAATTTATTAATACTATTTAAAGCATTCCTGACCATATCAGGTCTATTATAATAAAAAAATATAATTAAAAATTTTAAATCTTTCTTTTCCATACCATTTGATATTCTTTTCTACCTCTGTTTATTTTAGTTACTCCATTATCTCTAAAACCTAATTCAAAATATAGATTACGAGCAAAGTTATCTTCAAAAACCCATAAAGAGGCAGTTTCAAGTTGAGATAACATATGAATATAAGCTTTTTTAGCATATCCTTTTCTTCTATGTTTAGGATGAATGTCACATCCTAATTCAATTATTTCTTCGCCATTAATTTCAGTCATATATCTTCTAGTATAACCAATAGGAAGTTCAATTTCAAAAAAATTAGATTTTTGACGTAAATAATTTCCTTCATTTTGAATATACTTTCTTTCTATACGTGATATAATCTGATATGGGAATAGTGTTTTGTCTAAATTTTTAAACCATTCTTGAGCTTCATTTAAACTAAATATACTATTATCTAATAAAAAATTTCTAGTTGAATCATCATTTCTTACCTCTAAAAACCACTTTAAATCAGATTCAGTCATATCTCTAAATTTAATTTCCTTATCATCATTTACTAATTCTTGCCCATTAGATAAAACTGTTTTTGGTGGACCATACTCATAAGGTTTTATTGGGCAATAATCTGATATATTACCAAAATCTTTTATTTTATTATTATTCTGAATATCAAAAGGAACATAACATATATCACTAATACTTTTTAATTTATAACCCTCATCTGTAATATAATTAGTAAATATTATTTGTTCTTTAGCTCTGGTAGATAAATTAGCATTTTCAAAATCTGATAGGTTAAATTCAAATACATTTTTATATTTTTTAAGAATAGTTTTTGCTATGTTTAAATTTAAAAATCCATTACTTACAGCGGCATGTTTTTGAGTATGGTGGGTATTTATACTACCTACACCTTTTTTATAAACATTTCTATGATACTTAACATCATCTATATGTTGAGCTATATACCCAACATTATTACTTTTGTCTTTATCAAATTTAAAAAAGAATGGTTTGTAAAATTCTTCATCAACAGGTAAATAATCATCTTCACATAAAAATGCATAATCAGATTTACTTCCATCTTCAATTAATTGTTTAATTCCTTTATTCCAAGCACCATAAGAATGATTAGTATTATCATGAAATATAACTTTAATTTTACCTTCTAACCCATACCATTTAACTACTTCTAATACTTCGTAATATACTTTTGAATTATCTTGTTCTTCCCACTCATTAATAACAAAATAAACTTTATTTAAATTATCTATATTATTATTTTTAATAAATTTACAATGAGCATTAACTAGATAATAATGGTGAACTTGTTGGTACCATTGACCATAAACAAGAGCTAATTGTTTAGCTGTTTTACTCTTAGGATCGTATTTATATCTTTTTTTTGTTGATCTAGGACCAAACCAAAAATTTACAACATAATCAAATGTTTTAATTTCCCAAGCTTTTCTCATTACCAGCCCTTTCTAATACATTTTACGATATATTCTCTTTGTTCAGGTGTAACCCACCACCCAACAGGTATATTTACTATTTTACCAATTGTTTTATCTAAATTAGGTAATTGAGATTTAAATTCTTTTACACAGCTATGTTTATCATTTCTTTCATGTACTTGGGATACTGAAATTTTACATTCATCCATGTATTTATAAAAACCATCTCTATCATCTACTAACATAGAATAAATCCAAAATGCGGATTCAAATCCTTCTTTTCTTTCTAATAAAGTTACTCCTGGGGTATTTTGTAAATGTTCATCATAGTAAGCAGCATTTTCTTTATGTTTAGAAATTATATTATCTAAATGTTTAAAGTTTTCCATTCCTACTGTAGCACAAACATCATTCATATGAAATTTATAACCCCATTCAGGTATATCAGCTTCACATCTAAAATCTTTTCTATCACCATCTCTATCAATACCATACCATCTAATTAATTTACCTCTATCATGTAATTCTTTATGAGGGCTAAATAATAAACCACCATCAATAGAAGTAATATGTTTTATAGCTTGTAAAGAAAACATAGTTAAATTATCATTAGTACCAATAAATTTACCTTTATATTTAGACCCAAATGAATGAGCACCATCTTCTATAACAGCAGGAGCCCAACCAAATTCACCTCTAAAACTAGTTCTAATTTTTCTTAATTCATCTAAATCAATAGGATAACCACCCCAATGAACACCCATTATTACTTTAGTTTTTGGTGTTATTTTTCTTTTTAAATCATCAAGATCCATATTTAATGTTTTTGGATCTATATCTACCCATTTTATTTTTAAACCATTAGCTAAAACTGGCCAATTAGAAGCTGTACAAGTCATTGCTGTACATAATACTTCATCACCAGGTTCTAAACCAGGCCAATTATGAGATACCCAAGCTACACCTTGAAATACATCTTCATCCCAGTGAGGTTTAGGTTTTTTTAGCAAATGAAGAGCCATATGTAAAGCAGAAGTACCAGCATTTAAAGTTTGAATATGTTTATGACCAAAGTAATCTTGTAATTGATTTTCAAATTGATCTACTTTTGGACCTTGACCTATAAACCCACTATTAAGTACTTTAGTAACTTCAGGGGCGGCTGTATCAGCCATAAAAACTTTAAATAAAGGTATTGTTTCAGATGGTTTCATAAAATGCGTTTTGTTTTTCTTGTTTTTCTATTGTCTTAGGATGATATAATGCATATTGTTCTGCTTTGGGTAAAGGTGCATAAGTTAAGAATCCATCTAATTTTTCATGTACTTTATTTACCCACTTTATTTCTGGTTTATTTTTCCAAATTCTCCATTGATAATCAGGCCAATTTACCCATCCTTCATTTGATACTCTCCAACCCCATTTTTTTACGTGTTCTGTTAATAAACCTTTGACAGTATTAACTCGCGGTACTAAATATACTTCATTATCAGGGTTGTTCTCAAGTATTTCAGGTAATGCTTCAATTAAAATAGTATGAGGTATTTCATCGGCATCAATTTGGAAAATATAATCACCACTACATAAAGTAGTTAGGTGATTTTTCCAATCCGCAAAATGTTTTTTAAATGTTTTAGCATGATAAGTACAACAATCATCTCCTTTTAATTCAGCTAATCTATCCCATACTTCAGGAGAACCGCTAGCTTTATCAAATAAAATAACTATTTCATCTTGTTTACGTTTTTTCTTAATAAGAAAATTTAGTAATTTTGTTACTTCATCTAACTCATTACAAACTGTTATTGCGTAACTTATCTTCATAATTTATTCAGGTAATACTCCAATATACGAAAGAGCTTCCATATAATCACGTTCTGTAAATGATTTCAATGTAGACATATCCATTTTGTGTGTTTGTCCTTCTACTTTTGCTTCATCTCCTTCTTCTAATTTTACAGCTTTTACACCAGCCCAACTCCATTCATCTTTACTTGCACCATTAGCAAAAACCATTCCTGATTCTGGAAGGTTAATAGTATTTGGAATCCAAATTAGTTTAGTATCTGGATCTTCCCAAGCTAAATCTTTATAAAGTTCGGGTAATGTAATTAATTGTTCATTATAAAATTCAGAACCTTCTTTCATTAAAGTATTTGTCCAAAAACCACAAGATAAACTTAAATAGTTAGTTATATCTTTACTTATTTCAACTTTATAACATAAGTCACCTCCTGACTTAGGACAATTTATAATTTCATCGTATTGCATAATTAATTTATTTTAGGTAATTCTACGTTTGTTTTAGGGTTTAAAGTAGGTAATTTTAAATCTACTTGTTTAGGAAATTCAGGTATATTATGTTTTAATATATTACCTACTAATTCCCTCATTTTATCTTTACTAAAATTAGTTCTTATATGATGACCCTGTTGTTTAGCTGATACTATATATTTTTTGTAATTACTAAATACATTTTTAAATGCTTTACTAGCATGTCCTTGATCAACACTAAACCATTGGTAATCTTTTAATAGCCATTTATTAGCAGCTGATGGGTGTACATTTTCCATCTTACCTGGTAATAAATAAGCAAATGAAGGGTGTAAAAAATCTAATTGACCTGACCAACCAGAAGCAATTACTGGTTTTTTAGATAAACAAAATTCCATTAAAGGTCTACCATAACCTTCTCCCTTAGTATGAGAAACCATAGCTTTTACTTTTGAATGATTATATAATTCATTCATTTCTTGGTTTGTAAAATCACCTTGTAATAAATAAACATTAGGTAAATCATTTCCGCCTATGGAATCTCTAATTTCTTTAACTCTATCTTGTATAGTATCTTTACTGATATGATTATCTACTCCAGTTGATGCTTTTAAAATTAAAGCAGGTTTAGTACCTTTTTTATTTTTAAATGTTTCATAGAAATTTTTAATCATTAAACCAACATTTTTTCTATCATGTCCTACAGCACCTTCCATCCACATACCAACAAATAGAAAACAAAATGATTCTTTAATTTCATCTAGTTTTAATTTATTATCTTTAGAAGGTAAATGTTTATAAATATCTAAATCTGCACCCTCAAAAACAACATGAATTGGTTTTTGGTTACGAATCATTTGCCCTGTAGACTTTCCAGCCTTATCTAAAGCATCAAATTCAATATTTTCAAATATATGTTTACTGTGTTTAGATGAAACAAAGTTCATATTCATCCTATTTAAACCTACAATCCAATCACCAGTACAACCTGTACTTTCAATACCTGCTGTACAACCAATATTAAATTTTCCTATAGGTTGAAATTCATTTGGAATAGTAATTTGCATCCATACATCTGGTTGGATGCCTTGGGGTACTCCTTGAACTGCATGATCCCATAAAAATTTCCACTCTTCATGTTTAGCACAAAAACCCCATGTTGTATCACCCCATTTTTGAGGTAATAGTTTAACATCATATTGATCTAACTCAATAATAGCTTTAACAATATCTCTAGAACGTGCCCCATAACCACTATAGGTATCAAAAGGACAGCTTATATAAAACGTTGGTTTACTCATTAATATATTAATTTATGATTTAAAAATTTACCTTTATACTCATTAAGGTTTGTAATCGACATTTTAGGTCTTGGCTCCCAAATTTGAAATAATTCATCAAATGCCTCCAAAACTCTCTGACCTTGATGTTTAGCTGTAAAGCCAGCTTCATCACCAATAGCCCATTCTCTACCTGCCAATCCTCTTTTATTTCTTTCTTCTGGGGATAAATTATATACTTCAGTTAATCTATCAACTGCATCTTCCCATTTACATCTATCATCAAAAATATAAGGTGTTGGAGGTGAACCTTGAACTGATCTACTCGATGGATAAACTGGGAATGCCCATTCACCATGTTCTTTATAAGTACCTCTATGATTAGAAGGTACATCAGGACTTGGAGTAAACCATTTTCCATTTTCATCTACAAATCTCATTTGATCCTGCATTCCACCTGTTGTGTTAGCTATAATTGGTGTTCCAGCTAAGATAGCTTCAGTTATAGTTAATCCCCAACCTTCATTTGAGGTTAATAACATTTGGACATCAGCTAAATTATAAAAATAATTTAACTCTTCCCTGGATAATTTGTTAGTTGAAAATAATACAGCGTTTGGATATTTTTCTCCAAATAAAAATTCGTTAACTTTAGCTAAATTAGTTCCATGTTGAGATATTACTTCAGTATGTAACACTAATTTACAACTTTCAGCTTCTTCTTTAGGTAATGAATCTAAAAATACTCTAAAAGCCATCATTGTATCTGGAATTTGTTTTCTTCTAATGTTTCTAGAATTAAAGAAAGCAATAAACTTTGTTTTGTTATCATCTTTACCTAATACTCGCTTTCTAAAAGCTAAATATTTTTTATCTTTTTTATCTATTGGGTAGTAATGTTCGGAATTTAAACCATGAGGAACATATTTAAATACTCTTTTGCTATTATCAACATCATCTAAAACAAGCTTGTTAATATTAACTGTTTGTTTTGAAATACCCATTAACATATCACAAGACTCATAAAATGGTTTATTATACATTGGAGCTGGATAATCATCCCAAATATTTAGATAAGTAATAGGACATACTTTTCTAATTTCATGTTCCATATTAAATACCCAAGTAAAATATCTTGGATCTGTAATAAGTAAAATAGCATCTGGTTTTTCAGTTGCCATTACTTGTCTTAATAGATCTGCTGTTCCATATCCATCTACACACCAAAGAAATACACTAGCATCTTTAATATTAGCTTGTTTAGAACAATCATTACTAATATCTAATCTTTTGCCTTTATCTGGGTGTTTTAATGCTCCAGCTAACTGCACCCAGTTATAATGGTGACAAGTCTCTAATACAATTTCTTTACCTACTGTAGCAACACCAGAATGTACTCTTATATCATCTGTGATTAATAATATTTTCTTCCTTTTATCCTTAGGAAGATACTTATAACTTTTATTCATTAATTTTTTGTTTAAAGTTCTATATTAGTTTGGTTTGTTATTTGTTTTCTAAAATCTTCATCTGTAAGGTACAAAAAGATTGCTCTATCAGCAAGTTTTTGGAATGAGAATTTTCTCTTTACACATTCAATTTTAAAATTTTCGAATAGGCCAGCTTGAACTTTTACACTTGTAAGTGTCATTGGTTTTTTATTACTCATAATCTTAATTATTTAATAACATTTATATTTGATTATACATATATGTAAATATATAAAAATAAATATCTAAGTCCAAATAGTTTGGCATTGTCCACACTTACAAGGATATTTCATATCTTTAATTTCACCCTTTGAATTAAATACTTCATTAATAAAATCAGTAATAGCTTTTTTAGCTTTATTCAATTTTATTTTTCCACTTGCGGGTTTAAATTCTTGTATTCTAGTTTGGGGCCAATCACTTTTTTCCCAGATTTTTCTTTTAACTATAAAATACTTAATATCAATTTTATCTAAAGGAATACCAAACTGTTCTGAGAAGTATTGCTTATATAATATTAATTGAAATTGTTTATCTTCATCTTTTTTCATTCTATCACCCCAACCTTTAGTACTTGTTTTTATATCAATAATATCAAATGTATCACTATTTTCATTATATAAAACAACATCTAAAAATCCACTATAAAATAAATTATTTAACATTTTATTAGGACGATTAAGAATAGGTAACTCAATTCCTACTAAATGAGTACCTCGTTTTGAAAAATAACCACCCACTTTTTTCTTAAAGAATTTAAGTATTTCAACTCCATCTTCGTAAAATTCTCTCATTTGAACAGCTGATGAGAAATGAGTTTCATTATTTTTCTTGTATTGAGTTTGATATTCATCCATCAATACTGTTTGGAATTTTTCTTCTAAATCTAATGCTTGTGCCGCAACTTTAGACTTACCATAAAATACAGTTAAATATTCTTGAATTGTTTCATGAATAGCAATACCAAAAATCATGTAAATATTAGGTTCTCTTTGATTGATTTTATCTTTGTACTGCAACTTCCATTTATGTGGGCATTGCTTGTACATTGTCAATTGAGAATAAGATACATTCTTTTGAAATGCATAGTTTAACTTCTCAGGAAGATTCTTTTGAATTTCCTTAACTATTTTAGGTATTTTTTTAGCCAAAACTTATTTTTTCCATTTATCACGTCCTACTAATAAACCAATAATTCCATAATTAGCTATATCAATAAACGTGTCTTCCATTCCTTCTCCTTTAACAAAGTTTTTACCGTTATTAAGAAGATTTTTTAGTCTTGAAATTTTATCAGTTAATCTGATACATAAACCAGTAAGTGAAAATTTCTTATCTGCTTCATTTTTTAAATCACCACCTAAAGCAATATTATTTAAACCATAATCCATATGCTTACGAGCAAACATCTCATACATTTCATCTTGAATTTTTTTAAATTCACTAGATAACTCTGGATATGATGTTTCAAATACTTCAACTACTCCTAAACCTGCAATAGTATTTTCTTTTTCAACTGCTTTATCGAATTCTGCTTCGCTTACTAACTCAAAATGTTTTTTTACACTATCACCCATTAACTTGTGCTTTAGGTTTAAAATATTTCTCTAAAATCTCTAATCTTTCTTCAGATGAAGCAAGTAATTTAAGTGCTTCAGTACAGTTGTCCCAATAATCTTTTGTTGAGTGATCACCTATACCTGCAGGATTATTTGTTAATAATTCAACACTAGCTAGAGCTTTATTTTTATCCGCCTCTGCTTCGGATTTTAAAAATTTGTAAACTTCTAATTTCATAATAATTTATTTATTTCTTTTTTTTGTATTCCCATACGCTCCAATATACGAAAAATTTCGTCATCTCCCAAAAAGTTCAAATATTCTCTTACTTCATTTTGTGAACATTCCCAATATTTAGATAAATATACTAATAACTCTGTTTTTTGTTGTTTGATATTAGATTTAATATACTTATTCCATTTATTATTCTTAGGAATATATTCTCTATAAATTGAGTATATTTGTTCCTTATTTTGAGGGTGAATTTTCTGAGCTTCATTTACTAACTCCAAAAAGTCACTATTCATAGACATAAATCTATGAATCATATAACTATTCCAAAGTTCCCAATCTTTATCTGAGAATGATGAGGGATCGGATTTAATTGAATTAATCTGTTTTAACCAATCCCAAACATTTTTAACCATTCTACTCAGATAAAATACTTGAATCAGCTAATTCTTCTCTTAACTCCATTGGTAATCCATCTGCTAATATCTTATCAGTATAAGGATCAACAAAAACTGGAATAGGCATGATAGCATCGCTTTCAGTACCTGCAACGTATTTTGAAATTTTTCTAAGGATAACTCTTGACTTCCAAATGTCTGTACCTTTAGAATTTTTAACTGGTTTAGTTGATGTTAAATCAACATTTACTTGTGGTTGTTGTGGTGTAGCACCACCTGCACTTCCTCTCATATTATTTATTATTTATTAAATTATTAATTAAACTCATTATATTAATTTCCTTATCAATTCGGAAATTAGCTTTGTATTGATGGTCATTAACTAAAATAGCTACTGTACCTTCTTTACCAGGCATATAATCACTTGCTTTATCATATAAAGTTCTAAATAGATCTTCATAATCATCTGTATTAGCGTTAGCAACTATTTGTCTAATATTTTTAAAATTTGGTTTAGATTTCTTTAATTCATCTATAATTCCATCTATATAATTAGATGAAAATAAAACTGATTTATCTAATTTAAGTTCACCATTAACTGTATTAGCTTGAATTGTATTAATACATTTTCTTAAATCGGGATAAAATTGTAATACTATGGATCCTAAACTGTCCATATCAAATGCAATTTTTTCTAGATCCATAATCCAAGATAAATGGTAAGCAACTTGTTTTTTGCTTGGTGGAACTACTTTTAATACTTGACATCTTGATTGTAGTGGATCTATTATTCGTTCCACATAATTACAAGTTAAAATGAATCTAGTAGTTCTGGAGAATGTTTCTATTATATTACGTAATGATGCTTGGGCTTGTATAGTAAGAAAATCTGCTTCATCTAATATAACTACTTTAAGTGGTTTAAATGATGCTACGGAAGCAAAGCTAGATACTTTATCTCTAATAGTTTCAATACCTCTTTCATCTGAAGCATTTATATAAACATGGTCACAGTCTAAATTATTAACTATTAATTTAGCTAATGTAGTTTTACCTGTACCAGCAGGTCCATAAAATATAAAATTTTGGATATCATTATTATATAATTGAGATGCAATAGAAGATTTTAAATTCTCATTACCAACATAATCTTTTAATTTTACTGGTCTGTATTTTTCTACTAGTAAACTATGATTAGTATTCTCCATAAATTGAATATTGTTTAATTGGTTCAGGTTTTACTTCTTCTTCAGTTGTAGAAATAGCATATAACTCACTTTTTAGGGGAGCTAACCTATACTCCCCTTTAAAGCCAGTTTTCACCATATAAGCTTCTAAGGCATCAGTAAGCGTTTTATGGATAGGACCATCAGGTTCATTTGCAATAAGTCTCCACTTATCACCTGGTGGTACCCTGCGAGCAATTAAAATATTCTCTTCTATAACCTTCTTTTTTGACATAACTATAATATACGAAATTATTTATTAAATTCCAAGTCCTGATTGAGGTACTCCATTATTTTCATAACCTCTATCTTTAAACTCATCACTATCTTTATCTTCAATAATAGTACATTCTGTTAATAAAACTGTACCTGCTACTGAAGCTGCATTTTGTAATGCTAATCTAGTAACTTTAGTTGGATCAATAATTCCTGCTTCCTTATAATCTATTACTTTTCCTTCATCAATGTGAATTCCTGCCCAATGATCATTACCTGAATCTACTAGTTTATATTTACCTAGTAATTGTGCTTCAGTTGAATCATAACCAGCATTAAGTAATATTTGTTCAAATGGTTTACCACATGCTTTATATACAATCTCAGCTCCAATACTTTCTTTATTTTTAATAGCTTCTCTAGCATAAAGTAAAGCAACACCACCACCTGGGAGTATTCCTTCTTCAATTGCAGCTTTTGTAGCATGTAATGCATCATCAACTCTATCTTTTCTTTCATTCATTTCAGTTTCTGTAAATCCACCTACATGAATAATAGCGACACCACCTACAAATTTAGCTAATCTATTTTGTAACTGTTCAGTTTCATAAGGTGTTTTTGATTTATCAAGTTGAACTTTAATTTCTTCAATTCTTGATTCAATTTTTTCAACTTCACCTTTACCATCAACTATAGTAGTTTGTTCTTTTTCTACAGTTACTATTCTAGCTTCACCAAACCAATCCCAACTAAATTTGTCTAACTTCATTCCTTTATCTTTACTAAATACAGTACCACCTGTAGTAATAGCTATATCTTCTAAGATAAGTTTTCTTCTATCTCCAAAATCGGGAGCTTTAACAGCACAAACACTTAATGTACCTCTCATTTTATTAACTATAAGAGTAGCTAATGCTTCATTATCTATATCTTCAGCAATTATTAATAAAGATTTACCTTGAGCACCTACTGCTTCTAAAATTGGAAGTAATTCTTTAACTGAAGATAATCTACCATCAACAATAAGAATAGCAGGATTTTCAAGTACTGAAGTCATATCATTGTTGTTAGTAACAAAATATGGAGATTTATAACCTCTAGCAAATTGCATTCCTTCCACAGTTTCAATATAATTATCTGCTGTTCTAGATGATTCAATATGAACTACACCTTGTTGACCAACTTTATCTACTGCAGTAGCAATTAATTTTCCTACTTCATTATCATTATTAGCTGAAACTGTAGCAATTTGTTCTAATTGATTTTCTTCACCTATGTCCTCAGATAATTTTTTCAATTGTGAAACAACTTCTTTTACTGATTGGTCAATATCTCTTTTGATTTGAACTGCATTTTCTTTATTATCTAGAGCTGTTAAACCATTTTTAATGATTTCTCTAGCCAATAGTGTTGATGTAGTTGTACCATCACCAGCCTTATCTGCTGTTTTAATTGCAGCATACTTAACTAATTGAACTCCAAGTTCTTGATTAGTTTCTTTTAATACAATATTTCTAGCAACTGTAACACCATCTTTAGTACTTTGAGGTGGGTCAATAATACCCTTACCTATAACAACATTTCTTCCGTTAGGTCCTAAAGTTGAAACTACAGCATCAGCTAAAATATCTATACCTTTAATTAAATTTTTTCTGGCTTGTTTGCCAAATTCTACTTTTTTCATAATCATTTTTATATATCTGTTAAATGTTCTTTATCAATTTCACTTACTTCTGTTTCCGCCAGTACATCTTCTACTGGTACAGTTACTTTGGCTAAGATTTGATTCTCAGGACCAACATAATATTCTTCACCATCAAATTGTAGTTTAGTGAATCCCATAGTTGGTAAGACAATTCTATCTCCCACCTTAATAATTGTTTGTAAAAATTCTCCTGAATGTGTATGCTTTCCAGGACCTACAGCTATAACTTCACCTACTTCATTTAATTCTTTACCCATGTCTGGTACAATAATACCCCCATAAGTAACTTCCTCATTTTCAATAGGTTTAACAATAACTGCGTCAAATAGTGCTTCTAAGTTCATAATTGTGTAATGTATTGTTTAATATTTGATTCGATTTTTTTATAATTTTCTATAACATCATCAATAGATGTATAATTTTCTTTCGTATGCAATTGCATTTTTGAAATAGATTCTAATGCACTTCCCAAATTGGGATGGTAAGTTTGGGGTTTACTATATTCCTTTCCTTTACCTTTTGTTCTAAAATGGTCAGCATTAGGTTTAATACGTTCTTGTACAGTATAACAATGGTCATCCTTTGTTATAAAGTAAGGATCCAATTTAGGATCTTCTATAATTGTAAGTTGTTTGCTTTTTTTCATAACGTCAATATACGAAAAAACATTTGCTAGGACACGTTTTTTCAGTAAAACTTTTATTTAATCTTAATAGATTTTGGTTTAGCTTCATCAGCTAAAGGTATAAAAATATCTAATAGACCATTTTCTAAAATAGCATCAATACCACTTAAATCAAATTTAGGTGCTATTTTGTATCTTAAATCAAATGATTTTTTAGATAAACCATTATGAATCATTCCATCATGGAATTTCTCATCTTCTAGTTTAGTATAACTAATTTTTAAAATATCCCCTTCAATATCTACTACAATGTCTTTTTTAGTAAGACCCGTACAAGCTACTTCAAAATGAAGTCCTGCATCATTGAAAAAAATATTAACGGGATGTGGTTGTTTGAAATTTCCAACAGGTTGAAATGTGCTGTCAGATTTAAAGTGATTCCTAAAAAGGATGTCGAAAGGACTTATATGCCTTTCAAAGATTTCTAATGTACTCATATCATTTTATTTTATGGGGCCGAAGCTCCCGGTTAATTTAAAAACACAACTTGTGCCCTAGCTACAATGTTTTGTTTATTATACATATCAATATAATAAGGAAAATTCACTTCTCCAAATTATTTTATTTGACCTGGCAATAATTCTGTATCAAAGAAAAACATATGCCATAATCTACCAGACTCAATATCCCACCCAAAATAATCCTGAGCTGCATGAATACATTTAGCATCAAAAATAACTAATCTATTGTAAACATTTCCTGCAACATCAACATCTTCATAAGGATGAGGATCAACAAATGTATGTTGATTAAAAGCATGATCAATATTTTTACCATTTACTGGTTCTTGACTGTGTCTTATTTTAGTTTCTTTATGTTGCATCAATCTTGTACCTGAAGCAACAGGAGCATTTGGAGTTAAATAAATCATTCCTGCCCACATTTGTTGGTCACAATGGTAAACTAAAGAAGTACCTGAGCTAGCAGATTGGAATCTTCCATTCATACCATAATCTTCCCACATTTCTCTACCAACAATTTTTGAGCCAATAATCTGTTCAAATCTTTCTTTAACCCCATCAAATAAATATTGTTTTCTGGTTCTCATACCTAAATAACCTGGGTCATCAAAGTAATATTGTTTTAAGGCAAATTCCCTAATAGCATCTGGATCTTCATAGAAATTGTCTACAATCCACATTCTAGGTTTTGGTTCAGGATTAGGTTTAAATTCATTAGTATAAATTTGACCCCACTGGCTATCTGGTGCAGAATCTACTCTTTTAATTTTACTCATAGTTTTTAATTTATTCGTTTCGTGCTATATAATAAATACTGTTTATATTTCCTTCAAATGCAATTTTCATCATCCCTTGTTTAGAGATTTTAATAGAACAATTATCTATATCTTTATTTGCATTTAAAATATCTTTAAATATATCAGAATTAAATGGTAATTTTACATCACTATCTTTTATAATTCCTTGTAATTGGTACTCTATTTTATTTGAAAATCCTGTATTATCACCAAATAAAAATTGGCAAACTAAATTTCCATCTAAATCTTTAGTTGATTGAATTAACATATTGTCTACATCATTTAAAGCATTTTTAGCTTTAATTAAATTATCTACTTCTTCTCTTTCTAAGTCTAATTCAATTTCAAAACCTTCATCTGGATCACTATACCAAGGTGTTTTTCCCATGATAAGTGTATCAGCTAAAGCGTAAGCTAGTTCAAAATTAGTATCTGATATGTTTAATTTGGTATGTAATTCACCTTGTTTTTCAGATGATAATAATAAATCACCATTTGTAATAGCTAAAAGTTTTATTAATTTATTTGTATCGAATACTCCTACTTCACAATCCTCAAATTCAAAATTATCTAAAACTACTTTACATACCCTACCTGATTCACCAGCATAAACAGTTAATGTATTATCCTTGATTCTCCATTTAACCTGATTATTTAATCCATTAATGTAATATTTTGCAATAAAAGATTGTAGTGTGTTTTTGTTTATCATATCGTCAATATACGTAAGTTTCTTTATACCTCAAAGGAATCAAATGCATTTATGTAGGGGTTTAAATCTAAACTCCATTGTAAATCACTAAAAAATCCTTCTAATTTATTTAATAATATAGATTCAAATACTTTTTGTCTATCAGCATAAGCATTTAAAAATTCCTTAATCTTATCTGGCATGTCATAATCAAAAAATGCTAGTGCCTCTATTTTATATGGGTTATCTTTTAGATAGATCCATTTAACTTTATCAGCCATAGTAATAAGATTATATTTTCTATCTAATTTCCATAATTTAAGTAAATCATTATAACGAATAGCTGCACGAACCGGTGCAGGTGCTCCCTTTAATATTTCAGTAAATAATTCTCCAGCTCTAGCTGAATGTCCAGAATATTTTTGTAATTTTTTTACAGCAGTAGGATTACCTAATTTAGTTAATGGTATTTTACCACTAATTATTTTATGTTTAAAATCCTTAATCTGTTTTATTATATTATCCTTTTTCTCACCCTTTAGAACTTGTTGAAGGATATCGTTGAAAAATTCCCCCAAAATAGGTGGAAAGTTTGCTTTCATAAACTCTAGACCTTTGATATCCAAGACTTCTTTGTTTATACCTTCTTGCTTTGTAATCCATTGTGCGTATCTTCTTGTTGCCCTGAAATAAGCTGAACGAATAACACATTCAGTTTTCATTTCAAGTCTGTGATTCGTGACGTTGAAGGTCTCACGAGCTAACCTATTATAATCTTCTGTTATTATATCTTGATAAGCTAAAGCTACTTTTTCTAAGTTACCATCTTTTTCTTCATCAGATAAATTTTCAAAATTAGGAAATAAATGTAAAAGTATTGGTTCAGCATTAAAGTAATTTGAGTCTGTATCCACATAAGCACAATAATTTGTGTCTTCTTTATCGCAAATAAACCAAGGTGTTTCTTCTAAATGCTTCATTTCCAACTATCTTTATTATAGTTACCTAATTTAAAAATTATATTATCTTTTTCATAAATAAAATCAGCTATTTCCTGATCCATAAATCTAGTAACTTTTTGATGTCCATTATCATCATATTCATCTAATGGTTTTTCTCCAGCTACTGAATTATGTAATATTTGAGGTTTAATTTTTTCCCAATTTTTAATATTATTAATAAATTGAGGAATACTTTCCCAATCCTCAGCTATATGTTCCAATCTAATAAAATAATCTGGAACAGCCAAGTCTTTCCATTCATACCAATAAAACATATCTAAATCATCAGGATAATTTTTATATCTATGTTCATAACAATATTCTTTAAAATCAAAAGTAGCACCATCTGCCCTTAAATCAATATAAGCTGATACTGCTCTAGTATAAGGATTTCTAATAGAACAAATGATTTGATAATCTTCACAACCTGGAGGGATGCCTTGATCATGTAAAAATTGTCCAAATTTTTCTTCTTTTTCTTCCCAAGGATAATAAACGTATCTATCTCCTAAACTATCAAAAGCAGCTAAATTACTTCTACTGGCACAGCCAGCAGTAGCCCAATAAATTAAACCATGTTCTTTATTATAGTTCATATTCTTTTACATCAAGATAATCACTTCCAGTTACAAGATTAATATCATTTTTAAGATCATTCCTTTCTTCATTTAATTCAAATATTTTTCTTGAAGCTTTTATAAATTCCTTATCTTTAATTTTTTTATTTCTTACTATATTTTCTAAATCCCATAACATTCCATTAATACGAGCTAAATTTAAATATAACATTTGAAGCGAGCTATCATTTTTAGTAAATAAACTAACACATTTAGGGTTTAGCTCTAAAAATTCTCTTTCTACCGCAGCTAATTTAGCTGAATCTTCTACTCTAAGTTTTTTTAACTCTAAAATAGAAATTCTATCTAATAACTCACCATTTGAAATTTTTATCTTCATCTAAAATCTTGTATCACCTGGGATTTTAATTACAGGTCCAGGTTTTTTACCTTGTGAATCCCTTAAAGGGCTATCTAAATCAATTTGAAATGTTACATTATTTATTTTAAATCTAAATACTCCTTGTTTTAGAAATTTTTTAAATGCTTTTTCTTGTTTTTCAGACCAAAGTTCACTCATAGTAATTAACTCTTCTTTACTGATAGTTTCCCCATTTGCTATAATATGCATATTTTTTCTAATAGATTGTTTTTTTAATGTCATATGTTTAATTTAATTTCATTTCTTATTACTTTATTCATATGCTTATTTGCACATAAAGCAGATTCTTGAATAATTCTGTGACCAGATAAAGTAATTGCTTCACTTAATATAGATTCTGGTAATCCGTATCTAAATCCAGGTAATGCTGTAGCACCATATAAACTATTAAGCAAAATTTTCATTGTATATTGCATTAAATAATAATAATCCCCCATTACTTTATCTCCTGATTTAAATGCTTTTTTCATTTTGTTTTTGTAATCAACTCTTTCATCAAACCATTTATTTAAAACAGTTGATAATGTTGATTCTTTTTCAGTTGAAAAAATAGAACCATTAGCAGATATTGAAAAATTATTTTGTTCAATCATTGCCACTAATCTACCAACATTAACTCTAGTAGATTTATCTTTAGAATTTCTAATTAATAATTCTTCTTCAGGATCACGTTTTTTTAAATCGTTAAGACCCAATCTATTATTACGGTCATCTGCATCAATAATACGCCCTACAAAAGTTTCTCTACCTATGTTTAAAGACATAATTATAGATGGATACAGCGATGTTAAATCCTCATCAAACATATATTTGTACAATCCAGCTTTGGGGCAAAACAAATAACCCCCAGCATATCCTTTTTTAGCTTTAGGGTTAGCATGTCTAGCAGGTGGAATAATTCCTTGTGATAATAAGTAAGCTGATATAGCTCCATCTTGTGTAACACTATTAGCATATACTTCACTATAATTATGTTTACCCTTATGTGATAGATTTTTAGTTAAAGCAATATATTGAAGTTTTTCATCTAATAACTTTAATATCTCAACATCACGGAAGTTATATTGGATAAATTTATGTATATCAGATTCAAATAATTGATCTAAATTACCTTCATATTCTACTTTACCTATACCAGTATATTTTTCTCCAATAGCATCTAATTTCCAACTAGGCTCATCTTTCCAACTGTACTTTTTATGTAAACGAATATAATCTAAAGATTCAACTCCAATTATATCTACAAACTGATTACGTTTAAAGAAATATTCATTATTCTTTTTTGCATTAACTTTATCAATTGGTGATAAATGATCAGCCCAATCTTTACCTAATACATTACACATTCTATAATATAAATAAGGTATATCAAAGAAATCACTATTATAACCTATTAAAATGTCAGGATCAATTTCTCTAAACTTTTCTAAAAATTTACCTAATAATTCACTTTCTGTTTTACAAGGTATAATTTCTTTATTTTTAGCTTTAGTATGATTTAATTCTGATTTTTTATCTAAAATTAAAATAGACCACCAATCTTCTTGTTTATCCCACCAAGCTATAGAAGTAATAGGCATTGGAGCACTTTCAATATATTCCTCGGTTAAGGCGCCTCCAATTTCACACTCAATATCAAAAAATAATTCTTTATGGCTTGTAGAAGGTTCATCAGCAGTACCATATCTTTCAACAAGATATTTTTGATGAGGTTTCATATCATGAAAATGTAAATTAGGTGTATTTCTATCCCAATTTGTTGTTTTCTTTAATTTTTCCCCATTAATACCTTTTAAATCACCTTCATTATCTTCTACATAAGAAGCATTATACCAAATAATTTCATCGTACCCAATGTCATCCCAAAGAAATACTTTGTATTTATTATCTTTTATTTTTTGGGTATAACACTTTTTATACATTATCTATTTCTTGTTGTGTAAAAAATTTACGTAAATTGGGTTTAAAATAGTTAATTGATTTCATTACTTTTTTGTCTCTCGTTCTGTAGACAATATACCTTCCTTCCTCAAGTTTCTCAAAATGGCAGGCCTCACCTTGTTCCTCACTTCGAACCCTGACGGTATCCAAGGCTTCTTTTTCAGATTTGCAAGCTTTTGACATATTAGATGCTTGTACTTCTTGATATGCAGGCCATATCTTATCTTTAAGGCCGTGTAACATAGTACCGTTCCCAATGGAAACGTAAGCAATATCGCACAAAGCGTCCAAAACCTCCACGATGTCTCCTCTTTCGCAAGCTTCCTTATATTCTTCAAGTTCTTCAAGGATGAAGTCATAAACGAACTTCCATTCCTTTTTTTCTGGTATTGTTGTTTCATAATTGTTTGGTTTGCCAAATGTGGCATTAAATATTTCTACTTCGTCTACGAAAGGTACCGACGGAGATGCAGGTACTTCGTAGTTTAATTCATCAAAAATTGTTAATTGTTTAGTCATTATTACTTATTTTTTTCCACCAGGATGTTTTTTCACTACCTCGTGGCATGCTTAATCCTCCAATATAATTAGCATCTCCCAGATGCTCAAATTCTTTTAAATAATCAGGTAATGCTTCTGAATCTTTTCTTTCCCAAGGATAAACAATCCATTCTGGGCCAACTTCTTTAGCATAAAAAGTGGGTTTAAATTTTGAAGATGATTTATGATGTAACACAGCATGATATCTTCCTGGTGCATTACTTAATGTTTCTCCTGTATCATTAATATCATCTACAATTATAGTATTATTTTCAGGTTCAAATACTAAAGGTATACCCAATTCATGAGAAATTAATACTGCTGGTATTAATCCTCCTCTTGGTAATCCCATAACTGAATCTATATTAGGATAATCCATGAATATTGTTCTACTTAAAATTTGTATACAATCTATTATCTCATCCCAGTCTAGATATACTTTAGATATTGTGTCCCCCATTATTTATTTTTAAACTATCAAAAAATTCTTTTCTAGCTAAATTATCATTATCTCTAAATACTCCTGTTGCTTTAGTTGTAACCATGGCTGCTCCTTGATGTTTAACTCCTCTACAACTTACACAATTATGTGTACCTACAATAGTAACAATAACACCTTTATTATTTTCACAAATTTTATCCACAGCATTATGAATAGCTGATGTTAGTTGTTCTTGAATTGCTCCCCTCCTTCCAAACAATTCTACTATTCTATTTAATTTAGATAATCCAATTACTCTACCATTATCCCCAACAACATATCCAACATGAACTACACCTCCAATTGTTTGGTGGTGATGAGAACACATTGAAGTTAACGGTATATTTCGTTCTATAACAATACCATCATAACCATCTGATGGAAATGATGTAATTGGAGACATCTGTGTGTATCTACCAGCCCATAAATCATTTACATATGCTTTAGCTACTCTGTGAGGTGTATCAGCTGAATTAGGATCGTTTTGCCAATCACACTTTAATGCTTCTAAAAACCTGGCATAGGCCTTAGTAGCTTTATTAATCATTTTCTGTTTTTCTTTATCATTTAGAGGAAAACCAGGTGCAACTCCATTTGCAAAACCTTCTTGTACTACTTCTAAATCTGTATGTTGTTTTTTTCTTGCCATAACTGTAATATAATAAAATTTTTAATTAACTCCAACTAATTTGCATATTGAAGCCATGTTGTTAAAATGTATTTATCATCCGATTCTGGCATATATCCTTTATGAATATAAGGCCAACTAGCTGGGTGGATGATTAATTTACCCAGTGAAGGTTTTACTTTATAAAAATCTTTACCTTCTTTAAATAAAAATCCAGTTTCACCTCCCTTATCTACATCATTTAAATAAAGAATATAAACAAATTGTCTAATTGATGATTCTAAATTTTCTTTTTCTACATGCCAAGCATTATAATGACCTGATCCTTTGTCATATTTTTGGATTTGTAATAAAGGATAATATGTTTTATCTTCTACAATCATATTATGACGATAAAGATCATGATGAGGAAAATTATTTAAATAAGTATCTGTATACTGATTAAATCTTTCCATAACAAAATTAGATAAATTATCATCACTAGTATTATTTTGATTTAAAATATTATAATCATTGCTTTTTTTATATTCATTTATACCACCATCACCACTCATACCTTTATATGATAATCCCTCATTATGAACAGTTTCAAACCTGTCAATTAGTAATTGACATTCAAAGGGTGTAAAAGCTTTTTTGTATACTCCTATTGTATCTTTAAATTTCATTTAAATATTCTTTTAATTTATCAATTAATACTAATACCTCATCAGGTTCCATTGTGATTGCACAACAAACCCCTACATTTTCTTCAATTTCTTCTAAGATTTCTAATGCTTCTTCTCTAGACACATCTTTCAGTGTTAAATGCCATGATATGAGAACGGCCTGTAAATCTCCATCCTTTATCTCTAACAAAATTCATAACAGGACCATAAGATTCCATTAAGCTTTCCCTATCATCTCCAGCAGGCATAGCCCAAACTTTATCTTTTGGTATTTCACATTCATTAAGAAATTCTTCTACTTCACTAACCATAGATAATTTATTATCCAATACAGGTTTAATGTGGTAATCATCATGATATTCAATAGATTGTTTTATTGCTTCAATATTTAATCTTTTTGAATTATGTTTCTTAACCATCTTTTCATCAACTACAGCTCCTTGAGGTGTTACCGCGCCAATAACTGGCACGCTATTACTAAATTTAGGGCTAATAGATAATAAATTAATAGGGTAGTCTGTTGGGAGAAAGTGACTCCCTTCAGTTTCGATAGTAATAAAAATATCGTTTTCATGTGCAAAATGTGTTAATTCATTAACCAAAGCAGGATGCATTGTAGGCGATCCTCCTGTTAACATCATCTCTTTTATATGAGGATGTTCATTGTACATATCAATAATGTCTTGAAAACAAAATGTACCCTTTTCTGGGTGTATACTAGTATACCAAGAATCACACCACCCACCTTCTCCAAAGTAGCATCTATGTGTGCATCCTGATGTTCTAACTACGATTGTTGGGTAACCTTGTCTTGACCCTTCTGATTGTACTGCAGTGTATAATTCTAATACACCTAGTGTTTTTTGATAGTCTTCTATCCTTTTTAATTGTTTGTGCATATTGTTAATTTTTTAAAGTGGTTTTTCATTCACTAATAACCTATTTACTCGCTATAATAAGCGGCATTTTTTCCATGTTCCGCAAACTTAACTTTAGTAACTCTTACTCTTCCATCTGTTTCCGTCGTTACGAATTCATTAAGCTTGTTATAAATATATTCAGCAAATTTTTCCGCGCCAGTTGCTTCAATAACTCTAACTTGAGCTACGCCTGCAGTATCCATCATTCTAAATGCTTGCAATTCAGGATCATCTTCTGCTATAACCATAGTATGATCAAACATATAATCCATCCATTCTTTAGGAGATAAACCATCTATTTTAGTTTTAGCTCTTTTCATTCCACCAAAATCCCAAACCCAGTTTCTATGATCTAAATCACCTTCAAAGTATACTTTAAATGAAATACCATAACCATGTACAAATCTACAATGTGTATCTGTTGCTTTCCATTGACGAAACACTGTACTAAATCCGTCAAAAACTTTACTTGATTGAAATTTACCCATTATACCATTCTTTAATTTCTTCTGGTCTAGCTAGACCTACTAATCTTTCTCCTAGTTGATTTCCATTTCCATCAACTTTAATTAGTGTTGGGACACTCCTAACACTATATCTTAATGATAACTCACTATCCTCATCAACATTAACTTTTTGATAAGGTAATTGGCTACCTAAACCTTCCATAATAGGACCTAATGCTTTACAAGGTCCACACCAAGGAGCGGTAAAATAAAGTACTTTACTCATAATATTAATTTTAATTTGTTATACTAATTCTTCTACGATACCTATAATCTCCGACAATATAAGAATCCCTACTGCAACCTCCAAGTTAAATAGCAGAAGAAAATATCCTCCTAATCTTATACCCGATTTTATAAAACTTACTATTTTATGCCATTTTTGATTTGGCATATGATCTAAGTTTTCTCTTTCTTTTATAATTCCATCCATATCTTTTATTTTTATCATTTTTTTCCGTTTTTTTTATAATCAATCACAAATCCTACTCCCACTAATATGTTTAATCCTAAACTAGCTAATATTTCATGTATATCCTGATAAACATTTAAACTTAAATGAATATGTCCAATAATCCAAAAGGGGATAGCCATTTGTTGACTATACCATATTAAAGCAAATTCTATAAATTTTTTCATAATTATTAATCAAACCAACCTGTAAACCCAATTCTTTTGTTATTACAACCTTGACTTACTTCAGTTACCATATGAGGGTTTCCTGGTTTACCATTTAAAACTGTATCAAAAACAACTAAAGAATCAAATGGTGGTACAATAGCTTTTATAAGGTTATGATCCCAATCTAATTTACAAAATAACCCTCCATTTTGTACCCCCCAATCTTTAGATAAATGATAAACAAATGCAATTCTCCCATTTGGTCCATCAGTATGAACACCATTATAATGTCCACTTGAATATCTAGAAGTAAAACAATTTTCTGGGTTTAAGTTTGTATTCTTATAACCTGTACATTTTGAAATATAATCAAAAAATTTAGGATTAAAAAATAAATTTTCTATTAAAGGGTGAAAATGATTATCATTTCGTTCATAACAATAAGAAAATCCTTCTTGATTTCTTACATTATAGATATGATTAATTCTTTTTTGTAAATCAGGAGCATCTTTTTTAATATATGGAATATAATATTCTTTATGCTCTACTAAATCTGGGTAGACTGCTAAATCCCAAGGTACATCATCATAAAAATAATACTCCCATATTGTATTAGCACTTTCTCCAAATAAATTAGTTAATTCAAACATACCATGTTTATCCCACTCTTCTTTTACTAAAGTTGGTTCCGGTAAATTGAATTTTATATTATAATCCATATTTCTTTTTTAGTTACCCAGACAGGACTCGAACCTGTGACCTCCTTGACCTCTTTGCTTTTCACGATCGTATCTATTACGAGTTTTACTTTTACGTATAAGTTACTTCTCCGCGCCGAGTTAAGCCAAAGCGAGCTACCTACTGCTCTACTGGGTTTGTTGGCTCGCTAGGGATCGAACCTAGACTCTTCTGGACCAAAACCAGACGTGTTGCCAGTTACACCACGAGCCAAGCCCTTTATGCTGAATAATCAGCTAAGACCTTTGCTACAGAATCTCTAGCTACTTCCCAAGCCACTGGACCAGTTTCGTCTTCATATTGAACGGGATCTGGACGATCCAAAGCAATAAACGCTTCAATTCTTTCAACAGATGAAGCAGACTTATAATCACTGTTCCCACTAGGATAAGGCTTATAACTAGTATTAGTTCGAGAATAGACTTCATTAAAATCGAGTTCTAAAATTTCACATAAATACTCCCCATTTTGAAGTATCCCTAACTTGTCTGTATCGAGATAAGGTGTAAAATACCCTACCCTTTCAGCATCCCAATTACCGACTCTAAATGCATTATCATCTGCATCTCTAAATTCTTGTCTACAATCAGGGTAAATAGCATGATCACCAGCATGTATCCCTAAACAAATATCTACTTTTTCCTCTGTAGCATTTGCTTTAGATAAAGCAACGGCTTGAGTAATAGAAGCAAACATTTTATTTCTATTGGGTACTACTGTTTCTTTCATATTATCTTGCTCATAATGTCCTTCTGGAACATCATCACCACCTTGAACAAGGGCAGAATTTAATAAATCAACTAAACCATCAAGTTTAATTTGTTTATAAGTTACATTGTGACCTTTACTAGCCAGATAATCTATAAGAGACTGTGCTCTTTCCAATTCAACTCTATGTTTTTGACCATAGTCAAATGATAAAGCTGTAACTGAATCATACTCAGATAACGCTCTGAGAAGAAGTGTGGAACTATCCATTCCTCCACTTAACGAAACAACTGCATGTTTATTCATAATAATTAAAAATATTAAAGTGACCCGGTATGTTCCGGATAGGGCCTAAATCCGTTTTCTATTTTTTTAAATCCATTAATCTCTCTAAATACTGTTGTATTATGCAATATATCTTCATATTGTATATCTTCAAATTTAGTATCAAAATGATCATTCATATTTGCCTTAGGTTTTTTATTTAATCCATTATCCCAAAGTAAATTACCTTCTAATGCCGCCATTATTGGGTTAGAGGTATCAATTGATTCTATTCTTGGGTTATTATCATACCACCCAAATTCTTGTGGTATTGAACATCCTAATAAATGAAAGTTAACATCTTTAAGATGATCTAAAGCTAATAATCCTTGTACAAATCTTATTCTACCTAATGCTTTACCCATATCTGGGTTAGTATGTGGGAAGAAATCATTATACCATGTTGCTCCATAAGAAACACATAATTTTTTATAACCTAAATTAGATAATAGGTTAGCACATAAATATGCATCATTTTTATCTTTACCTTGAATTACGGCAGTTATTTTTGTTTTTTTAGGATATTTAAATTGCTTCCAATATTTAGCCTGAGCTGCTGTTTGGTGTCCTTCCATCCAAACATCAGGAACAATAAATTCATTTGGCTTTAATTCCCCAACCCAATGTAATAATCTTTTATGGTCATATGCTTCTCCTAATTCATGAAGTGAATTATCCATAATAACATATCTACCTTTATCTCTAGCATCAATAAAATATTGTTTATATTCATCATCTTGATCTAACAAATGAGGTAAACAATAGTCATAATCATTAAATTCAGGTGATGCTGTTAAAAGACATCTAGGTACTTCATGTGATATTTTAGGCATATTTTTTAGGACGACCGCGTTTTGATATTATTAATTTTTTTCTATATTTGTCTTCTACAATATAATAAAGATCTATCAATTCTCCACGACATTTTAAAGCTTCTTCTTCTACTTGACTTCTATCAATATTAAAATATTTTCTAAAATGAGAATATAAATTATCTAATTTGTTATTTTCATCATTTTCATAATCCTCTAGTAATCGTTTTCTTCGAGCTCCTAATAACTTTGATTTCTCTAAATATTTTTGGATGTCTGGGTAGCATTCTTCATGAATTTCATTCAACATATGTTCACATAACCATGCTTGCCATTGATAACCAGAAGGATCAAAATCACCATTAAAAATTTTATCACGAAAATCTGCTTTATAAGGTAATGGTGTATTTTTATCTTGATACCATCTCCACCACCTAAACTTATTATAATTTATCTTTTGATAATTTTTGTTTAGATGTCTTTCTATTTTTTTTCGACTAAATGGAACATTAAACATACTAACCACAAGGGCAAAATACCCATAAACTAAAATATAACAAATAAAATACTAATGCAATAAATAAAAAGCTAACAATAGCGTCAAATGGTCTTTTTATAAATGCTTGAACTGAATCTTTGATAAAATCTAACATAACTTTTATTTTTTATTTACCCGATAAATATACGAAAAGGGACTTGGTAATCCAAGCCCCTTTACATATTTCTTAACCTTATCTTATTCTAACTTTAGAATTTAAGACCAAATCCTAATGTCAGATTTGTTGTTTTTGCATTAACATCGTATACTACTTTAGGATCAATGAAAACATTCTTATGGAATGTAAACATTTTTCCAACACCTACTTTAAGTAAGTCAGTATCGAAATCTTCTACTGCAGCATATCCAAAAAATTTCTTTTCACCAAAGAAATATCTTGCATGAATGTCTACTCCTAGATCATCAGATGAATCAACTTGAGATACATTTAAACCTACCATTAGGTTATCTGTAAATCCATATCCAACTGTGGGAGCTATAGACCATTCTGTCCAAGCTACATTTGCAACGTCACCAGTACCTACGTACCAATCACCTTTTACCTGTGCGCTTGCTGAAAGTGTAAACACAAAAGCAAGCAAAATCATCAATTTTCTCATAATTTTTAAAATTTAGTTAATATTCGGGTTAATTGAAACTTCAGCCAGGTAAGACTGAATTTTGTTTTTAATATGTTTAAGAACAATGTGATGAACAATATACGAACCATTGTTCACGACTCCACATTATTTTAATAAGTTTTTGTATTTTCGTCGTCTCTTAATTTTCTTAATTTTTTTGATATTTTTTGTCTATCATTTTCATGGGCTGTATAAGATGCCATGTTATCTAATTTTTCTTCTAATTCTCTAATTTCTAATTCTTTATCATAATGTTCTCCCTCATTTCCATTTTGCCCTATTACATCCATCCTTTTTTCATCTTCATCTGTATATTCCCAATTAGTATGTTTAGCTTGTTCTTCTAAAGTTGCTCCTTCTTCTACGGTTTCTCCATATAAATTTTCCTTATATTTTTTTTTAGGATAAGCTTGATTAAAAGCAAAGTTAGCAGCTATTACTAACGCTACAGCTAAAGGATCAAATACAAAAATAATTACTAAAAGCAGTATATTTATGATTTTATCCATAGGATAACCCGTGAGTCCTGATAAATACTTTAGTGGACCTAATTCACCAGCTACATCGGCGTTATTATCTAACTCCAGCACTTTTTGTTGATAAGTACGTAATGAATCTACTGCAATATCTCTTTTTATATTGACATTTTCCCGTTTATCTTCTTCAATTCTGAGTCTATCTTGTGCAGCACGTAAGTCAACCGTGGAAATCGTATTTCGAACGCCTCCAACCACACTGGTGTCCTTGACTTGGATTGAAACGGATCTCGTTTCATTAAGAGAAGTAATATTGTCCAAAGTTTGTTGAAGTTCTTTTTCATATCTGTCTACATCTTGTTGATAAAATTCTATTTTTTGATTTAAAAATGCTTTTTCATTATCAACATAAGTTAATTTATTAAATGTTTCTTGATATGCTGATGATAGAAAACCATAAATACCCATACTAGTAATTAATATTAGTATAACTACGGCAACACTTAAATAATATTTTAATACTTTATTAATTGTGCCCCAATATTGATAAAGTAATGAAGCAGTAACTAATTTAGCTATTTCTAAAGAACCAGCCATTATAATAACTTCAGTACTTGCTCCCGCAAATAATTTACTTAAACCAAAAACCGAATAAAAAGCTGCAGATGCAGATACTGATAGCGCAGAAAACGCCACCAGGAATGGAAACATCCCTTTTTTAATTGTGCTAAACATATAATCTTCTTTTAGTCGTAATCAATATACGAAATCTCTACCTCATCTCCACGTAATAATGCAGCAGCAATTGGAGGGTAGATTCTTTTATAGGCATCATTTGAAGCTCCTATAAAACCATCTTTTGATTTAGAAACGTTTTGTTGTTGTGTATCACCAACTAAAAGACAACCCATTGTATGTTCATCAGTGTTTCCTGTATGAATTAAAATATATTCAAAACCTGGAACTTCTCTTACCCATAACATTCCTTTATGAAAGGAACCATATTTTTTTGTATATCTAGCATGGTAACCACCAACTGTTCTTAAAGTTACCTTATAAGTACCAGCTGGTATTCTGGTTTCACCTTTAATTTTTTCATCTCTAGCTTCATCTTCTAATGTGTAAGCTAAAAATTCTCTTTTATCTGTTACATCAAAAAGTAATCCATTTGTACTATCTTTTTGAGAACTAAATCTTAATACTTCTAATTTCATAATTAATCTAATAAATACCCATAAGGGGTAGCGTTAATATCTAACCCAATTGGGTAATTTTCTAATTTTAAATCAACAGTCATATTTCTTTGAATGTAAGGATTAAAAAATTCTCCTACAGCTGTTAAACATATTAAACCATTATGTATGTCTAATACATTAACATCATTCCAAACTACATATTCTTGATCTCCTGGTATTTCAACCCCAGCATATTTGTTATCTGGATTTTCCCAAGTATAATTCCCAACATCTAATAAAGCATCGTTATTATCAGCATCTGAATCTAAACAATACAATGCAAAATGTTGTCTATCTAATCTTGGTTCTCCATCATCTACTTGGAGATAAAGAATAAATATTTTTTTAACAATTTCTCCCTCATTTTTTCTACCTGCAAAGGTTTTAATTTGAGAGTATCTACTACTAGGATCAAATGATTCTCCATCTAAGCTCATTTCAATTACTGGTAGTAATTCTTCGTCTTTTTGACAACTAGTGAAAATAAAGACACTTAATAATATTAATAATAATTTTTTCATTTTAATTTTGCGTTTTCAATTTCTAATTTTTTTACTACTGATCTTAATTCTTCTACTTCTTTTTGTAGGTATTCAATTCTAAGATCTTGTTTTGCATCATCTGGTAATGCACCCATTTCTCCTCTAGGCCATTTTACCCTAAATTCATGGTTTAACTCAACATCATCTTGCATTCTAATAACATCAAGTTGTAGCTGGGCTATTTCACCTTGTAAAGTGAACCAAACTCCAGCAATCGAAACAATTCCAACAACCATTCCAATTAGAGCTTTTATATCTAATTGTACTTTTGATTTTTCAGATAAGTTACTTTCTTCTTTCATTGTTTAATAAAAAATAAATATTCCCGCACCTTGCGGGACGGGAATAAATATTAGTTACCTCCTTACTTTTTAAGAATGTGATACAAAACAAAAGCACCTACTAATCCAAGTAGTCCTTCTGCGTTAAGTGATCCTAAAATAGCCATAATATTATCAACTACTGATATATTTGGCCAAAAAGGAATACCTGCTCCAGAAAATAGTACTTCTAGTACCACACCTAAAGCTACTAGACTAACTCCTATATGAGTCAGTTTATCAGCCCAAGAGCCGATCTTGTTTAGAATTTCCATAAAATTGGGGTTTTAGTTAAACAATACGATAACTAGCAACTAGTTAATTTCTTCGTTTTTGTTTTTACCGAAGATTTTACCCACTTCAGCTATTCCGAATGAGCCAAGGGTAATTATTACAAATGAATTATAAATGTAATCTTGTATTACGAGTTCTTTCCCGTAAAATCCTGTAATAATATCTACACCTGCAAATATTACCATAACAGCAAAGGAAGCAAATCCTACTACTGATTTTTCGTTAATGTCGTTATTATCTTTAAACAATTCTTTAAATGCCATAATAATTCTAAATTTTAGTTTTCAAAACTATTGTGGAACCTTTTTATTATACATATTAGAATGCACTGCTTTCTTGAGCTTCTTGTATCCCTTCTTGCAGTTCATTCAAATTTACTGGGCATTCTAAATCTAACCCAGCAGCATATTTCTTTTCTACTACACCATCTAAAATAATAAAAATAGTTGGAGCCATTCTTACTCGGTGTTCTTTTTTATATTTTGGAGCTTTTGCAACATCTACACGAAAATATTGAACATTCTGCAATTTATCCCAATCTGGAAAAGCGTTAGCTTCATTAAAGCTCGCCCAATATTCTATAACAACTATTGTACTTTCATCATCCCCGAATGCATTTGATGAATTTAATACTTCATCTAATTTATTATCGTCTGCCCATTCTTGTGAAAAACCTACCAGGGGTAAGGTAAGCATAAGAGCAAGGATTAGTTTCCTCATGTTATCTTTGTTTTTGGATCTCATACAATCTTTCGTCAATCTTATCAAGTTGCTCTTTCATTGATTCAACATCCTCTTGAGTGTCTAAAATTGTTTGACGAATTAATTCGTCTTTAAGATCATATTCTATTCTATCTATTACTGGAGCTGGTAGTTCTTTTGCTTCAGCTATGTCTGCTTGTAATGCAAACCACATACCTACTAAAGCAGCTATTCCTGTACCAATCATCCCTAATGTTTTTAAATCTAAAGTTACTTTAGTATCTTCACCTATTTGTTGTGCCATTATCTAAATGTATAATTTATTCCAAATTGTGTTATAAAAAATTCTGAATCCCACATTCTAGTATATTCTGCATCTGCAAATAAACCAATGTTTTTTCCAATTTTCCAGCCAAAATTAGCTCCACCTTGAAAATCCCACCATTGATCACCTTTTGCAGCATCAGCTAAACCATATTGATCCCAACTATTTCTAAATAAGTAGGATAATGGAACTCTACCATAATCATCTTTATCTCCCATTACGTATTTGTGATAAGGTAAATAAGCACTACCATATAAGTGTAACCAAAAGTTACTCTTATAGTGATAGAAGTCAAAACCAACTACTGGGCTTACTAAACCAAACTCACTAGTATTACCTAATATTTCATTATTATATAACCCAATTAATCTTTTATAAGGACCATCTCTAAATTCTGGATCAGAAGCTGCTATTCTAATACCTTCTGGATTATACCAAAAATAACCAGAAACATTTTCTTGTTGGTTACTTACTGGGTTGTAAATTGTTGTAGAATAGTATGCATCAGTAAAACCATATTCATATGCTAATTCATACCAATAATTTTCTTGATTACCATCACCATCTAATGCACTAACCCAAATTTCATATGGGTTAACACCATAAACTCTTTCATGTGTTCTAAAAGCAGCACCAGCAGAAAGAGAGAATTTTTTACCTATTTTTAATCTACCTCTTACATCAGCAGTATTGTAATTAAAGTCATAAGCACCTTGGTATCTAGTTTCTAATTTAACTGTATGCCAATCACCTGTGTGTCTAATAAAATATCTTTGATTTTCCCACTCTTCACCTCTTTTCCTTTCTTTTTCAAAATGAAATAGGTATTCAAGTCCATCTACTGCAGAGGATGGGGAATTTAGGGCATTTTGTCTTTCTATATCTTGATCTCCAGTCCAAAAATTACCTGGTTTTCTTTCGTAACCAAATCTACCTAATTTTCTGATACCAAAACCAATTCTATAATCTGATGGAAAGTATTCAGTTACATCGACAACATCTGGAATATCATATAACCCAGCGCCTTCAGGCTGTCTAATTAAATATTTTTTATCTGACGATTCATATGGTGCTCTGTAGTCACCAGCGAAATAAAAAGTACTGTATTTGAAAACTTCATCATATACAGATTTTAAAATATTTTTTTTCTCTTTTTCTTCTTCTTTGCTTTGAGAATAGGCAGGAAATGCCATAAGCAGTGCAACCATTAATACTAATATCCTCATGGGTGTATCTATTTATGTTTGGCGATAAATATGTGAGGATATTTTTAGATTCGTCTATCCGTCGCAAGAAAGGCAATCTGCTTGACGACTTCCCAAATCTCCTTTAATTACTGAATCAGTTCTTAAATAGTAGAACGTTTTGACACCTAACTTCCAACCTTCCATATGCACTTGATTAATCCATTTAGGTGAATCATTTGGATCAAATGATAAATTTAATGATTGAGTTTGGTCAATATATTTTTGTCTTTCAGCTGCTTGTTTAACTAATTCTAATTGATTTGTTTCTGAAAATGTTAAGAATACTTCTTTTTCATCAGTAGATAAAACTGATTCCGGTAAACCTAAAACTGATCCTCCATCTTCAAGCATTTGTTTCCACCATTTTTCTTTATTTTGGCCTTTAGATTCAAGTAAAGATTCTAATACTTTATTTTTTCTAATAAATGTTCCCTTAGCCCCATTAAATGTATAAACATTAGCAGGTAAAGGTTCAATACCAGCAGAAATACCACCACAAATAACAGAATTTGAAACTGTAGGAGCAACTGCTAATAAATGGGTGTTTCTCATACCAGTACCTCTACACCATAAAGGTTCTCCATATTCGGCTGCTAAATCCATAGATGCTGATTCAGCTTCACTTCTAATTTTATTAAATATGTTTCTTGTATGTACTGTTGAAGCTACTGAATTAAATGGTAAATTTTTCTGTTGTAAAAATGTATGCCAACCCATTACACCTAAACCTAATGCTCTACCTTTAGAAGCATGTTTGTGTGTTCTTTTTAAACTTTCTTTACCATTTGATTTATCTATAAATTCTTGCATTACACCATCTAAAAACCAAATAGCCATTTGTATACAATCTGTATCTTTAAATTCTTCCCACTTAGCTAAATTAAGAGAAGATAAACAACAAATAAATGAATGTTCTTCATCTGTAAATAATGTTATTTCAGAAC
>VMHT01133343.1_pt1 | contig 34530 bp, 51 predicted proteins | sample 4693611 | NCBI WGS metagenome assembly VMHT01 (sample SAMN12280063, study PRJNA550983) | marine metagenome | isolation source: seawater sampled from same location over 5 years 0.02-0.2 micron viral filtrate | place: USA: collected off the coast of southern California halfway between the port... ...
ACCATTTTCTGTTTTCATTTCGCCACTTAAATAAGTAACATTTGCCCATAATGTTGTTAATAAAGTAGGTGAATCACTAAAACCACCATAACCATCAGTTGTTTGATTTAATCTATATACACCAATTCTAGTATCTAATTTTCCAGCATCCATTATAAATACATTGCTTTATATGAGTTTAAAATATCTCTAACATTTGTTGGTATTGATTCAACATTACTTTTTTGATCATAACTAAAATCAGCTCTATTGTCATAATATGTTGAAACTAATTGCATAATAGCTTGTTGTAATAATTCATCATTTAAACCACTTGTAACGTAAACTATTTTTACTTTGTCAGCATAACCACCATCAAGCTCTATACTTTCACTATTTAAACCTAATACAGTATAGGCAATATCAACATCATCACTTTTTACACTTGTAATACTACTTACTGGACCAAATGGCAAATCAAATATGCCATTAGTTTCTGGTAAATAATAGGTTCTTGTTTTAGCTACAATATCCCTAGATATATAATTTTCGCACCAGATTCTAGCTTGAGTAATCATCCTGGTAATAATATTATCATCAACAGTTGAGCTAACTCTCATGTAATCTTTAGCTGTTGCAACTAATACAATCTCAGATCCATCAGTTGAATTGATTTTAATTTCCCTCATGTTTGGTTTCTTTAGAATCTAGTTTTAGTTCTTTAGTTTCTTTTTTAATCTTAACTTCTTTTTTCTTGACTATTTTTTCAATAGATTCACCCCAACCATTTTTTAGCCATTTACCAACATTATTTTCTGGAATATCTAAAATATCACCAGCAATATAATTTTGACCATTTCTTTTGATTGATGTTAGTAGTTTAATTTTCATAACTATTTATTTTATGTAAAGATAAAAAAAAAGTGCCACTAAGGTTTTAATCTAATGACACTTAAACTTATTTATGAAATCAAGGCAAAGTTATTAAAATTTTCTTTATACTTTCCATTAGGATTTAATTTTAAACTTGTTTGTCCTAAATTAGGTATTATAAAAAAACCATTATGCCTTTCATCCCATAATGCAAAATAATCAACATATTTTTTTTCATAAGATGGCAAGCCAGTTCGCCTTAATGTGATTTGTATGCTGTTTTTTCTTTGTGTACGATCTTTGCCTAAATATTTAATTTGGATCTTAAAGAGCTTACCATTTTTTTCAAGTATGCAATCATAATAGCTGGCACTAAGCAAAGGCATTGAAACATTATAACCTAATGCAATGGCTGTTGATGCAAAATGATATTCAGCAAAACAACCCTTTTGGTTATGATTCATGCCTATAATATAAAAAAAAACCAGCTGACTAAACAACTGGCTTTTTAACAATCACAGATTTATACAAAACAAAACAAAATTATTACAATGGATGTGATTGCATTATTTTAACTATTTCTTGAGCATGATAATATATCCTTATTTTTTTAGTTGGTGGCAAATTTTCAAATGTATTTCTATCAACAGAGCTTGTAACTATTGTATCTACATCTAACACCACTATTTTTTTATTGTTTGCCATCATTACTTTTACTTGTTAAAACTGAAACAGCTAGAATACCTAGTATTACAGATGTTAATAAATCATTTGATATAAACAATACCCTAAATGACAAATAAAGCAGTAGGCAAGCTGTAAAGTGCTTTATATAGTGTTTATTCATCTTTTAATGTATTTGGGTTACAAATTTCAATTAGAGTTTTTGAATACCCACTAAAAATATTATTTAGTAGTAACCTCTCATCTCTATTTTGTCTTTTAGCTTTTTTTAAGTTATGCTCAAACTTGTTTTTATTATAGCTCATAATTTCTTTTTAAATTAAGGGGATCTGTTCTGGCTCTCTTGCTCCGTTGTAGTGGTTAAAAGTTGTACACCTTATAGCTATCCACCTTGATTGTTTTGTCGATCCCCTTTTTAATTTTTATACCAATTTGTTATTCCTTTACTTTTAGTAATTCCTAACTTACTATTTAATTGCCTTTGTTCTTTAGTGTTTAGATACGTTTTAGAAACTGGTTGTTTCCAATCTACATTAGAATATAAAACCCTATGATGTTCTAGCCAATTATTACTGAACTTAACTGCAAGATCATGTAATGTATTATCAATAACATAATCATTTATAGGTTGCCAAGCTAAACATAGCTCATCTGTCATATCAGCCATAGCTAATTTAAATGCATCTTTTAATTTTAAGTTTTTACGATTCATATATCTAACATTAAGATTAACATTATTGAATAAACAACTACATGAATAGCAATAAGCCATTTCCAGTTGTTAGGATCTTGTTTTAAGAATTTTTTATACATATTAAACATTGGATAATTCTATTTTTGTGTTAGTGTTATAAATACCATTATTATAAATATTTATTGCTTCTTTAATTGTACTAACTGGAGTTGAACCAAACATTTCGCCACCAGTTTGAAAATATAAACCATAATCTGCTACTAAAACATATTTATCGTTACTATCATAATCCCAGTAACCTTTGTTTAAATCAATTCTGCAATTACCTTGTTGCTCTAGTTCTTTTTTAGTATTAACTTTTTTTAAATTTAATTTCATATTATATCGTTTTGTTTACACAAATATAAAACTTTTTTTTTAATTACAAAATATTTTTTGCATTTATTTTATCATCTAATAATGATTTTGACATTTCATGCAGTAGTAATTGCCTAAATGATCTGGGCATTTTAAGTGCCATATCTTTAATTTTATTATAGTAGATTATTTTCATTGTATTAAAAGGGGGTTTTAACACCCCCATTGTTTTTTTAGTGTATTGTAGCTTTTATAAAAAAAGATAATTTAGCTGTTACAGTTTTGTAAACTGGTTTATCATTATAATCAAAAGTTATAATGTCATATTCAATTAAGTCACATCTAAAACCATTAGATCCATTATAAGCCATTTTTTCATAAATACTAGAAATAGCATCCTCTAAGTTTTTATAAGGTTCGTGACCTTTATATGTTTTATTGTTATTAGTTAGGTTATTGTATTCAGTAAAAACCGAAAAACAAGTTGTTGTAATTTGTAGCGAAAGTTTAGTAATTTGTGTCATAATAATAATTTTTATTGTTTGTTTACACAAATATAAAAGAATTTTTTGAATTACAAAATATATTTTCATTTTATTTTATTATTATTTCACTTTACTCCATAAAAAAAGGGGTAATAAATACCCCTTTAATTATAATAATGGTTGTTATTATGGAGTTTCTAGTGCCGCTTTTGCAGTACTGAATGTTCCATTTATAATTCCATTTGGTAAATAAGTCGCTAATGCAACTCTCTCTTTTACTCTTACAGTAACGAAACCATCTCTTACGTTAGTTCCATCTTCGCTAAAGAACTCAACAGATACGTTATCTCTAACCCATAATTGAGCCGCTTGTCCAAAGTTTCCAACAAAAAATGTTCCTGGATTTACTTCGTTGTTTACAGCGATTGGCACACCTAAGAAATTAGGTTGTAACCCTTGATATACTTGATCTTTTAGATAGTTGTTAGTGCTATCTTTTAATAATAAGATCTTGTGAAAATCAGTTGGGTTTAACATTATGTAATCAGCTTTGTAGTTAGAAATTTGTAACTGGTTCAAAGCCGCTACTAATACATCAAATTCATTTGCTGATTCAACTGATTGGTAAAATTTACCACTACTTGAAACATCAAAGTCAGATGATGAATTATAAAATCCATCTAAATTTGGAGCTGATCCATTACCACCTAATATTTGGTCATCTTCAACTTCCATTAATTTAGCTGGCACTCTAGCTGATAAGTAGCTAGAAATTTGTGGAGTATCTGCAAGCATCTCATCAGAGATTCTTAAGTACGTTCCAATTTTTCTAACATTAGCATCAGTTGCAGTCATATCGAAATCTGATTGTGCAAGTGTTGCACCCTCAGCCGCCGCCGCCGCACCATTTGAATATCCACTCTCTTTTACATATTTAACAACATCAGAGTTAGTTGAACCAACTGGGATTAATTGTCTTATGTTTTGTGGAGTTGTAGGATCAAACTTATATCCTGGTATTCTTTGTGGTGGAATTACATCACCAGTAAAGTCAGCCGCAACAGTCATATCAGCTTTTATTTCAAATGCTGATGATCTTGATGCACCATTTCTCATTGAATCTAAAGCACCCTCTTTGATAGCTTTTGTTAAGTTACCACCGAATGATTTATCTTCTCTTTTAGATGCTTCAAATCTCTTTTTATTAGAAACTTCAATAGCATCCATTCTCTCAGTAAATTTTTGTGTTAGGTTTGCGATCTCTCCTTTTAGAGCCACATCTGCCTTACCAGTTGCTGAATCAACTGCCTGTCCATGAGCTTTTTCCAATTTAGCATCAATGATGTTGCCTAATTGGTCAAGCTGATTTTTTACATTTTCTTCCATTTTAGTAGAATTTTTTTAAAGGTTATTAATTAAGTATTTGTAAATATCAACCTCTTGACTTTTTTCAACTGGCTCAGTAGTTTCTACAACTGGCTGAGTAGCATTAATGAAATATGTTTTGAGTTTAAGTATTTCTGATTCTAAAGCATATCCCAGATTGTCTGAAATATCGCCTTTTCTAAGTAGCTTACAAATGTTGTCATATCTTTTGTAAACTTGATCAATATTAGAAATGCCTTTTACATCTAATATCTTAGCTTGATCATTTGCCGCTAAAGTTACAGCACTAATTTCATATAATTTCACTTCTCTAATCTCTCTATAATCGCCTTTGTTTTCTTTTACTATTGGCATAATACCAACAGAATTTTCAGTAATAACACCAGCTTTCATTAGTTCAATTACATCTTTTCCTAATGATGTTTTAGGAACTTCGGCAACAAATACCAATCCTTTGTCATCTTCATATAGTTCAGTCATTTTACCTATTGGTTGCATCATATCATGTTGATATAAATATTTAACCCTAGATCCGTTTTCTTGAATTGTTTTTTGGTATGCTCCTTTTCTAATAATATCTTGGTCGCTGTCTTTATTGTCAAAAAAAGATCCATAACCTTTTACTAAGCTATTTTTCTCATCAATGTCATAAACAACATCCCCAAGTGGTGCGGCTTTATAAATAAATTCCATATAATTATATTTTTTGTAAAATTACTAAATTAATTTTTAATCCTTTGTTAACTCATTAATAGCTAAGCCAGCACCAATAACATTTAACAAACTAGATGAGTTATTATATTGATTTGTACGATCTGGATAATATATTGCTGAGCATCTACAATTAACAACATTTAAAGCAGATCCCTCACCAGGTCGCATAATGGCTTCACCACCAACAATAAAAGAATCTTTGTTTGGCACTTTTTGCCCATTAGCTTGTGCGTGCCAATCTCTCTCTCTGCCATCAATAGATGTTGACCATTCCTTAATTAGATTCTCACCAGGAAAAACACTTAAGGCACTTTGCTCAACTCCATAATTGGCGGCTCTTGTTGTTTCAGTTCTAACTAATCTTAATGCCTGGTACCTTGAATATTTTTTAAATTGCCTTTTAAGTATTCTCGCTTTTGCATCAGCTCCTAATGCTACAAACTCTGGATCTCTAAATAATCTTTGTGTAATTTTTATTAATGTTTTTTTAGCAGTTCCACTAACTAAAGTTACATTTCTAGCGGCGGCACGATCAGCATATACACCAAATGCTAATTGCCATTGTGTAATATAATCTTTACTAGAAACACCTTTTTTTAAATATTTATCAAAAGTTCTAGCATACCATTTAGCAAAATGCATTGATGTGTCATCATAAAGCTCATGATATAATCTATTAAAAAAACTTATTGTAAATAATGATGTGTAGTCAGTTGATCCAGTTGCTATAATATTATCAACTCCTTTATTGTATTGGCTTTGATAGTATTTTGTAAATCTTGATGTATTTCTTTTTTCTGTTATTTGCCTTTGCTTTTCAAATGCATCTCGCCATTTAACATTACTCATCTCTGATTTGTTTTATTTTTTTTATTGCCCAGTTAACACCACTTGTGCCACCCCATAAATTCCAAGCTACATAGCCATTATCTTTCCAGGGGGTATCTTTAAATTTGGGATCAATAGTTGCATTCTCTCTGTGCCTGTTAAATTGTGCCATTCTAGCAACAGTACTTTCAGATAAACTTTCCCTTTTTGACAAACTCGATGCTCTTTGCCAGCCAACTGATGTGCCACCTCTCACCTCATCTCTGCCGTATTTTTCACGCCAATCAATCATTCGCTTAGCATTATTACTAGCACTTTGTGGGTAATCATTATAAGATGCTTTTAATTCAATGCTATCTTTGACCTCAATATTACTTATTGGATTTTTTTTTTTACTATCCTCATCAGCTAATGGCTGTGGATCTGCAAAATCAATATCACTACCAGATGCTGGAATTAAGTTAGCTGGTATATAATACTCATCTAGTATTGGATTGTCCTCATCATGTGCATACGACATTGCGGCTCTCTTTTCATTTGGAGTTAGCCACCATGCCTTTGACATTTGATCAACCACTTTGTCAGTTTCCTCTTGTAATTCTGGTATTACACTAAAATCATATTCAATGCAAATATTATCACCATACATTGGAGCTAGCCATCTGTTTAATTCATCTTGTATTTTTAAAAGCTCTGGAATAACACAATTTTGATATAATGCTTTTTTAGCTTCTTTTACGTTATTATAGGTGCTAGATTCTGTATTGTTTAATAATACAACTGGCACATTATAGATATTACAAAGATCCTTAATAGATGCATTGTATTGCTCAATTAAGCTCATGTCAGATGCATTCAATCCAAAGTTAACCCAAGATAATTTCTTTGGTGTAATAATAATATCACCAGCTTTTTTACTGCCTTGATGATCTTTTCTAAATTTATCTTTTAATTGTTGAGCTTGCACTTCATTTAAATCACCCTCATCACTCATTAATAAACCTCTAGCAGTTTGGTTTTGCAGAAACTTAACACCACTTTCAACTGCTTCATTGTTAGTAGTCATTGATCTTAAACCAGCTTTCAATGGTGATTGACCATAAAGATGTGAACCAGTACCATCAAAGTATGGGTTAAAATCTTTAATGTGGCACATCTGTTCTGCTGGTATATGATATGTGCCATTGTATTCAATAGTATATGATTCAACTGGCTTCATTATACCCCCAGAATTTATTTCCATAATCTGGCTGGGCATAATGTAAAGCTCAGTATATTTATTAATATTATCACCAGTTTCTGGACCAATACCATAAATGTATCTGTTGCCAGTTAGTTTACCAAATGCAATCATTTCAGTAATCCAAGATGCATAGGATTGTGCTGGGTTTGGTCGTTCCAATAGCTTATGTAGTTCTGTATGCTCTAATTCAACTAATGCGTGTTTCTTTAACATCTGAGCTTTGATCATAACATTAGGATCACCAATTCCACTTGATAATGCCTTATATCTTTTATAATCACCATCATTAACCTTTTCATATATGTGATATGGAATTGTAGATGCCGCCTTTGTAATAAGGTTTATAATAGAATAAATAGTAGCATTTTTTCTATAACCATCATTAATATAAGTTTCATCATTTTCAGTATTCCAAACAATAGTATTACCGAGCCAATTATAAATAGCTCTGTTGTATTGTTCACTTGTATTTTGGGATTTTGTATTTATTAGTGATTTAAATTTATCAAAGAAAGTTGCCATTAATTTAAAATTTTATGTAAAAATACAAAATAATAAATTCTTTTATTATACAACAAAAAAATCATTTCTATTTCGCCACCTACTATAAACACAATATCGAATGCTATCAAGCAAATGGTCCGCTTGGTTTGCTTTTGGTTTATTTATTATTGTGCCATCTTTTAGCTCATCATAAATATATGATAATTGTTCTTTTAATATGTTTGATGATTCATCACTAACATATATATCAAATTCTTTTAATAAGCTAATACCAGCATTAATACTCCCTTGACCTTTGACAGCTGGTTTTGCCCATATACTCATTTGTTTTAACTCTTCAATACTTTTTGGCTCAGCACTATCACAATACATTAGCATCTCATCTAGTTTTTGCTTCTTAATAAATTCAGCAATATCTCTGTTTGTCATTCCTTTTTTATAAATAAGCTCATGAATGTATAAACTGTTATTATGTTTACCAACTTTTACAATAGCTAAATTGTCTTGGGAAAATCCAAAATCACATCCAAGCACCTCATCATCTAATTGTGGAAAATCTTTATGTGGTATGTAATTCCAATTTTTAAATATTTGCTTTTCACTAAATACAGCTCTTTGTCCTTCACCATACACTCGCCAATAATCTGGATCTCGTTCTTTAATCCTTTCAATCTCATCAACTAATTCTTTAGGCAAAAACTTATTGTCTTTGTATGTAGATATAAATAAGTTTGCATCATCTCTCTCGGCTAGATCATAAAGATAATGTACTGGATCAGATGGGTTAAAATCAATATAAACTTGTTTTCTGGTCCTCATTACTAATTGCTGGTAATCTTCAAAAAACAATTCATTGCCCTCATTAATCCAAAGTATATCCCTTGCAGATCCTCTAATTTTCTGAGCATCATCAGCACTAAACATCTCTAGTGTATGTCCATTAAATTCAAATGTGTTTTCTGACTTGTTATGCACCCCATTCCAGTAAATACCTAATTGTCTTGATATATGTAAAAAATCTCTTAGAACTGATCTTTTAAGTGCTGGTAATGTTTTTCTAACTATGCTAATAGTTATTGGCTTCTTTTCAGTAGTCATTAAATACAAACAATATTGCATCAAGCTCCAGGATTTACCAGATCTTGTACCCCCTTGAAATATGTTTAATCTAGCTTTAGAGTTGACTGCTTGATAAAATTGCTTATTACAAAACTCAGTTACTCTTTTTGGTTTGCTGGTGTCCATTCAATAATTTTGCTTTCAATAGAGCCATCATGTTGTATTTCTTGCCTTTCAACATAACCTCTTTTTTTTCCTTTTGTTTTTAGTAGAAATATTGTTGCTGTTGTATTGCCATCCCTTATTTGCTCATGCAGTTGGCTCTCTGCAAAATCTAAAGCTACATTTTGTAACTCATCAACTTTTGCTTTAAACTTTTCATCCTTATTGTAATAATCATAATAGGTTGCTCGGTTACAACCTACGTTTTCGCAAGCTGTTGTAACCACACCTAATGAAAGCTCAAGAGCTTCTAATAATTTCTTTTTTATAGTGTTGGTTTTGTTGGCTCTAGTCATGCCACAAAATTACATAAAAAAAAGGGAGTTTAAAAAACCCCCTTTAATTACCTTAATCCATTAGAACTTAATCCTGGGTTTTATATAAGGTTTTAATTTATTATTTTTTTGTAGCTAAAATAAAAGATCCACATGAATTATAAACTTCAATACCCTCATAAATACCATCATTGTATGGATCTAATAAATCTCTTCCTTTGATACTCCAAACACCATCAATACCTAAAGTAACATCATTTAAATAAGATCCTTTTACAGTATCGTTATAAGTTACAGATTCAAAACCAGTTTTTACATCTTCACAGCAATCAGTCATTCCACTAAATGCAGTTTTAATGTTTAAAAATAAATTTTCTTGCTTTGCTAATTTGTTTAAATTTCTTCTAGTTAATTTCATTTTATATAAGTTTTGTTATTAATTATACTCAAATATACAAATATTTTTTCAATTACAAAATTTATTTTCAATTATTTTTATTTATTTTAATATTTATGCAAAAAAAAAGGGAGCTTTTAAACCCCCTTTCATTACCTAAATCCATTACAACTGAATGCTGGGTTTTATATTAGGTTTTATTTAATTGCATCATAAATTTTATCCATATCACAATCAGTTTCTTGATCACCTAAAGCAGATTCTGACCAAAAATATCCATCAGCTCTAAAAACAATAATTTCTTTTCCAAACCAGCCAGATTCCTCAGATATATCTTCATAAAAAACATTTTTTTTGACTAAAGAAGATAAAACCCCTCTTAATTTTTTTGTAGGAATTTCTGATGCTTCAGATAATTCTTCAGCAGTAAATGCCATATAAGATATTGCTGAATGTAAATCTTTTTCAAAAGTTTCAGAATCATAAGGATATTGATAAAAATTTGTAGTAATTAATTCAACCCAACCTCTAATAACTTGTTTTTCTAATTCTGTAAATTTTGTAAAATTTTTAATAATTGTACTCATAATTGTAATTTTTAATTTATATAATTTGTTTGTTTGTTAAGTCAAATATACAAATATTCTTTTAATTACAAAATATATTTTCAATTATTTATTGTTTTTTTTATTATACAGATATAAATAGAGATCCCAGATTTTATCACTTGCATCTTTTTGATATGCATAAGTTTTAGGTGATCTAATTAATGTGCCATCATCATTTATTTCAACATAACATTTTTTTTTGCCCTTAACAGGAACTATATATACTTTTATATTATTTTCTAAACACCAGGATTGTGCTTGTAAATATTTATTCATGTTAAAACATTCTTATTTGAGATTTGTGTTGTTCTATTCTTTTTATTGCAGCTTCATAGTAATCTTTATCTATTTCATATCCAGTTAAATCATAACCTAAATTATGACAAGCAATAGCTATGCTACCACTACCCAAATGTGTATCTAATATTTTATCTCCTTTTTTAGCATAATTCATTAATAACCACTCATAAAGTTTTACTGGTTTTTGTGTTGGGTGTATTCTTATTTCTTTATTTTTCATATCGTGTTGTATCATACCATGCCAAGCTATATCTATAAAGTCAATTTTCTTTAACCAAGAAAGCCAAGCAATTTCTCCTTGACTGTATGTAGGCATAGTGACTTGTTTATGCCAATAAAGCATCCCTCCTTTTAATCCAAAAAAATTAGCACCCCAAATGATTTGTTTTTTGCTCACACGCTTTACTTCCTTGAAATAATTGTCTTTTGGTATTTCATTGTCCCAATTTGTTTTTCTATAAGTATTAATTTTCGCTTTACTTGTTTTTTCGTGCCTATCAGAATTTTTACCATTATTTTTAACATCAGCATTAATCCCATAAGGAGGATCAACAATAGCTAAGTCAAATTGATTGTCTTTCATTTGTTTCATAGCTTCTAAACAATCTTGATTATATATTTTCATTCTGTGCCAGATATTATATCTTTTTTGTTTTCATCTTCAACAAGTAATGCAAAACCTAAAAACAGATAATTTAAAGCATCTGAATAACGACTATCTATTGGCTCAGCTTGATGCATATTCTGATCACCAGCATGGCTCAAAATAGCTTGTATGTGCTTATTAAAAAATGTACCCCAAACAATAAATGGAGTTGTATTTAAACTTTTTGCTGTTTGTTTAAAATTGTTTAATACATCAATACTTTTGTTAGTGTATTCTGGTTGCTTAGCATCCATTATATCCTGAGCTTTGTCTAAGATATATTGTCTAGTTTCAATAAATTCTTTTTGTGTCATATTTTTTTATATTAATTTTTTCAACTTTTTTCATCATTGACAACATTTCATCAATCATAGTATAATCAACAATCATATAATCTAAATTTTTAGTGTCTAATTTTACATAAGATTCAAATACTTGTCCTGGGACCTCATCAACTTCGGCATCTACAAACATTGCTATATAATTGCCATCATCATCAACTTTTAGTTCTGGTAAAAATTTGCTCATAATTTAATTTTTAAAATGGTATATTATCTTTTATTACTTGTATTTTCTTTTCGCCTTGATATATTTCTTTATAGATGCCACCATTATCAAAATCTGGAGCTATCTCAAAATCACCTAATTGTCCGTTCTCTTTTCTTTTAACCTTTTCAACATGAAATCGAACAACATCACTTTTATATTTAGTTTTTTGTCCTATGCATCTATAAGCAATTAAACCATTGTATGCCTTATTAAAAAAATCAGCTGAGCCAGAAATATCGTATAATGTTGGCTTTTTATATACACCACCCTCACTTTCAATTTTTCTTGGATGTGCCACTAAAAATAAATGAGTATTAGTTTGCTGACAAAATTGTGTTATTTGACTTAATATTTTTCCTATATAACTATGATCTCTTTGTGCTGAATGATCAAGCATATTCCATGGATCAATAACACAAACATTTATACCCTTTTGAAATACAAGCTCCCTAAATGCATTTAAAATACCTTTTAAAGTTAAATTTTCTAAGTCAATTTTAATCCAAAAGAAATGATCCTCAATAAAATCTTTAGTGTTATTTAGATCATCACTATTGCAATTTTTTTCATTAAGTTTATTTGCTATTCTTTTTATATGTCCCTCATAGGGAAAACTCTCTGGCGAAAACATTGCACATCTAAAATCATGCTTAGTAGCTAAGTTGCAAAGTATTTGGTCCAATATGTCTGATTTACCACTATTTGGAATACCACTAACAACTGTCCATTCACCAAATGCCATTTTAAAATAATCATCAGATCCTGGCAAACCAATAGAATAATTAGTTATACCATTTTCATTATAATTTAAAACATCTTGCCATATATTATCAATATTTAAAACACCCTCTAGTGGAAAGTTCTTAGCTTCCTTAATAATATTTCTAAGTGTTTCAGCTCCCTTTTCAATTAAAACCTCATTAGCATCTTTATATTCACCAAACTCAACATATTTACAACGATAGTTTCCAAATCTTCTAGCTAGCTCATTTCTTAATTGTAAACCAGCATCATCATTATCAGTGCAAAGTATTATTTCTTTTTTATCTTCAAAATACTCAAAACAATTATCTAAGTATTCTAATTTTTGTGAACCTTTACTAGCACCATTTGGAACTGAGCAAACTGAATACAAACCAGCTTCATGTAAACTTAGTGCATCCATTTCACCTTCAACAATGTAAACTCTATTTAATTCTTTTATATTGTCAATGCCATAAAATATAAGCTCAGCACCAGAAACTAATTTAAAATTCTTTTCACCATCTCTATATTTTACATTTACAATTTCATTATTTCTATAATAATTAAAATTTATACATCTTCTTTTGGCTTTAACTTGTGGCATATATTCAAGTGATTCGCCTATTTTCCAATGTATTAATGTTGGCTCAGTAATTCCTCTATTGCCAAACCATTTAATAACTCTCTCGGCAATGTTGGAATTTACTTTTGGTGGTAAAACAAATTCAACTTTTTTCTTAAACTTTATACCTACATTACCACCCCAGCCACAATGATGGCAATTATATAACCCATCATCAATATTAACTGACAAACAATCATCAGTTTTGTTTTTTCTTTCATGTGAGCATTTTGGGCATTTAGTTTTAACAGATCCAGTTGATCTTTTTAAGTTAATACCTAGAGCTGTCAAGTCATTATAGTGATTCATAAATAAAAATATTTTTTAAATATAGAAATTTATTTTAAATATTTAATAAAAATAATAATTCTTTTTTTGTTAATAGATTGCTTTTTTCAATAACATAGGATTTAACCTTAGTCATTCTTTTATTACAATCTTGAAAAATAATATTGTTTAAACTAAAACCCTCAAAAGTATAATTAGGATAATTGCTAGTAAACAAAGCAAATATTTTACAATCAGTATTAGCATATTCTGGAATCATAAATGGGTGATGTTTTTTCCTATTTACTTTTACATCAACACTATGCCCTAGCCATTGGTGATCATAGTCATCTGTTTTATTTACTTTACTAGTGTTATGTATTTTAAAATCTGGGTATAAATTATTTTCCCTTGCAAATATAAACTCACCACCAAACCCAACTATATTTAATTCTAAATATGATTTTTCATTAACTGTTTTAGAACCATCCCAGCCAGTTTTGATTTTGTTGTTATGCCTTTGCTCAGCGGCTAGATAAACAATATCTTGTTCATATTTATCTAAACTATAAACTTTGCCTACAATCATTTAACAAACTTTTTAAGCTCCTCAATTTCATTTCTATTTAATATTTGTGATAAATTAAATTCATTGAGTTTATTATATTTAGTTATTGCACCTAATCTTTGTGAGCCATCTGGATCATTATACAATTTGTATTCTTGTATTCCTTTAATTTTATAAAAGCATTTTGGTTTATTATATTTTCTATGATTTTCAATAAATCTATGGATAAACATAATTCCGTTTTTATCTTGATTCCTAAGTTTTAGTAATGTTAAAAAATTATTTTTCCAAAAATCATCATCTCTAGCACTTTTAACAGCTAAATATATTTCATCAAGATTGTATTTATCTATTCTAACACATCTGTCTAAACAAACAAACCAATCTTCTTTTTGTTTAGTAGTTTTTGGCTGGTATCTTAAATCAAATAATTTAACAAAGTGAGGGAATGCATTTTGCATTTTCTCAGTTTGTGTAATATTACTTTTTATAGTATGTATATTATTAATATTACTTTGTGGTTCATTTTGGGGTTTCGGTTTTTGGGGTTTCGGTTTTTGGGGTTTCGGTTTAGCTTTTAGTATATAATTAAAACCTTTAAACTTACCTTTGTCAGTAACCCTTTCCCTAACAATATAACCAGCATCTATTAGCTCATTTAACTTACGACCAATAGCACCTTTAGATTCTTTAAAATGCCCACAAATAAATTGTATTGTTATTTCTTGTTCAGCTTTGTGAGAAAATAAATAAGCAAACAAGCCAGTAGCACCAACTGTAATATTTTTGTGCCTAAATATTGAGCTAGGTATAATTGTAAAGTTATCAAACTTTTTAGGTTTTAAAATCTTATTGTATTTCATAAATAAGTAAAGTAAAGAAATTATTGTTTGTCAATCAAACCTTTAATTCCATCACAAAATGTTTTTAATTCTCTAAAAGTATCGAAAAACTGATTATAAGATATTTCATCTTCTTCATGCATGAACCATAAAAGCTCCATGAGCAAATCAAATTCTGCTTCACTTGCCACACCAATAAATTTATAATTGTATTTAAAATCATCAGTTGAGCTTTGTGTCCACCTTACTCGTTGTTCGACTTCCTCAAAGAATATTTTTTTTGATTTCGCCATTATTTATTATTAAAATAGTTATCTATTATTTCTAAGCACTCATCTAAATTATTACTCCAAACAGCCACCCAGTTAGCATTATTAAGCTCTTTAAGCCACTTTTTTTGTGTTTCGGTAGGTTTATTATAACCAGCTTTTAATTCAATGGCTAATCCGTTCTTTGTTTTATTTGGATCAAATATCATAATATCTGGAATACCTGGCTTAGTGCCTAAGTATTTCATTTTATATCTCTCAAATGGAGTTCTTTTACCCTCATTAGCAACATGAGTAAATAATGCTTTTGGATATTTTAAAGCTATATATCTCATCACTTGGTTTTGCAAAACATCTTCTTTTCCAAGATACTTTTGATATGGGTTACTTTTCATAAAGTTTTTTTATAAAATTAAAAAATATTTAGTCAACATCAGCCATAATGTAAATAATTCTTTTCATTTCATTATTATTATCTTTTAATCTTTTCACTTTACTCTCTAATCTTTTAATATTATTTTTCAAATTACTATTTTCTAATAAGTAATAATTATGGTTAAGAACTAATTGATCTATTGTCTTTTTTGTTTTTGGAATAAAATAATCTTCTTTAACCTCACTAACAATTTTTTGAAATATTACGTTTCTACTTTTATCATGTTTAATTATATATGGCAACTCTTTTAAACTATGCATTACAGTAGCATGATTTTTTTTAACTGTTTTACTAATTTTACCAAAACTCATTTTACCAAAATTTCTGCATAAATAGTAATAACAACCCCTTGCAAAAACATAGTCAAATTGTCTAGTTATTTTATCTAGTTTTAATTCAGTATGCTTTTCAACAATACTTTTATATAGATCATATTTGTTTTTATAATATATAGGAACCATCTTCATGTGTTTCGTGCCATTCATAACTTGTTTGTATGCCAGTTTGTAAATATTTTTCCCATTGTCTTAATGCATTTTTATAACCCATTCGACCAAATTCAATGTCCTTTTCATCTAGTGTATAAACTTCAACAGTATATGGATATTTAGTTTGACAAGCAATAAATTTGAAATTATCAATATTACAAACATCCATATAAAATGCCGCTTGTAAATGATAACCCCAGTTATATACATCTCTTTTAAAAGCACCAGGTGAATTGTCTTGGCAAGTTTTAACATCACTAATAAAATTAGAAACAGTATTAATACAATCTGGTCGCACCCTTACATCAATACCATTCATTTTAGTATAATGTGAAAGCTCCATTTCGCCTTTACAATAATGCTGAGCTAATTTATTTTTTTTAAATTCTTGGGTTATAGATTTAATTATTTCATGAGTGTCAGATTCTAAAATAATCTTATTGTCAGCTAATTCAATTTGTTTTTTGTACTCATCTTTTCCAGCTTTTGTTCTTTTATCAATTTTATGTATTACATGGTAATTATCAAAAAATTCATGTGGCTCTAATATAGCTTGATGAACAGCTGTGCCAAGTGCCATTGCTGGTGATTCTTTAAATTTTCTATTTAAAAAATGAAATACTGATTTTTTGTAAATCTCTTTTAAACCACTAGCACTTATAGAATTGTGCGAATGATATACCTCATTAGTGTCTTTAATTATTTTCATAAACTTGTATTCTTTTTTTTAATTGATTTTGTATTGTTTTTAGTAATTCTTTTTTTTCTTGTTCAGATTCAATACATTCTGGCAACCTCATCCACCAATGCTTTGATGTTTCTGGAAAAAAAATGTCTTTAATTAAATTACCAAATCTTCTCATTGGTCGATAAATTTTAGTTGCTTTAGTTACTTTCATAATATAATTTTTAAAATGAATTTTAAATTTAAAAAAATATTTTTAATTATTCAAATAAATTATATAAAAAAAAGGCACAAAATTAATTATGCCCTTTTATTTCCCTTTGTTTGCCAGTATTAAAAAGAGAATTACTTTATGTCCTTTTCAATAATTTTACCCTCTAAGTCAACTATTGTGTACCCATGTGATTTTAATGTATTGATACACTTTTTAATTTCTTTGACTCTTTGTTGGATTTTATAATATTCAAAAGTTTCACCATTAATGGGATCAACATTATTATTTTTTGGCATAATTAAAATGGTAAATCATTTTCACCATTTTGTGATGGTGCTGATGATTGTGCTTGATTTTCGTTAGATATTTTCCAACCTTGAATTGAATTAAAATATTTAACCTCACCTTGTGGGTTTGTCCATTCTCGACCTCTCAAGTTTACACCAATACTAACATTTGATCCGACTTTATATGCATCTAAAACAGCACATTTATCTTGTACAAATTCCACTAAAATATCTTGTGGATAATCTTCAACAGTTGTTATAACAACTTCTCTTTTTTTAAAACCCTTTTCACCATATTCTTTGGTTGGGTTAATTAATTTAATTACTCCTTTTACTTCCATGTTATTTAATTTTAAATTTATTGTTAATTTCAGTTCTATAATCGTTTTTCATTCTGTATTGCTTAATAATTCTTTGAGCTTCTTGTTTATTGCTTTTCAATACAGCATTTTTTTGATCTTCATTCAACCAAGGTCGGTTATCTTCTTGTTTTTCTGGTTGATTATTTACAGCATTTATAACCTCGTTAGCAGATGCTATTGATGTATCAATGCCAATTCCCAAAAAACCTAATGCTCGACCAACAGCACTGGTTTCACAATTTTCAATGTGTGATGTTTTATTTATATATGATGAACTTCTTAGTTCTCTAGCAGTTCCATTAGATACAGTTTTGCCAGATGCATTAGTTATAATACATTTAAACTCAACTCTATTATCTTGTAAAATTTCGCCAGTTTTTTTATCAGTATATTCAAACCACTCATCTAGTGTTTTGTTTGTTTCTAATCCATAATCATTATATTTTGGATTGGTTGTAAACTCTTTAATTCTGTCGTTTACAAGAACATAATCTTTGCCATGTATTTTAATTGATTTCATAAATAATAGTTTTTTTTAAATTAATCTGTTAATGTCGAACCCAGAGTTTTTTAATTTGGTAATATCATCAACAGTTAATCGCCCTGGATTCTCAATTTTGCTTTTAAGTGTTGGCATGGTACAACCTAAGATTGTACAAATTTGGTATCGCTTAAATTTTAACCTCTTAAGCTCATTCCTAAAGTGAATTTCAAATATCATATTTTGTTATTTAGCATACAAAAATAAAAAAAAATTTTTAAATAAAAGAATTATTTTGATTTATTTTACAAAAACGAAACCCCAAAAGTGTTAGGCACTAGAGGGGTTTCTCAGCAAACAAGGAAAAGAAAAAAGTTTAAAACTTTATTAAAAAATCAGATGCTAAATCATCATTCTGATTTGGTATATGCATTATAACATTATATGTATTTTTTTTGACATTATAGGACATTGAATCTATATAGCAACTAACTGGTTCTTGTAAAACACTAGATCCAAAGTTAATCCATACTTTATTATGTAACCCTAATGGCAATATATTATTATTGTAAAAATCGCCCTCATATCTAATTACAAAATCTCTGTAATCATTTATGACTTGTTGACTTGTAATTTGTTCTATTGATTTTAAGTAATTTGTTTTATCTCTCGATCTATAAAATTCACCATCTATTTTTGCATATTCTTGATTGGTTAATATTAAACCATCTAAATTTAATAAACCAGAAAAATTACCAGATCGTTTTCTTATAAATTGTAATAAATCAAACTTTTCAAAAAATTCAGATCTTTGACCATCTGCATTTATATAAACTTTGTCAAATATTATAGAATCCCAGTGAGTATCTGTAAACCCAGATGAGCTACCAGTTTGAAACGGATCATATAAATAAAAATACAATCGCCATGAATTACTTGGCAATGCTGGAGCTGTAAAATCATAGCTTTTCCATCTTCTATTATTTACAATATTGACTTCATTAATTGTAGCTGTTGTTGTCCAAGCATTACCATCCCAATATCTTGTTGCTATTGGTGGATCACCTGGAATTGTAAATGCAACAGCTTTTACTTGCCATCTAAAACCTCTAACAACACTAGATGTTGAATTAAAAAAATTATTTAATTTTAATTTATAACCAACAAAATCAGAGCCAGCTTCATCAATATAACTTGCCAAAGTAGCCGTTACATTAGTTCCACTTGCTGATGTTTGTAAATTAGTTGATTTTAAAGATGCATCACCTTGAAAACTAAAATTAGTGTCAATAGAACTATTTGTTAATGTCCAACCAGATGTGCCGAATTCAAAACCAGAATTGCCAATAATATTTGAACTAAAAAAACCAGCCATGTTAACGCTTTGTGTATATTCTTTTAATGGTCGCAAATATTCTTTTGTTAAATTATTGCCAATAGGTTGCAAATCACTTGGCACAATAGATAAAACATCAACAGTGCTAGTAGATTGATATACACCAGCTGAATTATAAATGTGATATTTTATATCCTCATCATTATTATTTTGCAAACTTGCAGTTTCAGCGGCTCTAATTCCAGTTGGTATTGTGCCACCATTAGCAGTAGATGCACTACTATCTTTTACTGATTGTTCACTATAACTAGAATTATTTATTATATACCATCTGCCATAACTTTGGAAAATTCTTGAGTTTGTAAATTTTAAAATTTGTTCTAAAACTTCTTTACAATTTTTTGGATCAACACCATCTGAAAAAAAACTGTCAGCACCACAATACGATTGATCAAATATATTATATCCAGATGATGCACCATCTTTTTGTATATCATTTGAAACATATATATCAAAACCCAAATCAATATTTTCAAGAATTTCATGTGTAAAAACCATAAAACTCCCAGCAAGCTGGTTACCAGATGATGTTGTTAATGGCTGAGTAAACCCACCCAAACTACCTAAAGCATCATAACCTCTTAAGGTTATAGGATAGGGAGTTGATGTAACTGCTTCTTGAAATTGATCTACTAATAACCACCCTTGCCAATATGTTTGATAATTATTACTAGAATCTTTATAAGATATTTTTATTTTATATTCTCTCTCATCTGCAATATAAAAATCATCATAATTTGTTGTATCTGTAACAAAAAGATTTATTTGACAAGTTGAACCAATTATTGGATCATAAAAATTATCATCTTGATCCCAGCTAATTTGTACTGGATCATTAGTGCCAATTAAATCATATACAGTTCCAGTATAGCCATCTTTTAAGATTTCTATTTTTTTACCATTTTCTAAGTCATCAGAAAATTCTAATCTAAATTTAACTCCGTATGCCATTATTTAATTCTGTTTCTGTTTCTGTCTGCTCTTTGTAATGCAACAACTAGATCTTGCCCTTTAAGTGCAAATTGACCACTTACTTGGACATTAGATGAGCCACCTCTGTCACCTATTAATGATTTTAATTTATCTAAGGGAGCAATAACCTCTGGATTGCTTCTTGCACCAGGATATTCGCCCATTAATCCCATAGTTGGACCAGATACAATACCACCATTAGCAAATTCACCAATACCACTTAATTTACCAAACATCTTTTTAAATCCACCAGCACCCTTTTCAATACCACCAATGCCCAAACCACCTAATATTGTAGATAATACAAATGCCGCTATTGCCGCCGCTACTAATTTTTTAATAAGTGCCATTAAACCTTTTATTAAAGATTTAAAAAAGTTTTCACCCTCTAACATTGATTCAAATGCACCCATAAAAGCATTGCTAATTTCCTCACCGACCATGTTTGATGTTAATGCTAATCCTAAAAATTTGTCTTTAATTACATCTGATTCATTACCTAAGTTTTTCATGTGGTAACTAAGAGTTGCAACCCAAGATGGTAAAGCACCACCAGATTCATCACCACCACCAGATTCACCACCACCGCCAGATCCACCACCACCAATACCAATATCACTCAAAAAACTTGTAAATTTATTTTTTAAACTTGATCCAGCATTACTTAAAGCTGTGTTTAAACCATCAACTGTTTTATGTTCTAATTCTTTACCAATAAAATCTTCATATCCCTCTGTAAAAGCATTACCAATTTCCTCAGCACCATCTTTTGCAATTTGTTCACCTTTATTAAAACCACCTTTTAAAATCGTTAAAAAACTTCCATTAATACCCTTGTCTGAAAATTCTTTAATTAGTTTCCACATGGTAACAAATAAATTACTAAACTCTAAAACTAATGTTTTAGCTCCTATAAAAACTGATTTAAAAACAGAACCTAGATAAAATACTGTCTTTCTTAAATTTTCAGATGAATTATATAAGTCAATAAATCTATTATATAAACCAACTAAAACTGGAGCAACTTCACCCCAATTTGTAGCTATTATATAAGCAATACCAGCAATAGCCGCCGCAAATATACCAATGGGTGATAATAAAGCTCCAACAACAGTTGTTAGTGTGCCAAACAAACTTAATAATGTTGGCAATGCTATAATTAAAGCTCCAGCACCTAAAATTAATTGTTTAGTTGTACTGTCTAAATTTGTAAATGCTGTAAAAAATCTAGTAACTGCACCAGTTATATTTTGTATTGCTGGCAATAAGCCAGTTAATAAAACAGCTCCCATTTGTGCAAAAGATTCTCTAGCTCCATTAAGTGCTTTTTTTAATTTAAATGAAGCACTTTTTGATGTTGCATCAAATGCTTTTTTAGTTGCTCCTTGTGCAATACCTAATTTATCAAATATCATTGTAGTTGTTTCAGCTGATTTACCAGTTAAATCTAAAACACCTTTTAATGCTCTAATATTTGGAAACACTTGAGCCGCCGCATCACTATTTTTATCAAACTCTGTTTTTAAAGTTTCTAAAACTGATAATAAACCCTCCTCTTTTATTTGTTTTTTCAATCCAGCACTAGATAATCCCATTGATCTCAATGCATCTTCTGCTTGATTTGTAGGTTTTAATAAACCAGCTAGAATACTATTTAATTGTGTTGCACCATTTGCCGCATTAGTTCCAGTTCTTGACATTGCCGCTAATGTTGCACCAACCTCATCAAAGCTAACACCTAGATTAGATGCTATTGGTAAAACACCACCCATTGCACCAGCCAACTCCTCACTGCTTAATTTACCCTCTCTAACTGCCGCTGTTAATACATCTGTTGCATCTTCGGCACTTAGATTAGCTGATCCGTATGCATTCATTGCAGAGGTCGCTAAATCAGCTATTTGTGCAACATCACCTAAACCAGATGCACTAGCTTTTGATGCTTGTTCTAAAACAGATATTGCATCAGCACCCTCTAAACCAGCAGATGCAATAAAAAACATTGCTTCACTTGTTTTGGCTGATGATATGCCAGTTTCAGTTGCCATTCTTTTAGATGCATCAGCAAAACTATCTAACTCTTTTCCAGTTCGCCCAACTAATGCTTCAATTTTTGTAATGTTTTTATCAAAATCTGATGCCATCTTTATAGCCGCACCACCAGCAATAGCCAATGGCAAACTAAATTTTTGCATACTAGCTCCAACCGACTTCATTTTATTGCCGAATTGTTTTAGTTTTCCAGATGCTTGTTTAAACCCAGTTAGCTGTAAATCTAATCTTAACTTTGCCATGAATTAATTTTTATCAAAAATACAAAAAAAATAAGCCACCTATTTTGGTAGCTTAGATTTTGCAACTTTATTTTTAAATCTTAAAAACTTCTCTTTTGTTGACTTGGGTTTTCCTTTGCCTAAATATATATCTTGTGGTAATGGAAACAATTTATCTGGTGTGATCATTTGCCCTTGTTTATTACAATTAACGTTGTAAATCATGGTTGCTATATACCTAGATCTTTCCCACTTGGCATTATTGTCAATCATATATGCTTCACCTAATAAGTGATTTTCTTTCCAAGTGTTTTTCCAAAAAGAATCTGGATTTATGCCAACTTGACCAATGTAAAAATCTAAAAGAGAATCCCAATCAAGCTGGCTGTTTACTTTCCCTCTTTAGTCGGCTTTGTAGTTTTTTTTATATTTCTTGCAACACCCATATTAAGATCATTACCTAATATTCTTGATTGCATCATTGCAGTAACAACATCATTTAATTTATCAGCATCAAAATCTTCAAGCCACATACCAACTTTAAATTCATTATAGTCAATTTCGTTGCCTTGTTCTTGATCATGTGCTAATAAACCAGAATAAACCAAACCTATAATTGCTTTGATAGATATACCACCACTAAAAGCATCACCGATTTTGTCTAATGGTACTTGTAAAAATTCAGTAAAGTTGCTCCAGAAATTCATTGAAAAATGCATTGTTCTCATTTTCCCACCTAGTTTTAAGGTATAGTAACCTCGTTTCTTGTTTGCCATAATAATATATTTATAGGGGTATAGTTTCCTTAAGTTATACCCCTTTTATTTTATTTAGAATTTACTAAATTATGCTTTAGAAATTGCACCATTTATAGTAATTGATCCACTATATGTTGCTGGTGATTCCATTTCTGCACTCATCTCAACAGAGCTTAAGAATCCAGATCCAGAATATACAGCATCACCAGTTTCAGCAGTTCCAAAACTCCATGACACAGCTCTACGAGCAATAAGAATGTCTGCAAAATCTACTGGGTTTGCATCATCATCATAAGCAATCAATCCCTCAAAAGAGATTTCACCACTTTTAACACCAGCAATAACTTCTTGAAATCCGTTACTATCTTTTGTAGTTGCTTCTGGCAAATCATTAGAAAGTGAAAGTGAACAAGATGTTGAATGTCCGATGATAGTAGATGTTGCTATTGATGTGCCATCAGTTAATTTTAGTAAAAGGTCAGTTCCGTTAAATACGCCTGTTGTAGCCATTTATATGTTTTTTAAATTATTAATCTTTTACAAATATACAAATAAAAAAATTATACATCTTCCCAGTTTGTGGCAATATCTTCCCACTTAGCAAATACATTATCCCATGTTAAACCTACACTTGGATCAGTTATTGAAAAAACACCAGTTAAATTAATTTCTAAGTTAAAACTTGTTGCATTTTCAAATTGTGCTGTTTCATCAACTGAGCTTATAAACCCCTCACCTCTAACAATTAATTTAGGATTTACAGCATCTTTAAAATAGAATGTTGCTTTTTGTTTTGTTATAACCATGTCGGCTAATTGCTCAAAACTTAAAGCATCTGAATAATCAGTTAAACACTCACAATTTAAAGTACCAGATCTCACGCCTGGTATAACCTCTTTCCAACCTAAACTATCTTTGCTAGTTGATTCTGGTAAATCTAAATTTAAATTAAAATCGGTGCTTTTAGAATGCCCTATAACTGTTGTATCTTTTAACAACAAAAAGCTAGTGGCATTTATAACAGCCATAATTTATTCTTGTTCTGGTATAATTTCGTATTCGCCAGATTCTAAATTAACTGAGATTTTTCCGTACTTTTCCTCAAGTTCTTTTTTAAGATCGTTTTGCTCATCTTCTATTTTTTTTAATTCACCTAGTAAAGATTCCTTTGACTTTTCTAAGTTAATTTTTTGAATAGAAATTGCACCCATATTAGATACAACTTGATTAATTTTTCCTTGATTTTCTTGTAAATCTTTTAATTCTTTTTCCTCTAGTTTGCTCATTTTTATTTATTTAATTAAATACAAATTTAGTTAATTATTTTAACAATTACCAACAGCTAAAATTGATCCATTACTGCCGACTTGTATGTATTTACCACTAGCAGTTGGAAAATTATCATTTGAATAAATAGCATAGTAACCAGCTGGAACTACTGTTGTTCCACTAATAGTTGTATAAGCAGTATATTGACCGCCACCAGCATCTGGTACTAAATTATTTACATCTGTATGAAAATAAGCTGATCCGCTAGGTATTGCAAAGGCACAAGCATTATTGCTTGATGTTGCACTATACACATATTGAAATGCTGTTCTAGTTACATTTTGATTATAAGAGCTAAATTCACTCATTTGTAATGGGTTTTCACCATCTGGGCGGTTTTCAATAGGATTTAAAGTGTTTACTGCTGGATAGTTTTGACCAGAACCACTAGAATTGCCACCAGATAATCTTTGTAAATCTGACATATAAATTGGTGTGCTTAAATTATAACTTGAATCATAACCAGCTCCAGTTCTCTCACGACCAGTTTTAAACATTGATATTTCATCATCTGCAATACTTGGACAAGCCATAACTATTCTTTTGGATCATTCCAAGGTAAATTTATTGGAATATTTGTTGGGTGCTTTTGATCGTTAATTTGTTGTAAAATACTTGGTTTTAAATCTTCAACATTATAATCTCCAATAACCCAACTTAAAACTTCGCTTTCAGTTAATTCATTTAAGGGTTTAAAATTATTTGGATCTGGAGCTGATAATTTTTTATTTAAGCTATAGGTACCAACCCAATAATTTGATTTTGGATCATCGGGATTTTCTATTGGCTCAGTTCCTACATAACTAAAACCAACATAAGTAACAACATTTTGTAAATCATCAAGTATAGGATCCTCATTCATGCTATCTACTTGCCATTTATAAGTAATTTCTGCCATTTTATTTATTTTTTAAATTATTAATTTCTTTTTGTAAAGATACAATTTGTTTTTGTTGTTCTTTAATTGCTTCAACCAATACTGCTGTAATATTGCCGTAATTAACACCCAAATATTTTTCATTATCACTTACAACCTCTGGCAATACTTTTTTAACATCTTGAGCTATAAAACCAATTTTATTGGATTTATCATCAATATCTATTCTATTATAACTAACACCTTTTAATTCTGTAACCTTTTTAAGTGCATTTTTAATTGGCTTAATATTTTCTTTTAATCTTTTATCTGAAAAAGCAATTACATCACCATTGGCTGTAATACTACCAGTAGCTAAAATATTGCCACTAACAGTCATTTTACCAGTATAGTCAATCTCTAATCTTTCAACTGGTATATTATTGCCACTTCCAGTAACGCCAGTGCCAGATTTAACACCTACAACAAAACTTGACCTTTCGGAGCCAGGAAAATCTTTAAATTTTGCACCAACCCATACATGAGGTGCTATATCATAAACTGTGTTATTACCATAATTTAATAAACCATTCCAAGTCATTCCACCATAATAATAATTAGCTGTTGCAGTTCTAGTTGATTTTGGACCTAATTGTATTGCTACACTATTTCTGCCCATTGTAGAACTACCATTTGAATTATTTACAACTCTTAATGGTCCATCTCCTATTGTTGATGATGTTGTAGTACCAGGTCCAACATTCAAAGCATTGTTAGTTAATTTCATTCTATCATCACCACCAGTTCTAAATGTAAATTGATCCTCTGTAAATCTTAAATAAGTATTTGTATCGTCTTTGTGATAAATATATTCCCCAACATATATGTTAGCTGGCACTACTATATTTGAATAAAACGTAGCATATCCATCATTAGTCAAATGTAATGCTGTTAAACCATTTGTTGCTTGATAACCTAATGCACTTGTTGACCTAGCAACATTAAAATACATTCCAGTAGTTACAGTTGATGATGTACCAATAACACATTTATTATCACCAACAGTCAATGTTAATCTTTGCTCAGTACCTTGATTTGATGCGTTAACAGTTTCTGTTATTACTAAACAAGGTACATCTGTTTGTGCTATTGTAAATGTATCATAGCTATTTCTTATAAAAGCATTACCATTGGTAAAACTCGCTATGTTTTGACTTGCGGCATAAGGTTTTGATGCTTCAACAGCTTTTAACGCACTGCTTTCACTTGTAACTGTTAGTTTGGATGGGAAACTTGTTTTATTACCAATATGCAATCTACCAGCACCATTTAAAGCCATACCATCACCAGTATTAGTATAACAAGCAAAATTATATTGTGTATTACCTGATGAAGCAGTATCAACATATAAACCATAACCAACACTACCAGTATTTATAAATCCACCTGCCCATTCAGAACTCCTTGTTTGCAATACTTTAAGTTGTACATTTCCAGCATCACAATTAATTCCAATAGAACCACTACTATTTATTAACAATCTATCATCACCAGCTGTATTATCATAAATAACAAATTGATGTGAATTTGCAATTACACCATTACCAAATGTCCAACCAGTTGTTCCAGCCGCATTAGTTATTCCAAAATGTCTGCTATCAGTTGAGCTAGTATTTAAAAGATTTACATTACCATTAGAGTTAATTCTTAAACGCTCAGTATTAGTAGTATTAATAACAACATCCCTAGCATCAACAGTACCTAAAGTTAATTTTTGACCTTGAGTTGTATTATCATATAATTCAAAAAATGCTTTGTTAGAGCCACCAACGGCTAATCTAATACCACCAAAAGAATTTGTAGGTACATTCATACTTATATATGCTTCACCACTAGAATTTATATATAATTTAGTTCTTGAATCAGTCGGATTACCACCACCAGCACCATCTTGAATATGGAATTTAGTTAATGGTGTGTTAATTCCTAATCCAAGTTTTGCATTGTCTAAGGTTATTGATTGTCCATTTAACCAATCAGTACCACCAGAATTAGCTTGTTGAAATATTACTTTGTTAGGCAACATTATTTCATTTACGTTACCACTAAAAGCACCACCAGCAACAGAGCCAGGATCAATAAATAAAGCAATATGATTAGTTTCTTGACCAATTTGTAAACCATAATAGCCAGGATAACCCATAGCTCGGCTACGAATTAAATTTTGTTGTGTTGAATTTGCAACAGCATAACCTTTTAACCAAGCGTTTACATTTAAAGTAACAGTTCCAGCAGTACCAGTTGAATTGTTACCACCAAATAAAGTCAAAGCAGTTTCGCCACCAGGTTGCAAATAAATTCTGTTTAAATCATTTGGCGAATCATACCCTGTTGTGATATATAAAGCATTTTGACCAGATTGATCATATTTTATACTAGCATATTGAGTACCACCAGAATTATGCTCAAATAATATTTCAGCACCGCCTCCAGCAGTTTGTTTTTTTACTAATATTTGTGGGTTTGAACTAGAGTTAACAACTAATTTTGCGGCAAATGGATCAGAAATACCAATTCCAACATTACCATTACTTAAATTCATTGTTAAAATATCATTTGTTTGAGAACCATTACTACCAATAACCCCATAACCACCAGCGTTTACAAATGCTGATAAACCATAATTACTCCCATTTCTTTTGATATATAAACCACCAGCTCTATCATTTGATGGCTGATCAAGATGTAAAAGTGTTGTTGGAGATGGTGTGTTAATTCCAACTCTTGAATTATCATCAATTATCATATTCAGCTCATAAGCTGATGTTGTTCTATTATAATGTGAAAATCTTAATGATTCAGTAAAATCAGATGCGATTGTTAAAGAATGTAAATCCTCTAAACTTTCACCAATGTAACTGTAACCGCCAAATTTTAAATACTTTCCTTGACCAGGTATTAAAACATTACCAGTACCAGTAATTTCCATATCTGTTGTTCCAGCTCTTGTAAATTTAAGCGGTGCAACAGAATAGTTCCTTGTTATTCTAGCTTCCTCAGTACCAGAAATATCATAATAAATTTCAAGGTTTGATGATGATGCAAGGTTTCCAAATTTTGTTCTACTAACATAAGTACTAACAAATTCATTTAAAATACCCATTGGATATGTACCAGTAGAGTGAGTTCTAAAACTACCTTTTATATGTAAAGTGCTTGATGGATCACTTGTGCCAGTATTAATTCCGACAGCACCACCAAAAGGATTTAAACTAATTGTCGATGAATCAGTGCCGTCAACTTTAGCTGATTGTATAAAACCAGCCGAGCTATTTGCACCATGACCGCCACCAAAATACATTCCATAACTAGAACCAACCCTATATGGTGCAATACTCATTGCATTATAATCAGTTGCCTCATCTAAATTTGCGGCATTACCGCCAACATCCATAGCAATCCCTAATCTAGTGTAAGTACCTAAATCAGCGTTGTTTCTAATACTAACTTGATCGCTTGAATTTATATAAATAGTGCTTGTGCCAGAACCCCCCGATAATTGTAAAATTCCACTTCCTCCTGCAATAAAACCTTGTGTACTCCAACTAGCATTAGTAAAACGTAAAGTGTTATATAATTGCATATCATAATAAACCCTTAATGCTGTTGATGCATCTGCACCAGAATTTATTAAGATTGGCGAGCCAGTTGTAGCTTTTTCAATATTATTTGTTTTTATTGTAGTAATTTCAGCAGTTGTTATTATAGCTCTATTTGGATATAATACTAAAGGCGTGTTAAAACCACCAGTTGCTGATCCATCAGATATTCTAAAATCCAAATGACTACCAGTTGCACCAGTTGAAAAATATGTTTTAAGCGATGTTTTTCTGCCATTTTGTATAAATTGAACAACCTCATCATCTGGTGCTGAATTATTAATAAAAATACCATCTGTTGTAATGTTTCCATCTGCTTGTATAAAACCTGATAAATGTAAATTTTTGAATTTATAATCTGATGTTCCAATATCAACTAGATTATTTGTATCTACACCAGAGCCATTTAAGGGAACTAATCCAGCTCCACCAATACCAAAACCTTTATTATTACCATTAGCCGCATTATCATAAATTAATGAATTTTGTATTACTAATCTACTATCAACTGTAATTCCAGTTGTTGATATATCGCCACTTGTCAATGTGCCAGTAAAAGTTGCCGATTTGTCTGATGCAATTTCAAATGCTCTATTAGTATAATCACCATTAACAGCAACTCTAAAACTATCACCCCAACCTTGTACATATACAGGGGTGCCATCTTTTAATTCAATTTCACTAATACTATTTGCTCCTTGACTTAATTTAACATAATTATTACCCTCATTAACAGTTAAAACACCATCTGTAAGAGTTACATCTGCTGAAAAAGTTGCATCATTTAAAAACTTAGATTCGCCACCAATAAATAATTGACTAGCTGTTGAATCATATTTTATACTTGGTCGCCCAGCACCAGAGCCAAATATTAATGGCACATTATCATTTAACTGAGTAGTTACAGTTATAACATTTCTGTTAATATTACCATCTATCCTAAAGTATTCTGTAATATCACCAATTCCATTATCTGACTTAAATATTATTTTTTTATCATCACTATTATTTTGTATTATAAGTTCACCATTAATATTATCAATATATCCATCAGTACCATCATGATATATTTCTAAATCGCTATCAGTTCCTAAAAATACTTTTTGATCATCAGCCATTATAATATCATTAGCACCAGATGTATTGCCAGTACCTAAAACACTAGATAGCGTTGGTGTGGGTACTGTCTGATCATCAACGTATTTTTTTGTAGCAAAGTTTAAATCACTAGTCGGAGCAATACCAGTTACTAAGCCAGAGAATGATGCTGTTGTTCCGCTTATAGGTTTTGAAAAAACAACATTTACATCATCACCATCTAATCTTAAATATTCAGTAGTGTAACCTAAACCATCATCTGTTTGAAAACTTATATCGGAATCATTAGCATTATTTCTAAAAACTATATTTCCAGTATCATTAAAAAATACAGAATTTACTTGATTATGATAAATTTGCATATCACCATCATCACCTAAAAGTAGTTTTTGATCATCAATAATTTTTAAATCATTTGCACCAGATGAATCACCAGCACTTAAAACAGAGCTTAATGTTGGCGTTGGAATCGTTTGATCATCGACATATTTTTTAGTGGCAAAGTTCAAATCTGAGGTTGGTGCAATACCAGATACTAATCCAGTAAATGTACCAGTTCCACCCTCTATATTAGCTACAAGAGTTCCCATTGTATATCCACTAGCTGTTGTATCAACAGTTGTTGTTGGCTCAGTAGATGTGCCTATAAATAGCTTAAACTTATCATCACTAGCATCATTAAATAAACCTTTGTATTTAGTGCCAGTAGCAACGTACTTTCCAAAAAAACCAATGTCTAATGTGTTTGCTGTATTATCTTTTGCTAATTTTATTAATGGATCCTCAACTGCTAGATCCTCAACATTTAAATATGTTAGTGTACCATTTACAGTTAAGTTACCAGATATTATAAGATTGCCACCAATTTTAGCATTACCGCTTGTGTGAAATTGATATGCTGGAGTTATGCCTATTCCAAATCTCGTAGTAGATAAATAGATACTAGAACTATTACCAACACCATCACTAAGAATTTTTGCAGTACCGCTAAGGTTGGAATTGTCGCCAATTTTTAAAATTGCATTATAAGTATCTTGAACCCTTAATCCAGTAAATGTAGTTGCCATATTGTATTTTTTACAAATTTAAGCAATTTCGTTTACCTTTGTTTCCCTTGCCCTTTATACTTTTTTTTAAACCCAGTTTGTCCTTTACTAGCATTTTTAGAATGGACACCCTTTCTTTTTTTTCTTGTGTTTGCTCGGAATGTTTGAACTATATTTTTAGCCATTTTTCTTAAATGCATTAATTGCCTTTTCACTTGATCGCCCACCAAAATAAGATATTACCACAGCCATCATAACCTTTTCAAATGTATCATTCCATGTAACTCCTATGTGAAATGGTATGCTTTCAATACTATCTAAAATACCAGCTAAAGAAAATACAACAATACACCATATTAAAACCATAGGTCGTACATTACGACTTAACCATGAATCAGATTTTGAATCGGCTTTCCATCTTCTTGTGATTGATTCCATTTCAATATTTTGTTGCTCATAAATCATTTGTTGGAGCTTAATTTTATCTTCATTAGATATTTTGGATTTACCAATTTCTGCTAATGCTTCTTGTGGCGAGCTAACACCACTTAATACTTTTCCTAATGTTGGATTTATCATTGATGCCGCACCAAATAATAATTTACCAACTGTTGTTTCTTTGAATTTCTTTTTATCACTCATTATTAAAAAATCTAAAATGTAAACCAAATAAAATTAGATATATATTAAGCTCTGCATATTCAGTTTGCTCATCATCTGGGTAATAAGAAAACCCTAACAATGGTCCGCTACTTATAATATCTAATATGCCAAATTGAAAATTACCCATTTGTAATATCAATGTATTTTGTTTTTCCTTTATCTCTAACTGCTTTTAATATTCTGTTTCTATTTACAGAATCACTAACATAGCTAACATGAACCCAATCTGGATTTGTTGAATCACCAAATTCCCAAATCATTTGATCAAAGTTTAAATTATCTTTTATGTAATTAAACATTTCAGCATTTGATTTATGCCCATATATATCATCAATATCCATTGCTTTGCCCTCACAATGTTGGCTTTTAGATGAGCCACCTATTGCTTTGTTTAAAGTTTCTGATCTATAAAAGCTATTAATCTTAATAGGACCATTTACCCACTTTCTAAGCGGCTCAAATACATTTTCGGCAACAAGTTTCATGTTAGTCAAAATATTGCCATCTGGTGTATTAGCTAATCCAAGTCGCATAGCTGTTATGCTTTTTGTTGCTTCCTTTTCTGAAATATGTTTACTAATCATCTAATTTTATTTATAATGTTTTGCATCTCCATTGTTGATGCTTTAATTTTAAATGATAAATCAGCTGTATATTGCATTCTAACTCTGCCAGTTTTATCAATTATAACAATTACTGGAACAGCACTAATGCTTTTTTGTACATCTTTTGGTTGATCTTTTAAGTAGCTATACTTAACAACAACACCATTCAGATCACTTAAATCAAAATTGTTCCTTTCGTTCCATTTTGCATTTATTTGCAAAACAGTAATATCTTGAGCTTTAACACAAACCGCAACCAATACAAATATCACACATAATATATATTTTTTCATTTACTTATTATTTCAAATAATTTTTCATCAATATTTTTCAGAGCATCGCTATTTTCCTCAACTTTTTTACCAGTATTCATGATAGTTTCCCTAATTAATTGATCTTTTAAATCATATTCAGTTCGACTAATTTCTGGCTCTGGCAACAACTTAGCTTCCTCAATATCAGCTTGTAAAGCAAACCACATTCCAATTAATGATGCCATACCAGCTCCAATAGCTATCAATGTTTTTATACTAATATTTAAGCTAGTATCTTCATTTAATTCTTTACTCATTTTTATTCTTTTTTATTTTTTGTATTGTATAAATTATTGTAGCTAGTAGTAATATAATCCTTAAAGTAACCTCAATATTAGTCAATGAAATTCCTAGTGCAAAAGTATTCATCATATATAATTTCATGTCTGTATATCCCATTTTAATTTAATTGTTCAACTCTGTTAGATAATTCAATAACTCCTTTAAAATATGTGCCACCATCTGTATCTTCTTGGCTATAATTAACACTCTCTACATTACACCCATACACTTTAAAATCATTACTAGACAAATCAAAATATCCACTTGTTCTAGTTCTAAGCAAAGTTAAGCAAGTATTTACTAATGTATTGGCTACCAAATCGCCACCAGAATCGCCTTGATATTTAGTTACAATTTCTAATCTTGTTATAACCTCAGTTGTAAATGATTGCTGGTTATTATCAATTTCATTTGTTGCAACACTGTAAACCCAAATATATGGCGGATCAAAACTTTTACTAACTCTATTAGTTACTTGTACTGGTTGCCCACTAATTGATTGACTACCTATTGCAGAAATAATAGCTTGTCTAATATATTGCATTGGCTCTCTCATCTAATTTCTTTTTTTATTTTTCTGTCTAATTCATTAACAAATTTTCTAAATCTTTTTCTAATTGGATTAAAAAAAAATGGCTGAGGTTTTTGTTTACTTGTGCCATATTCAACAAAGCTAGAATAATTCATTGTTGATTCAATATAAATACCACTACCAGATTTTCCATAATGTACAGCTTGTTTTAAAGCACCAGTATCTACTGGAGCTTCTAATTTAACTTCTTTTACCATTTCAGCACTAGCTCTATTTAATTCTTTTTGGCTAGCATTACTAACAGCTATTTTAAGATCAGCTAATATTTTATTTACATTATTAACATCTCTTTTATTAAATTTTAATTTACTTTTCATTATGCAAAACTTACAGCTTCAATGGTTGTATAAAAATCAGGTGTGCTTTCAAACATATTTACAATCCTATATTTATAAGCACCACCAGAAAATTGTAAATAATATTCAAAATAATTGTTAGGTGAAACTAAAGCCAAATCTCTAAATATTAATTTTATTTTTTGAGCTTGTTTTCGACTACCATTTTCTGTTTTCATTTCGCCACTTAAATAAGTAACATTTGCCCATAATGTTGTTAATAAAGTAGGTGAATCACTAAAACCACCATAACCATCAGTTGTTTGATTTAATCTATATACACC
>VMHT01044831.1_pt1 | contig 34490 bp, 32 predicted proteins | sample 4693611 | NCBI WGS metagenome assembly VMHT01 (sample SAMN12280063, study PRJNA550983) | marine metagenome | isolation source: seawater sampled from same location over 5 years 0.02-0.2 micron viral filtrate | place: USA: collected off the coast of southern California halfway between the port... ...
GGTAAGGGCGTGATAAAAGATTATGGCGTGAACAATCATTTCAAACAAGCTTTGAAACAGACGTGGCATGAGATAATTAAATGCCCTTACTGCAAGTGGTTCAAGAAGTAACCAAACTTATTCCCTTGTATAATCTGTTATACTATTATATAGTGTGAGGGTTATACAAGGGAGTACAACATGACTTTAAACTTAACTTTACGTAATGATGTATGGCAAATCACTGGCACTGTCATACAAGACGGAAGACCAATCCGAGTTCGGAAATCCACTGGTCTTCACAAGAGCCAGAAATCACAAGCCAAAGACGAACTAACAAAAACTTTCGCTGCCGTCGCAGCGGGAAGGGTCAAGACGAAATCAAGACGTCTTGCTGCTGACGCAGCGAGCGAGTTCCTGGGACGACCAAGTTCACCTGGGACTACCGACCAAACAATCATGCGACTTTTTACGTCTGCACTTGGGCATGTTCCATTGCATGCGTTGACGTTGGAGCAGATTATGAGCCACGTAACAAGTCGAGGGAACAAGCCGAACACTGTGGCGAGAGAGTTGAACAGTATCAAAGCCATGCTATCGCATGCAGAAAGTATGGGGTGGGATGTGCCAAGCATAAACATTGTACGTCCGAGCGTTGATGATAGTCGCTTGCGTTGGTTGACTGAGACCGAACGAGACCATCTGATTGACTGTTGCGATAGCACAATCAAAGACGTCGTGACTTTTTTATTCTATACGGGGGCGAGGATTGGCGAGGCTTTCGCACTTTGTCCACAGGATATTCACAGGGGCTCGGCATTATTCACCAGCAGAAAAGGCAAGACGAAACGAAAAAAGGTTCGAGCTGTTCCGCTGGGGGCCAGAGTTCTTTCGATTCTGGCAGTCGACGACGACGACGATTTTGTTTTCACTCAGCCAGATGGAAGCCAGTGGTTGAGGGCGAAGTTCTACGACAGTTTTTACAATGCTTGTTCAGTTGCTGGCATAAAAGATTTTACACCACATGATTGTAGGCACACGTTTGCCAGTCACTTGGTGCAAAAGGGGGCGTCGCTTCGAGCAGTCGCAGACTTGCTTGGACATTCGTCTCTAGCGATGGTGATGAGATACTCGCATCTTGCACCGACACACTTAGAAACAACAATAAACTTACTTGAAGGAGAGTAGAATGGCAGAAGAACAGAAACAACCAGAGTTTGTGAAGGTCGCAGACGTTTGGATGGTAAAGAACGACGACACGTTCGTTGGTTTGGAGATGACGTTTACACAAAATGTCTTTAATAAAGATGGGGCAATGACAGTAATAGACTACATGAAAAATTCTATACTTAATACAAGATGGATGTTTGCAACAATCAATAGAGTAGAGGACAAAGATGCACCGACTAACGTACAAGCAGAAAGTGATGGCAGTGAAAATCCTAAAGCACCTCCGCCAATCAACGACACCAGTGAAGAGACAAAAGGAGATAGCTGACGCCATTGGCGTAGAACAAAACTCTGTTTCAAGACATCTGAAAACACTAACTTATATTGGATTCATTGACAGAGACGAGAATAGTTATATTGAGGGGCATAAAGCCCCTCAATATCTGGAGCATTGGGCTGTAATTTTATTAGATTCTGCCTAGATACTTAGCCAATCCTAATATTAGGATACCACCAACGACGACGACTGCGAGTATAACTAAGAACCATGTGCCAATTAGTTCTGTTATCTCTCTTCGTCGTCGAATCTTTCTTTCTTTTTCTTCCTGTCTTTCTCTTCTGATGTCAGCTCGTAGACGTATTAATTCTTGCCATGCTGACGGCCCTCTTGTTGCGTAAACGATAGCACGTAAATTATCTTCAAGGTCTTCTGCTTGTTTCTTACTAATGAAAGACTCCATAGCCTCTTCGTTTACAGACTGGAATGGTCTGTTCTTAGCTTTGTTATGGTCATTTTTTACTGCGTCGATAGCATCGAACATTCGTCCAATGTCTTTAGCCAAAGACGTCATCTCTTTTCCAGCGGAGACGCCAGCTTTTATTGCACCGAACGCTGCGATTGCGACACTTATAGGTTCCAATTTCTACCTCCTTAACACCCTATACTAAGATACAAAAGGGAGTAGGAAGTGTCGTCCTATAGTTCGTCTTCGTCGAACCTGACTAGGCCAGACATTACCTGTTTCTCAAGGTCGTCGTCTGAAAGACTGTCCAAGTCGTACATGTATGATGTGTTATTGAGTTTCTCCTGGGACGGCTGCGGAGTTTTTTTTCTTTTCGTCTGCGAAACGTTCTTCCCTGTAACGCAACTGTTCTCTGTGGTGGAGGATGTCTCTAATACTTCCAATGTCCAGAAGCTCGACGTACATTTTTTGCAAGTCCTCTTCCGTCTCGTCGTTCCGTCCTTTGAACGACTGTCTAATACTTGTGTAGAGCCTCCGCAAGTAACGCAAATCAAGCCATTCTCGTACGCTTCTTCTGCTTTATCTTCTTGAAGTCTGCGCCTGTGATTTGGTCAAACGGTGGAGCCATGCCAGCAATCACCTTTTGCTTTGCTGTTAAGCCTGACTTCTTCATTTTCTTCTTCATGTTTTTGTTGCGACCCATCATTTCTTTTTACCTTTCTTCCAACTGATACGTGCTGGCCCTTTCTTTTTTCTACTGGCAGACGAGCATTGAGCCTTCGTCGGTCTGCAAGCTGGGTAAGGTCTCTTGGATTTACCCTTCGCCGACTTACGACCACAAGGCTTTCCAGTCTTGCAGTCTACCCAGCCCTTGCCTTTGTTTCGGCTGAACCATTTATGTAGACTTTCGCTTCGAGCCACTCTTATTACCCCAGTTTTTTGCGCCAACACGTCTGCATTTTACCAAAGCGCCCGATGCGTAAGCACTAGGCCATTTGGTGTAGCGAGACTTAACTTTATGATAGCAAGCGTCTTTCTTTGAAGACGTCTTACGCTTTTTTGATGTTGACTTTCTTGCCATTGTTACCTCTTGCCAACACGCAAGGACAATTTGCATGTTTCATTTTACCTGTCTGCGTTTTGTTAGCGACAGCTTTTACCTTTCTCGCAATGCTAGCCACAGTATTTACCTACGTCTGAGTGAACGACCACGACCACCGAAGATAGGCTTTACTCCTGTGGTTGTTCTACCAAACTGACTTGGCATCATAGACATAGCACGATACGGGTTGATGTTTCTGCCACCAACCTTCATCGTCTGCATCCCTGGGGTTTTTCCACGAGACCCAAAGATTACACCTCTATTTTTCTTAATCATTTAAGCTCTCCTAATGGGCTTTTTCTTTTTCATTGAGGAGCCTTTTTTTGATGCCATAGCTTTCTTCTTCGGCATAGGCTTTTTCATTGACTTTTTCATTCCACGCATTGTAAACCTCCTTGCGGTTGTTAATGTATTTAATATCTTCTATCTTAAACTTTTGATAGTAACTTGTCTTCCTCAACTTGTCAGAAGCTTGAACAAGTTTACCTAAAGATTGCACTAAAATTAGTGCGTAGTCGTCCTCAACAAGACCATCGAACTCAGGAATGTTGGGATTGTGTTCGGCGTCTGGGTGAAACCCCATCAGCCAAATACCGAAATGATTTTTGTTTTGGTCGTCTATCCAAAGCTCGAACTCTTGTTGAGTCAAGTCTTCCCAACCTGTCCACGCTACGACATGCACTGTGTCGTCTGTTGGTAACAGCTCTTGGCTTTTAATATCTATGACTGGTGCGAGATGGTCGGTGACATGGACGACGACATTGTTTTCGAGCCATGCCTTTCTTGCGAATGGACATGGTGGCATGTCTGCAAATAATGGTGTTGGTTTTTCTAATACTTCGCTAGACCAAGCTTGTATTTCCGCTGCAATTAATTCTGAATATTCTTCCCAGTCGTCTGCCATTAACACTTCCACCTACGTCTGGCTGCGCAGATTCTTTTCTTCGGAGTCTTCTTACAGCTGATGTTGTGCATTTTCATTTGTCCAGCAGACCTTGCACAGTATGATTTCTTGCGCTTTCCACCTTTTGGTTGAGGTGCTTTCAGGTTAGAGCCAGTAGCTTTGTTGTATTTACGTCTGCCTTTTGCGGTGAGGCCCGCCCCTTTGGAGGCGGGTCTCTTCTCGCCTCTTCCTACTGATAAGCTTACGTTCTTTTTTCGTGCCATACCCAAAAACCACTCGATATAATATGTATAGGACAAGACAAGCTACGAACTCAACCTCCTGTCCTTCTACAAGATTACCGATTTTCACAACACAAGTCGTCCTATCTGTTGTTAAATTTAACAGACCCTGTTTCTCGTAAGTAACTAGAATAGAATCTTAGGAAGTCGTCAAGCCTAATTAGACAAAGGCTGTCGCCAGTCTTCATTCTATTTTTTCTGTTAATTACAATAGGAACTTCTGGTGAATTGGTTTTCTCTATGTTACGTTCGGCTTGTCTCAGGGCGTCATGGAAGTTCAGACGTTCAACACGTTTTGCTTCTATGAATATCCCTGGGACACCAAGAACGTCTGCACCTCCGTACATATCTACGTTGCCTCCTCCAGAAAGAGGGGCTCGATGTGCAGTTCTTAAACCAGTTTCTTTGTTTATGTATTTGGCTAACTCTCTTTCGTAGTCGTCGCCTTTTTTCTTTTGCTTACTCAATCTTCATACCCCAACTCTTTTCTGCAAGACTTACAGAAGAACCACATTCTTGGTCGCTCTGTTTTATCGCCACATTTCATGCACGGCCTAGCCCACGTTTTTCCTTGGAAGTCACGGCGAACCTGATACTTGGCCCCATCGAACTCTTGTAAGCCTTCTCTTACAAGTATTCTTTTCAAGGTATCGACGCAACAGTTTAACTTTTGCGCCATGTCAGAGTAAGTTTTAATTCTATGGTTTTGACGAAGCCAAGATAAGTCCGAGTCCGAGACTCGAATGTTTCTTGGCATATATCTCTGCTCCTTTTCCAATAATAGTATAACATTTAATACTAAATATAAAATAATTCAAATTATTTTTTCAAAAACTATTGATTTATCCAGTCAAAACTGATACAACGACTAAACGTTTAGTCTTAAAAGTCGGGGTTGTAAACCCCGCCTTTTGACTTAATGCGTTATTAGCTAAGTTTGGTCGTTGTATCACATTCTATACATGAAAAAATTAACCAGAAAACAAAAAGACATAGAAGATAAATACAATTCTTGGAAGCGTAGTCGTGAAGAGAATAGGAAGAAGCACCCCGAAGTTGCTAAGATAGTTGACGAGGTGCGTAAGCACTTCCCTGATGCTAAAGTTACTTCGATAACTCCAACCAAAGACGGACAAGATTAAGAGGCTTGCCTAGCTTTTCAGCTATGTGACCAGCATCCAATCCATTCAACGCCATCTCTTTTGCTTTTTGTTTCGTAGACTTACTAGCAACAATTCTTTTCTCGCCAGTAATATCATTAGCAGAAAACCCTAGCCATTGAACTCTGTCGTGTAGGTCTGTCCACTCACGGACTTTCCCGTAACGAATCTCCATAACCATGTACAGACGAAAGTTCTCAGGCAAAGTTCCTTGCAGCAAGGGCCAAACAGGTTGGTCATAATTGCCGTCGTACAGAGCAGCATTTTGTTTTGCTGTCTCTTCGTCTTGGAATACTTGAGCTACACGTATCTGAGTTTCCAAAGTCGTGAGCTGATTCGTTGAGCCAGCTTCTCTTCCGATACCACTGTCACTAGGTTTGTTACTATGATGGATAAGTATTACAGACAAGCCAGAGTTTCTTAGCTTGACTGCCAGCTGGTTTACCTTAGACCATTCGTCTGAACTGTTTTCTTGTAGCCCTGGGTAAGCTGTTCTTAGTGTATCTATAACGACAACGTCTGGGTCAGAGAACTGTATCCATCCTTGTAGTTCTTGAAGACCATCTCTGTTGTGCAGATTGATTTCTTTCTTATCAATAAACGGAGTCCAGATATTTAGCCTGTCAGCTGTATCCGAATGAATAGATTTCAAATCAATCAATCGTCTTGCGATTGTTGCCATACCCATTTCAAAATCCATGTACAAGACACGTGCTGGTTTACCTATCTCGAAGGGGCCAAAGTATTTATTCCCAGCAGACAAAGCGCCCATTGCATGTTGCACAAACAACGACTTGCCGTGACCACTGTATCCAAATACTTGGACAATCGTGTTACTTGGTAGCCAAGGTTCTATTAGATATGTCTTGGCGTCAGCTTCTTGAAGTAGCTGGTCTGCATCTTTCATTTGTATAAGTCTGCGTGACCTAGCTTCGACTGGTTGGTTCGCATTTATGTAGGGCTTATATATATAGTCTCCCTTTTCATCGAATCTGTCTGGATGATTACGCCTTTCTGATTGCTCCATCGAAAGCACTGTTGCTTCAAACTCACGCTCGGTTAATGGGTCTTCAAAAAACTCATTCATAAAAGCAAAGCCACGAAGACGCAAGTCGTGTCCCCAGAAACCTTCTAGTATTGATTCGGAAATGTAACGCATCACTCGTTCGTTGCGTCCGTTGCCAAGACCAGATGGAATCTTCAATGAGTTAGGGAATGATTCACGGACATACTTAGCTGTCCTGTCCCACTCAGAAATAAACTCGTCTGGTTCTAATGGCATGACAGAAGACAAGTCTAGTTCTGAAAACTCAAACTCTTTTCCGTCCATGCACGACAAGACAGGCTTCCAATCCTTCCACATCGGAAGGTCGTCCCAGTCCATGCCCATGCCTATCTGCCAGCTATAGTTTTTACTTGGAGGTAATAAAGCATAAGAGCCATCACCTCTGAAATCTAACCCATTAATACGAGGCCAGTCGGAGCCCGTGCTGTTTACTCCAGCACGAGGCCCACGACGAACGCCGTCTTTGGGATGCTCGAAATATAAATGCACTCCTCTTTTCGTCTTGACTGTAAAAGCCGAGCGCATGCCTGTATTGATTGCCTGATTGTAAGCTTCTTCGTTATCACAATCGACGACAACAACTCCACTCACTTCGCCTGTTATGATTGCAATGTCATACTCAGGCCACTGAGTCCACCATTGCTCCACTTCTTTTTCTGTTGGCGGTGTTTCTTGATATTGTCTCCACTTTATAGCGGGTCTCTTAGCGTCTGGTTTGATTGGTATTACAGACCAACCTCTCTCAAGATAATCCAGAGCTGCGTCCAGTTTTTCGTTCATGTTCATCATCCTCAAAGTAATCGTTAAAGTCAATTTCTGGAGCATGCTCCTTTATTTTCTCAAGAACTTGGCTACTTAAATAGCATCGTTTAATCCAACCATATGGGGCAGTCCTAACGACGCCAGTTATCTTAGCCACCGAAGACGCTCCACCTAAATCGGTGACGAGCCTTTCGATGTTAAGTCGCATTTTGTTCTCCTTTTGACTTGCATTAATGTATAATTTATACTACACATATATTATTAATCAAGTCATCATTCATAAAAATTTGCTGATGACACATTAAAATAAGGAGGTCGTATGACTGATAGTTGGGACGTGTTCGACGCAACACGCAAAGATGATGTCGCATCTAAAACGACACAGCGATTGGAAGAAATGTCTTCCAAGCTGTATAAACTAAGCCAAGAACGGCAGACCCTCGATGAGCAAATATCTGTGCTAGAGGGAGACATCTCAAGATTATTTCCAGAAGAGTCAGGCTCACAATCCAAAGACTTAGGATTGTATGAGGTTACTGTTTCTCGTACTGAAAGATGGTCTTGGGATAAGGATGCGCTTGAAAAACATTTTGAAGAGAAACCTCTTCCAAATTATGTAAGGCGTAATCTTAGCATAGATAAAAGGCAGTATACAAAGATGCCTTTGGAAACTCAAAATGAAATCAAGTATTGCTTAACACGCAATTTAGACAAAGCGAAAGTGAGGGTAGTTAAAAATGTTCAAGACGTTTAGCACAAAAGACATAATGCAAGATGGGCCTACAAAGGTTCTGCTTTATGCACATCATGGGTTTGGTAAAACATTTCAGTGTAGATATTACCAAGCTAGATACGGTAAGGGTCTCATTCTTTCTGGTGAGGCTGGGTTGAAATCAATCGAAGACGTGGAGATAGACTACGTTCCATTTACTTCTTGGGCTGGTAAGCACGAGCCTGAGAGTGGAACATATAGTTTCCGTGGGATTATGCAGATGATTAAGACGGAAGAATTTGCCAAGCAAGGCTACAAGTGGATAGCCATTGATAGTTTGACAGAGATGTCAGATAGATTGATGGAGCATCTTGAGCAAGAAAATCAGGGAGAGAGCAACAACTTTAAAATATGGGGCGACAATGCACGTATTATGGTTGGTGCTTTGAAGTGGATACGTGACTTGCCTATGCACGTTTACGTTACCTGTTTGGCGAAGGAGGAGAAGGACGCTAATGATGTAACTCATTATTGGCCAATGGTAAAAGGAGCTTCTGTTGCAAAACAAGTTCCAGCTTTGTTTGACCACGTCTTATGTGGTGTGAGACGAACAGAGACAAACGATAAAGGCTTGCCAAAGGTTAAGAGATATATCGTTACCGACGAAGTAAGTGGGTGGCATGGTAAAACCAGAGACCCAAAAGGTGTACTGAAACCATTTGAAAAAGTGGATGATGTCACTGAATTATTAACACGAATGGCTACTGCCGAGGAGAAATAAATATGAGTGATTGGAACTTTACTAATCTTGACTTGTCTTCAGTTGAAGAAGGGTCAGGAAGCACACGTCTTCAACAAGGCGTTTATACAGTGGAATGTAAGAGTGCATCCATTGAACCAGTTGGTGCGACCAACAATAGAAAATTGGTTCTTGACTTCGACGATGTCGATGGTCAAGGTGATATAAGGGTGAACCTTAACATCAAACACACCAGTAGTCAGGCACAAGAGATTGCGCTCAGACAGTTAAAATCTTTTCTCGTCTGTGCTGGACACTCGACACCTGACAAACCTGGGGATGTTGCTACTCTGAAAGGACTCAAGTGTAAAATCAGAGTTGGTTTAGGTAAGCCTTGGACTGGTGATGACGGAGCGCAAAGACAGACCTCAGAAGTCAAGTCGTACATGCCGATTAAAGGTGATGACAAGTCTGGAGGTTCTGACTCTCCCACAGACACGAAAGACTTGGACGACGAAATTCCGTTTTAGTCACTAGCAAAGAAGGAGTGGACTCCTCCCCACTCCTTCTTTTTTTATAGGTATGATTATGGTTGAAGCACATAAAATAGTAGAAGCAATAGACGAAGGATACGAGAGACAGCCAAAAGAAAAAGCTCGTGATTACATAGGTGCGTCTATGATTGGCACGGCTTGTGATGCAGAGATAGCTTTTAGTTTGCGTGGGTTCCCAAACAATCCACCTACACCAAGATTGAAAAGAATATTTAGACTTGGTCATATATTAGAAGACGAAGTTGTAAAAGATTTAAAAGAAAAAGCTGATGTTCGAGTGTGGGAAACAGATGGTCTCACTGGGAAACAGCATACGTATGAAGAGCTTGGCGGTCACATTGTATGTCATATGGATGGACACATACAATTAGATGATAGCAAAGAGGACTTACATGTTCTTGAAATAAAAAGCATGAACGATGCTTCATGGAAAAAGTTTTATAAAGATGGTGTGAAGAAATCACATCCAAGATATTACTCACAGTTACAGATGATGATGGGGATGTCTAAAATGGAGACATCTTTTTTTATAGCCGTTAATAAAAACACTAGCGAGTATCACTCAGAGGTTGTCGATTATGATGACCTTGAGTTTATGTTTATTAAAGAACGGATTGAGAGGGTATTACTTAACAAAGCGAGGAAGATAAGCAATGACGAAACAGATTGGAGATGCCGAGGGTGTTTTAAAAGGGGTGCGTGTTGGGGAAAAACTGACGTTCCTACAACATGCCAAACATGTAAGTTTGCAATCGCCAAAGCAGATGGAGATTGGTATTGCCAGAAACACGAACGAGATGCCAGAGAACCTTGTAACGTTTACGAGCTTTATGAGCCGTTCCCAAAGGGAAGTTAAAGTGAATTACGAAGAGTTGGAAAAAGAATTTGTGACTGTTCATACTAAACGTTCTGAAGTTATGAAACAAATTGAGCATAACGAAAACGAAATCAATTCTATATTGGAACGCATATCCAGAACGAACATGGATAAGAATGACTTTGCAAAAGCCAATGATAAAAGAAAACATCTTCGTAAGGAAACCGTTGAGCTTAATCATAAGAAGAGAGAGCTTGAGGTAAAGATTCAACTAATAAAGATGAGGATGAAAAATGAATAGAAGTGAGATTTTAAAGACGGCAGACCAACTTATTAATTCTGACAGAGCCAAAGTATATGGCCCAGCAAAGAAGAACCACGAAGACATCGCAAAGATTTGGTCTGTGATTCTTGGGATTGAGGTAACAGACTGGCAAGTAGTGTTGTGTATGGCTGGTGTAAAAATTTCTAGGATAATAAAAACGCCGAAGCATACAGATTCTTGGGTAGACCTGACTGCTTATGGTGCGATAGGAGGTGATATAACAGATGAAAGTAATAATAGAGAGTCCGTTCAAGGGAAGAAACGAGGCAGACCGAGAAGTAAATAGAGAGTTCGCACGTAAGTGTATGCTTGATTCACTAAAAAAGGGCGAGAGCCCTTTTTTATCACACCTATTATATACTCAAGTTCTTAACGAAGACGTCGAAGCAGAGAGAAGAATAGGCTTAGATGCTGCATTTAAATGGTACGAGGTCGCAGACTTTGTTGTCGTCTATACAGATAGAGGAATAACAAAGGGTATGAAAGAAGGAATAAAAGTAGCGAGAGATTTAAAGAAGGTTGTTGAGTATCGTTCTTTTAAAACTTAGTCTACACTCAACTCAAAGTGCGGAGCGTCAATGAATGGTCGTCTACCTTGTGACCTACGCAAATCTATATAAGCACTCATAGCTTCTTCCATTGTTCCATCCCAATCTCTGATGTCAGGTATCTGCCACGCAGCGCCCCATCGAAGTCCAACTCCTTCGTCTTGCGCTGCCTTTTTCATTGCGTCTGCAACATCATCATACAGGTTTAATTCCCAGGAACCTCTTGAGCCAATGTAACACATCAAGTCTACGGCATCACCAGTAAGGTGGCGGGACTTCATCGTCTGTGAAGCACCCTTGTCTACCAGCTCTCGTTGTTCAGCTTCAGTTCTCATTCCACAAATAACACCGAAGTCAATCTTTGTAAGAAGTATTGCTCTGTTCACAACTAATTGTAATTCGTCTTTGACGCCCTCAAGTTTGCCGAGACTTCTTTCTGATAACTTAAATGCCATACTGTTTCCTTTTTTTGTTGATGTGTGTATTCGTAAATGTCTGAATAAATCTTGCGTTATTTTTTTGTGTCCGTCTTTTTCATCTTGTCATAGCTCCTCATTCCACCAATTCCGAGCATGCCAAACATCAACGGCATCATCACAGACATGTCTGCTTGTGGTATCATAATGCCAAAGCCAGCACAAATCGGTGCGACCATGTAATTGATTCCAAGGGATAAGCCAGAAATCCAGCCAATCAAGGGTCGCCAAGACGACTGAAACCAGTTGCCCTGTGCGTCTGCTTTCAAGACTTCTATCTGAGCGAGCGCAAGCTGCTGGGCATGTTTCTCAGACATCGTCGCCAACTCGTGGGCGATTTCTGCTTTCTTGTCTGCGTCAGGTATAAATTTATCTAGTAGCCCTGTTACTGGGCCAATCAGTGCTTGTATCATTTTCTTGCCATCCATGCTGTTGTTCCCATATATGCGCCGACTATTCCAGCGCCTGATATATAGAATAGGTTACTAATATCTGCTAGAGCTTGTACTCGCTCTATCGGTACGAAAAACATTGCAGCAGTAAATGCACCCATAGCAATCAGTGTGAACCTAGCCATGCGTAACTGCGCTAAATTTTTTCGTAAACTTGTTTCGGTTTCTTTTATAGCTTTTACGTGAGCCAGTTCTTCATCACTCACAATGCCGTCACCGTCTTCATCATATTCTGCATACTTAGATTGTTCTTGAAATTTCTTTTGGGTCATCTCTTTGCTCTGAGTTCTGCTAAGTCCTTTTCTTTTTTGCCTCCGTCATAATCCCAGGCATATCCACGATAAACCATTTCTTCATTTAAGTTCGTCTGTCCTATGTAAATCCACCCTAACATTCTACCATACTTACCATCTTTCTCTGTCTTCACTTTGAGACCTGAAGGTTCTCCGTCAGCAAGACGTCTTGTAAGAAAAGCTTTTGCTTCAAGGCCCATTTGTTTTTCTTCAAGGTCACGTGTTCTACTTTCTGGTGCGTCGATGCCAGCAAGACGCACACGTTCTTTTTTTGTAAGGCTGAATCCCAGGTCAATTATCATATCGACAGTATCACCATCAACTACCTTTGTTATTTCTTTTATGGCGTATTCATACATTAGTAATAAAACCTACCTCTTCCTTTTGTATTTTCTCCAGCTATCGCATCTACGATTCCCTCTCTTGCTGCTCTGTTACCTCCAACAATCGGAATACGTGTAGCAAACTCACGTGCAGCTGCTCTTTCTTTTGCATTGCTGTTACCTTTGTCGTCAAAAATACCAGCAGCAGTTGTCATTGCTGAAGGCACAAGACCAACAGTTGGGCCAAGAAGTGTGGATACCATTCTGTTCGCACCATATGCACCATTGTCTATTTGTGTTGCGAATGAATGTATGATGTCACCAAGAAGACCAAACCCTCCCATGATAGCCATACCTTCAAAATACCAGCCTAAGAAATCATTGTAATCTCCATGTGTTTTTTCGTCGTGACCAAGTATTTTAGCTAGGTTTCTTTTCCTAACTTCAGGGCTTTTGTTTTCTTCACCACCCCTAGACTGCAAGACGTCTTTGACAGACAACGTTCCCGCACCAAACGCTGGGCCAAGTAAGAAGAATCCCATAGCTGGTTTGAAGTTTCCTTTATCCATCTCTCTCATTACATGTCCACCCATTCTTGCCATCATTAGAGGAAATGATTTGAGCTGGAATACGAGCGCACCGAAAGGTGTCTGCGCCCACATAGGTACATCATTTGGATTTGGTTGGAATATGCTGTCATCTGCAAATTTAAGAATAGCCAGCTTCACGTCTGGGTCTTCCAACATTTTTGTGTTGCCAAGTGCAACTCTTTCTTTTCTTTGGTTCGGCAAAAACTTTTCAAGGCCATATTGTTTTAATGCACGATGTGCTTCTTTATAGCTTCTAGTTTGTTCTCCGTACCCCTTGCTTGGTTTAAAATTGTTGTAAGCCTTTTCTTGCATAGACTGAAACCAGTTAAAGGCTGTGGCTCCAGCTATCTTTCTTTGCATGTCAGTCCAGTCTGTAAGCAACGTAGCATTAAAGAAAGCGTGTGATGCTTTACCATCAGGTGCGCCATACAGATGTATCATTCTTTCGTGGACAATGTTTTCCATAGCCACACCCGTATTTATAATGCCCCTTCTAATTGCTGGGTCACCAGTTAGGCTGTTCATCTGAGCCAATGCTTTTATGTATGACTTCATACTTCCAGAACGTATGATTGGCAGAACAACGTCACCAAGTGATGTCAGTGTTGTATAAGAAAGAAGTGTAACGTTGTTAAAGAAACGCATCTTTCTGGAGAAGTTCATAACACTTTGGTTGCCTTGACCATCCATAGGTTTCTTCATGGCAACTTGCATTGAAGCTTCTATAAACTTGTGGTCGTCTGGTTGTAGTGCGCCTTGTTTCCCGCCAAAGTCTTCCAGGGCGTGAACAATAGCTTCAGCTCTACGTCTGTACGTTGGATTAATTTTTCCTGTAGTTCCATCAACAGGCGCAACACTATAAAGAAGTTGTCTAACAGCTGGCGCACCGCCAACTCTATTTGCCTCATCCAACTTCTCGACAAAAGGACGAACATTGTGTCTGCCACCACCACTAAAAGGCATGGCTACAAGTTCTTGCAAAGTATATATCTCTTGTTTTCCGTCTGCGTTCATAGATGTTCTGTCCATACGGAACACTTTGTCAGTTGTAAGAAGGTCAGCTATTCCAGATAGACCTTCGTCTGCAACCTTCAGATAATCGTATACAGCGTGACTGTTTACACCTAGCTCATCAATGTGAGTCATTCTTCGAGAGCTGCCCTCAAAGTATTTCACCAACATTGCATCTAAGTCATCTTCAAGAAATGGCTCCAGCTCTTTTAAATTGTCACGTAGTCTTGGGTCATCAAGATTAATAATCCTTGAGTAGTCTACGTTTTCAAACGTTGGGTTTCTTGTTGTGCCTCTTATCGCATGATACACACCATCAGAACCTTCTTCAGTAAGTGTAGCTATAATTCCTTTTGCAAAAGCATCTGATTCTACTTCTGGTGAAGGAGGTAAACCATTAAGAGTTCTTTCTGCTTGGTGATAATTTTTAAGAGCAACTCTAAATTCATTTACATTCTTTGTAATCTTATCAGCGCTCCACACCTGTGGGAAATAGTTACGTCTGTAGCCAACGTCTATACCAGCTTCAACCATTGCTTTACGTTCTGCATCAAAAGCTGCACGAACCTGTTTGTAGACAAGTCTTTCTGGCTCAGTTAAAAGTTTCTCTTGTCTTGTTCCGTCACCGTAACGTAAAGCTTTTACAATTTTTTTGTATGATTGTGGTTGTTCTGCAAGTCTGTCCGTACCAGCGTAACGTCCTATTTTTCCACCAACGTTTACAGATTTTTTAAACCACCTTTTTAAACTGCCGTCAGAATCAGGAAGCTTTCTAAGTGACTCTTGTATTGGAAAGTATATGCCAGCAAAACGTGAGTTTAATTTAGGGAAGTGGTCTTTATACCAACCAGCAAGCCAGTTTGCTCCCATCTTTTTCATTCTGTTTGATTGAGTATCAAGGAATCGAGATGCACCCTGTCGCCTAATTGCTTGTTCTTCTTTGGGTGTAATGGTTCTTTTTCTCATAAGAGACATGAGAGCGCCAACGTAAGATGGGTCACCACCAGCTGTTTCTAGTAGTTCACCGAACTCGCCAACAGGGATGTCGTCCACTTTAGATATAGACTCGGAAGACAAAGCTTCGACAATGCCACCAGTTGCACCTTTTGGTATTGGTGTAATCTTTGGCTCACTCTTAAAGAGACCTTCTTGAATTTGGTCAAAGTCGTCAGCGTCAATATGTTTGACCTGATTAGGCTTAAACAGAACAGCTGTTGTGTGTTCTCTGCTTGTGGCTCCGTATGTTCTATTGGTTTCCATAAGTTCTGGGCCATCGTTCAAACTGTTTCTATGTGTAGTTAACAGCCCATCATAACCCATCTCTTGAAGCATGCCGTTTAACTCTGATTGAGCGCCAGACCTACTTCTGCCACCGAAGTTTATCATTGAATCAATAATGCTTTTGTAAATATCCTCACCAGTTCGTGGGCCTAGCTGTGAGTTGTTTCGTCCAAGACCAGATAGACTGCTGAATACTTGAGACGGCAAGCCTTCTTCAAGAAACTTAGCAGCAAGTGCTTCAATGAAAGGATGCTCTTCGTCTGAGTAAACAGTATTTGCACGGAAATCAGCTGGGCTTTTGAGATTAATTACAGTAGGTAACACGTCTCCTTCTAACTCCAAGCCTTTGTTCTTGAAGTTATCTACAATAGCTCTTTCAGCTTGTATTAATTCGTCAAGCTGTTCTTTAATTAACGTTCTTTCAGCTGTAAGTTCTTTAGCCAGATACACGTCTGACTCAGGGTCAAACTCAGCAAACTGTCTACGTAACTTTCCAATGTCACGCCTAATTATAACCAACTCATAAGCGTCAAAATGTAAGTCTTCTTTTATATTGTCTGGTAAATCAACGCCATCTATTGCGTCAACCATAGCTTGAAACGTCGGTGTCCTTGCGTACATCTGCGATGCAACATAAGGGTTCTCTGTTACGTAAATCCCTGGGCCATAAACACCAACCTCAGAAGGTCTCATGTGTATGTTTGGGTTTGTTTCTTTTTTAAAAACGTTCTTTCTAGGTGTGCCATGATAAAAGAAAATTGGCATTTGTGTGCTTTGGTCTTCTCCAAAGCCTTTGTTTGTAAAGTTAAGAACCCTAGCTTGCTTGTCTTTTGGCATGCTCATAAATGTGTCGTAAGCATAATCTGCTGCATAACTTGGGTGTGTAAGATATTTGCCTTGCAAAGTGCCAGCCATTGGTCTTGATACAGCTGTGTCTTCAAACATATCTCCGTAAAAAGTTACACGTCTGAAAGCATCTTTAACGTCTTGTCTTCCAATTTGTCCGTTAATTATGTAAGACGCATATTCAGCAGTTCTGTTGATTGCATCATCCATAAGAGAAATGTTTTGAACAGCATACATGTCGTCACCTAAAGCATCAGCCAAGATGTCGTCTCTTGTTATGTCTTCTTTCATGTACTTTGTAATCGAATCGCCAAACCATTCGTAAGCCAACATGTCTTCTTTTGTTGAGCTATAAAAGTCATTGTACTTTGAGCCGTATTTGTTTTCTATCTCAGCTCTAACCTTTGGGCTCGTATTTTTATAAGCAGTTTGTATAACACCCATCTCGTCTGACTCAAGAGCCCCAGAACGAATAACCATTTTGTTAAGCTCTGTGAATACTTCGTCTGGATTACCTGTTTCTTTGGTAAGGCTAGTTCCCAAACGTCTTACAAGGTTTCTAAAGTTTTTGAAGTCAGGATGCTGGTAATTGCCAAATGCACCCCCGCCAGAAACAGAGTAATCTCCACCAGCAAGACGTGCCATATCATCCATTGTAACTTTGTTTACGTCTTCCATAGTGCCAACAGAAGCCTTGTTTAGAATATTAAACATTCTGTAAGCTATAGTTCTGCTAGTTGTTTCTATCTCAGGGCTTCTATGTGTTATGAAAGAAAGCATCTCACGAACGCTAGCCCTTGCAGACGGAGGTATGCCATCACTAGCCATAACACCTCTGCTGTGATTTATCTCTATCTGTAGAGCGTCTTTTGTTTTCTTAAATCTTGGTGACAGTATCTTGCCAGTACCACTTTTAGCACGTTTGTTGTTTTGCCTACGCTGTATTTCAAACAACAACTCACTAAGCCTGTCTTTGTCACCTGTGTGCAAGGCGTCAAGAAATGAAACCTCTAAGTCTTGACCGCTCATTTTAAATGTTTCACGTGAAACTTTTACAGGTTTGCCTTTGATTGTGGACGATTTAATTTTGTTTACAATCTCCAAGCCAATCTGGTCACCATAGTCTGAGCCTTTATGCTTTACATAAAGGGCTCGTAAGTCAGCGATGCTTTTACCTTTGACGCTGTTAGTTCTTCCAGCATCAATAGCTTCTTTGCCATCTCTTGCTCTGTCGTTACGTTTTTTCTTAGAGTTATTTACAGCTTCTTCTGTAGTCAGATTGTCCTGTCTGTCCTTTTTCTTTTTAGCATTACGTATTGTAGTTGTGCCTTTGACTTCACCGTTAGCTCGTTTAGGCGCTGCACCTCTATCAAGCGAACTTGGCTTTGAATCTGGAACAAGGTCTACAGTTTCTTCTACACGCTGATAGGCATTGTTTAACTGCTTGTCCAACATGCCAAGTAAGTTTTCTGTAGACGAGGCTTGTAAGTTTTTAATTCGACCAGGGACGCCCTCTGCTGGTACAAACGTTCCAGCATAGCCATTATGGTAAAAGTCTTTCAACTGGTCTGCTACTTTCTCCATGTCTGACTCTGTAGAAAAGTCGCCATAGTTACGTGCATCAAACCCATCGTCTGTGCCGTATTGTTTGCCGTCAATTATCTCATCATAGTTGTTGATTCGGTCACGAATAAGCTTGACCATGCCACGTCTGCCAACACCTTTTCTTAGAGGTGAGAAAATAGCTTGCTCAACACCATCACGTGCTACCAGTTTAGAGTTTGGAACCATCTCAAGCAGCAGTTTTTGCAGTTCTCTATGAGCATTAACAATGGCACTAGGACTGTCAGAAGCTATAGCTGACTCTATGTCTTCTCTAGCCAATGTTACTTGTATAAACCGCTTGTGTATATGTTTACCCAAAGGTGTGTCTGGTCTAGCGCCAACACCCAAAGTAAATGTTTTTTCTTCTCCAATGTCTGGGATAATCTTTGCAAACAATGGCTCAAGATTAGGGTCAATCTTTGCACCACGATAGTATCTATCAAAGATAGCCTTTACATAACCACCGATTCTTTCCCAAAACTTTTCTGTGTTTAGGTCTGGAGACTGCCTGTTTCTTGTAGCCCACATTTCAAACTGTTCAGCAAAGAACTCTGCTGGTTTGGTAGCTACATTTATTTTAAAAAGTTGACCTTCTCTTGTTGCGTTTGCTTCTCCTTGAGGTAAAGCCCTGAAATCATCGTTTACAGTCCTGTCAAAACGACCCCCTTTATATTGAGATTTAGCAATGTTCCAAAACTCTGACCTGTCTTTCGGTGAAAGAATATTGTGATAAGCCCAGTGAGCTACCTCATGGTACAAAACATTAAGTCTTGGCTGGACTATAATGTCTTTTGGCCCTTGTTTTGTCTGAATCTGTATATCGTTTTGTATTGAGCTGTAAAGACCTTGGCTTCCTCCCAACCTTTCTTTACCTATAAGAAGAGGGGCTTTGTCAGGGTCTCCACCAAGACTATCAATAAATCTTTTTGCTTCAGCTATTTCGTCTGCTGGGTGTCCAGCGAATATCTTGTCAATCTGTAGCTTTGCTTCACGCCTTGTAGCTGTAGGCATGCTGTATCCGTTAGGAGAAAGCTTTGCCTCCAAACCTTTTACAAACGCCATGTGTTCGATATGTCTGTCTATCTCTTGTTCTTTAAGAGGCCAACGTCTGCTCTCCATATTGTTGACCATAGCACGTACGTCACGACCAAAAACTTTTCTGCCATTGATTTCAGCATTACGAAAAAAAGCTGTAGGAGTGTATGCGCTTATCTCCTTGAGGGTAGCCATGTCCATGTCATCGAGTTCAAGCTCTAGCTTGTCAAAGTCATCAATTTCCATAGGGTCGCCACGACCAGTGGCTCCACCAGTTTCTAGTCTTGCAGCATCTGGATTTACGTCTTCTGCTTCAGGAGGAAGGCTGTCAAATAGTTTACGTCTTGCAGCAGATGTCGGTGCTTTTGCTTCCATTGGAGCGTAACGCACTTCCCAGTTTGCTGGGTCAGACTTTGCCCCACCTTTTTGCCCTATAATGGCTTCGATACCTTTGTTTTCACGTATCTGTTTTTCGCTAATCATACGTACGTCTTCAGAGTCTAGCTTAGAACGAACGATTAATTTTTTACTTCCGCTTGTTGTGTTTATTTCTGTAACAGGAGCAAGCTTCGGCTTCTCTCCATTACCAAGAGCCGTTATGGTTTTTACAAATTTTTCTACGTCACCATCTTCGTTAAAAGCATCAAGGGCTTTTCTTGTTGATTCTTCTGTCAGACCCTCCTCTGGCTCTGGCGCTTCCTTAACAACTGACTTAATGTCTTTTTTCTTGATGTCTTGACCAAGCATACGCATTAAGAATGTGTAATCTGTGTATGACCTTTTAGTTGTTGCATCAGCAAAAAGAGTTGTACCCTTTTTGACTCGTACCTTTGCACCATTAGGGCCAATAGCTTGTTCACCACCAGAAACATACGTAACAATCCCTGGGCCTTTACCTGACCTTGCTTGCAAGTCAGCTTTAAGTATGGCTTCTTCTTTTGGAATCTCATTCGTCTTTACACGATACTGACCAGTAACTGTATACCCGTCACCTACAGACGTACCTTTTTTAAGTATGCCTTGAATCTTACCTTCTAAATCTCTGCCAGCATTTTCAAAAATACTTCTTGCTTCAATAGAGTCTGAAGACGAACGCACACCACTTTCTTTTTGAGTCGGCATACCTCGACGTTTATTTATTTCTCCTAAAGCTAATACTCTTGCAGTCTGCTCGGAATACTCAGGATTATCAGCCATGAGTTCTTTCATTCTGCGTTTGATAGCTTTTTCTTCTGTCATTGTTAGTGGCTTGCCAGAGCTATCGCTTGGGTTTTCTTCAATTTTGTTTACTGTTTTTCTTACAATCGCCATTATGTCTTGAGGGTCAGATGTAATCCCTATGTCTTTTCGTTTTGACATAACCTCGGCAGCTTCTAAAAAAGTTTTTGCTGTCATACTTGAAGAAGGTGGAAGTTTACTTATAACTAACTCAGCTTCTTCCATAGCCTTAACTGCCACAGCGTGTGGCTCATCAGACTTATTGGCATTAATAGCTGCATCAACACGTCTTTTAGTTACTCTTCCGTTCTTTGATTTTGGAGCTGGAGTAATATCTGCTGGGTTTAACCCAGCCATAAGTGCATTACCTCTTGAATCTGCATCTATAAGTATTTTTGGCGTATCAATTTTTTCTACAGAACCATCAGCTTCTGGCGGAGCAACTTTAGCCTCTGGTGCTGGGGCTTCTGTTTTAGTGCTAGCATCTTTTGCTTTAGCTACAATTTGATTTATCGCAGACTGCTTAAATTTATTTTGACCGTCAACAATCCCTGGAACTGAGTAAATTCCTTTTGCATAATCAGCTTCAAAATCAGCTTGAGTATAGCCGTCGTTTAAGACCCCTCTAACTTCCTCTTTTTGTTTGTCGTTAAGAAATGGCCCATCATCTCCAAAAATATCTATTTTAGGTGGGGCTTTATCGACAGGTTCTGTCGGCACTGTTTCGTCTACGGGTGTTGTTTCGTCTGTAGCTTTAGCTGTTGTTGTGTCAGCAGCTGCTGGAGCTTCCCCTTCTGGAAGCACGTCATCAACGTTTTTCTCTTTGTACTGTGCAAGTATTGCTCTAGCATCAGCAGATTCCATAGGATTGTCAGCGTCACTTATACGCTCAAAGACGTCTAGGTCATCTTCAAACCTAGTTCTCATCTTTGCTGCTTTATTTAAATTTGGTAGTTCGTTTGTTCCTTCAAGCCTTTTTATTTCGGCTTGTTCTCTTTTTAAGCGTTCGCCAAAACTTTGCAAAGCAGCAAACACATCTCTTGAGTTTTTAATTTCTTGGATTGTTTCGTCGTCTGCACCAGTAGCAACTGCATCTCTGTATGCTTTTCTTTCACCCTCTAAGATACTTGATACTTTTTCAATCTTTGCATCCATTGGGTCTACAGGAACTTCACCAGCTACACTGTCTGCACCCGTAGCAATACCTTCTGGCTCTGCGAAAAATGTGTCTGGGCCTTCCGTGCTTTTTGCCAAAGCCTTTATTGCGTCTTCACCACCTTCGGTAATAACTTGTTCTATTTGTTGTGTTGTAAATCCTCTTGAGACAAGGTCGTCAACAACTCTGACTGCACCTCTTGCACCAAAGTATCCGCCCAATGCACCAAAAGCACCACCACCAAGAGCGCCACCAGCAGCTCCCAAGGCTGTCATACCAGCTAGTCTGCCAACACTAAATTCATCACGAAGTCCAAGAGACTTATCTCTTGCTTGGGTAGCACCTTCTATTCCAAGTTCTGCTACTGCTGAATATTTAGCAGCGTCGATACCGCCAGCTAATGCGCCTTGCCCAACACCTGTAAGCTTAGAACGCCCAGCTGTTTTACCACCAAGGTAAGCAGCCCTTGCAGCTTGACCACCTTTTACTAAACCGCTTACACCTCCCAAAAGATTTATTGGGTCTAGTAAAACAGCGGAGCCAATGTCAGTTATTGCTCCAAGCGTGTCCCTTCCGCCATCTTGCCAAAAAGCTGGTAGAGAACGCCACACTTGTTCGATACGTTTTGCACGACCACGTGTTTGTGCATTTGAAGACATGGCTTCAAGCGCACCCTTACCAGCACTAACTGTGTTAAGGTCTCGCCAAGTGGAATCGCTGTAAAAAGCATCTATGTATTCATCATTAGATGCGTAATACTCGCCTTTACTTCCGTAATATTCTTTAAGGTCGTTTAAAAAACGTGGGTCTTTAAGTATTTGTGATGGGTCGATATTGTCAGCGTAAGCTAAATCATCGCCTAGTGGCTCGGCTACATTTGCTTCAATATCTTCGTATTCAAATCCTGTTCTGTTCATTCGGTACTCCAGTTATCCGATGATTATAATTTATAGGAAACTTTATATTTGGTCGTCCTACATCATTGAGCTGCCTCTGGGTTGTTACGTATGTAATTGTCAAACCAAGTTGTGTTGTAACGCCTCATAAAGTTGTATGGGTCTGAATAGAAGAAGTTTAAGTCGTCTGTGCTTACAGTTTTTCCATCTGTTCCAGCCAAGATGTCAACCATATCTTGCCCATCTGCTATGCCACCACCAATATCTAAAAATTCTTCTATCATCTTAGCTAGGTTGTTGTTTACTACGCCAGTTGCGCTGTTTGTTGTAAGTTGTTCTGGGTTACTTTTAATGCTTTGCAATCTGTCTTTTCTTAGAGATACCTCATTGTCTGCAAACATAGTCTCTCTTGGTATTTCTGCGGTGCTTGTTGCAATATTGTTTTCAATCTCTTCTATTTCTTTTTGTATTTCTTCAGCAAGCTTTGCTTTATTTTCCATAAAACTTTTTTGATATGTTTCTACTTTTTCGTCATCATACTCTGGAGTTCCAGCTGTTAGAAACTTGGCTTCGCCATAAGAATTTCTTTTTGCATTTGCTATACGCAAGTTAAATCTTTCGGCGTATTTATTTAACTTTTGTAAAGCTCCTTTTAAACCTAGTAGCTTTTCTCTCGGTTGAGCAGTAGAACGCATAGTTTGGTCAAACTCATCACCAAAGGCTGTAAGAGCAGATTTGGATTTATTTTCCATATCTGTGTAAAATTTTTCAAAGGTAATTGTTTTACCACTTTTATCGTAGCTTCCTTCGCTCATAATATTGTCTTTTAAAGTCGTCTCTGCTTCATCAATAGTAGGAGCGTTCATCATTTCAAGAACAGCCTGACCTTCTTTTTCAAAATCTACAGACGTTGCATTTGGATTTGTTCTTTGTAAGTTTGCAAAAGCTGAAGCCAATGTTATAGCTGTTGCTTGTGAAAGATAATACCTTTGCCCAAGGTTCATAGCTGCTAACTTCAAAGGTTTGTTTTTATCTGATTTGCTACTAAAAACAAGATTGATTACATTTTGAGTGTTATCAAGTATTTGTTTTCTTGCGCCAGTTGCTTTCTCTTCTAAGGCGTCTAGCTTCTTTTCAATCTTTAATTCCTGAGATACTTGAGCATTGCCTACTATCTGGTCAATTAACTGTGGTATTTTTTTCTCAAGAGCAGCTTGTAATGCTGGGTCTATGTCTTGAAACATTTGTTTATAAATGTTTCGCATCAAGTTAACAGCTTTAAGCTGTTGACCACCACCCTCGACAGACTCCATGATACCGCCATAGATTATGTTTCTTAAATCAGGGCTAGCTAAAACAGCTGTAGTAAAATCGGTAGAAGCTTTGTTCAATCTTGCTGTATCCGCAATGTCCTGTTCTTTTTGTCTTTGTTCTACAATTCTCATAGCTTCGCTTTTAATTGTATTTGTATATTCTGGAGTAACCGTAAAACCATTTGCAGCACCCAACTGTTTCATAGTGTTTGCTACATTTTCTACAGCTTCTGGGCCAATCTTCATTGCGTCAGCCATTTGGTTTATAAATTCTTTTTTGTTTGTAAGCTCAAAGTTTGTTTTAATTCTGTTTTGTTCTGTTGTTACTTGAGTCTTAAACCCTTGAATTAAATTTTTAGGAACCTTTAACTGGCTAGTAACTGCGTCTAAATCTATGTTGCCACCAGAATTTTTTATAATTCTCATAGCGTCATCAACGTATTTTGTTGTAAGTCCTCTGTAGACTTCCTCAAAAGAACCAGGGGTTATTTGAGAAGACAGGTTTTCTGGCAGTCCAAAACCACTAACAAAATCTTTAAAAGCATCCGAAGCAACCACTTCTCCATCTAGTTCTTGCGTAAGGTCGCCATCAAAAGCTTTTGCAAGACTTGGTATTAATGAGTTGACTTGACCCATTTGACTTAGCCTAGAAGTAAGAGCAGCAGACGCTTCTTTTTCTTGCTTTGCTTTTAGTGCAGCAGCATTTCGCTCGCCGATAAGATTTAAAACATTACCACTTGGCATGCCACCAGCGAGATAGTTTCTGCCAGCAGCAGCTTGGTCTATAAAAGACTGCATCTCCATAGGACTAGCATAAGGATTTGCTTGCTTAAATGCAGAAAAAGCATTTGCAAGCTCAAGACGTCTACGCTCGTCTGAGTCTTGTTGCTTATTAAATCCTGAACTAAATCCTACAAAATCTACCATATCTTACCTCAATCTATATACCAAAAAAATCATTAAACTTTTGGTTTAAATCATAAAACATACCTTTACCTATTTCTGTACCTTTTCCGAGTGGCTTTCCTTGAGCATCGTAGTCGTACACTGTTCGAGCTGGCATTGACTGGTCATTTAAAAACTTGCTAAATGCTGTACCAAAATTTTGTCCAGCAGCTGTTGACCTGTTCTGCATGTTCTGAGCATACGTTCCAAGCTGACTCATCATCTGGTTACCTATACTTCCAGCATTGCCCATGTAGTTTCCGCTATCTAAAGCCAAGGACTGAGGGCCAAATATCCCAGACTTAACGTTGAACCCTTGGTTTGTAGCCAAGCTTGTTGGTCTTGAGTAGTTTGCTAGATTCGATGTCATTAATGATGGATTGTTATATATGGCACTACCGATAGCAACTGGAGCCCTAAAGTCATTAGCGCTGCCTATGCTTCTGTTTATAATTGATGACGGTATCATTCGTGCGTAGTTAAATCCATCAAGTGCAGACGGTGCGTTTGGAAGATTGGCTAGTTGTGATAACCCTGTTCCAGCTACGCCAGCAGTTTCTGCAAGCATGTTCTTTCTTTGGTTAAATATGTTTCCTACGTTTGAGCCAAAGGCTTGTTCTCTTCCTGATATGTATTTTAATGCGTCGTCGTACGCAGAGCTTCTGGCTTTAGAATATTCTCCAGCTAGACGTTCTGCTATTTTGCCTCGAACATCATCACCCTTTGTGCTTGAATCCATACCCTGACGTATAAGACCAGCCTCGCCTACAGAAGCTACCGCTTCTGCGCCTCGGTCTACATCTGAAATATTTTGTGCTGTTCGTCTTTCTATCTCTGAATCTACTTCTTGCTGCGTTAAAGGTTTTTGCATTGGAACGTAGCCAAGCTGAGAAGCAGTGTTTGTTACAGCTCCTTGTAAACCAAGTATCTGATTAAGTATCTGGTCACGTACAGCCATACCTTCGGCACGTTCAAGACGTGCTGTATCTTGTGCATCAAGAGCCATGTTTACAAGAAAGTCACGCTCTATCTGTGCTGTAGCTCTGTCTTGTAAGAAACGTCTTAGTTCTTCATCACGCTCACCAGATGCAGTTGCCCTAGCTACGTCTAGCTGTTGTATGGCAAAAGCTCTTTCTTGTTCACTTATGTCCTGACCTTTAAGAAGTTGCTCAAGCCTAAATGTTGAAAGTCGTGCAGCTTCTTTGTCTTGGGCAATCTGACGCTCAATGTCTCCTTGTCTTTCTTTTAAAAGAGCGTCCTTAAAGCTTTGCAGTTCGGACATTTGGAACTCACGTTCCTGTCCAGCAAGCCTTCTATTGAGAGCTTCTATCTGTTGTAAGTATTGATTCTGTTCTCTACGCTCTTTATTAGCATCAGCTTGCATCATCAAGTTTGCATTTTGCAGTTGAAACTGCTGTTGCATTTGCTGTTGCTGTAAAGCTCTAGCTTTTGCTGCGTCACTAGATGCTTTGCTTGCTCCGTATAAGCTACCAGCTAATCCTAATACTGCTGTGAAAGACATTTTCTATCGCCCCTATGCACTAATAACCCCTAAGTTCTGACTAAACGCTGAAGGCAAGTTTGCTAATGCTCCTAGCTCTTCTTCGTCACCACCTTGGGCCAATAGATTTAAATATTGTTCTAGGGTTATCGGGTCTATTTGAGCAAAGTCTTGAAACTCAGGAACACCTGATGCCCCTATTGTTGATAACAACTGTTCTTGTGCTTGATTCTGTCTAGCAGCAACAGCCTCTGCATCTGTTTCTAGTCTCTGTCTTTCAGATTGTAGCCTTTGTTCTGCTTGTGCAATTTCATCCAGTGCCTGTTGTGCATTGAATAAATCAACTTGTGCTTTTTGTTGGTCAAAAGCGTCTTGAGAACCAGTCAAGTCATCGAGGCCATAGAAGGATGCGTTGTTAATTTGCTCAACAAGCTCTTGTGCTGCTGTCTCAATCTCAGAACGTTTGGTTGCTAGGTCTGCAAGACGAGCATCTACTTGGTCGAGGCCCGCAGTTATCTCACCACCTATGTTACCAACTCTGCCACCAGAGAACTTAGCAAGCTCTTGCTGAAGTTTCTGTAAGTCTGACTGTCTGCCAGTTATGGCGTCTTCGTCTGATAGAGCAATGTCGCCGATACCTGTTCCAGCTGTTTGTACTTGTGAAAGTATATCGTCTAGTGCGGATTTTCTTTGCTCAGTAAGACCAGCCAACGCAGTTTCAGCGTCTGAAATAGCGCCTGTAGCGCCTGAAAAATCAAAGTCCAGTTCTGATGAGAAGCCAGATATTTCATTTTTAAGGTCACGAATCTTGTCATCAATGTTGTCTAAGATAGAAGCACTGAACATATTACCGCCTTCGGCAGCTTGTTCTACATTACCAGCTTGAGATAAGAAGTTTGCTTTTGCGTTTTCTAAACGTGCAAGCTCTGCAACTCTTTCGCTTTGTAGGTCTTTAACATCTCCAAGAACATCTTGAAACTCTCCAAGCTGGTTTCCAAAGTTAAAACCAAGTTCGGATGAGAACCTACCCGCTTCCCTTTGCCTGTCTTCAATGTCATCAATAAGAGATGCAATACCAGATTCGTCTGCGATTCCAAGATTACCAAGACGGTCAAAGTAAGAATCAACGTCGCCGTAAAGAGTATCGCCAAAAGTTGATATTCTATCTAGCTCTGTTTGTCTTTTGCCTTTGAGGTCTGTTAAGCCAGCAGTTAGATTGTCATACTGGTTTTGAAAATTAGAAAATCCCCCAGGCATAAACTGACCCATAATGTCAGACGAGAACCCTTGCTTTTGCAAGTTAAGGTCTGACAACTGCTTCTCTAATTGGTTCATAGAAGCGAGGTCTGTAATACCCATTTGACCTAAAGACACGCCCATACCACCTAAACCTTGGTTAAGTGATTGACCGAAATCTGTAATACGCTTTTCTTCTGCTGCTCTGTCAGATTGTAGCTTGTTCAGAGTGTTAGCAAGGCTACTAATGTTTGATGAGAGAGAATCGTAATTAGTAGTAGAAAACTTATTTAGGTCTGGAATGTTTGTTATTCCAATAGGCCCATACTCAGATTGAACAGTAGAATCAAAAATAGGTTTATCAATATCTGTATCAAGACCGCCAAAAGCCGTAGAGAGGTCACTTAGCTGTGGAGAATATAAATCAAATAGATTCTCATTGGCCTCCGTCGTGGGGTCATCATAAAGATTAGATATGTTAGCTCCAGAAAGAGCGTTTGAAAGAGTGTCATACTGGCCTTGGAACCCACCCAACGCTGTGTTGAATGTGTCTACGGCGGTGTTGTAGGCATCTGCCTGTTCACCATATTTCTTCTCTGTTTCTTTTCTGATTTCACCTTTTTGAGCAGTGTAATCAGGTGCTGGTGGCGGACTATTATTTTTACCCATTTTTTCTAGGTCTCCCTCTTTTGCGTTTTATACCATCTTGGGGTGTCTTCGTCTTTGAGTAACCCGAAGAGGATGCCATCTTCGGAGGTTCCATCTTCTTTGGGAAAATAACTCCTGACTCTACCTTCTTCTTTGAACCCCATCGTTCTATTAAGTTTTTGAGCTTTTTCATTAGATACTCTAGCAACGCTAGAAACCCTGACACAACCGCACGTACCCCACGTATAATCAAATAAAAGGGATAAGTAACGCCTTTGCCACCAGCTTTTATCTGTTGAAGCAACGTGGACATGAATATCATTTTTTGACCAATCTGTGAAAATAATAGCCCCAACGAGTTCGCCATCTTTTTCAAAGCCAAAACACTGTGGGTTATGCCAACCAGCGTCTTCCATGTGCTTTTCTGCCCAACTCGCAACTCTTTTATTCTCATTCGTTATTACCTTTATCATTAACTTGCAATTACACTCACCGCCATGACTACTTCCAGAACACTAGCTGAAGAGTTACTTGTAACTATAAACTGTATTTTCTTTGAAGCAGTAGAAGCATCTATTTCTATAGGTGTTCCTAGTGCTGTCTCAGAAGGTGTTGAGCTTGCACTCAAAGTGCTTCCCAAGCCAACGCCATCTACAGCTATCTGCACACTGCATGTTCCAGATGTTGTTCTTAATGCTATGCCATCTATTCTAATCTTTTGCTTATAAATCCTCTTAACAGTATACGTTTGATTTGCAGCGGTTCCAACCTCTGTAAAGAAACTGTCTGTAGAAAGAACGGTAGGAAGTTGTGTGGAAGGCAACCTACCAGTTGAATCGAGTGACGCCACACCGTTTGCTGCACCCTTTTGAGTTACAGGAACAACGGAGGAAAGGTCAACTGTTCCGTACTCAAGCGCCGTTCCTGTACCATTTACCTTTACGAACTGACTTGCATTGGCAGACGTAAAAGTCGGGAGAGATGATTCAGGTGACGTTTTTAAAAATTGTGTACCATCGTAAAACTTTAACTGGTTCGGTGTCTGAGATGTATCGAGAAACAAATCTCCAGTAGCTGGGCTTGATGGTGTAGAACTAGATACTGTCAGCTTTGCTTTGGCAGTGAGGGATGTTGATAAACCATTAACTTTAGCCTGGGCAATAGCATTGTCATCAATCTTAATCTTAGCTAGTTGTATGAGACCACTGTCCGTATGGACAAAGTCTTGCTCAAACATGTGACCTGTTACAGCTTGAACAGATGTGTTCTCAACAGTAACAACAGTTACAGTGTTGCCTGATGCAATACCTGAATTGAATGTAACTGTATTTGTTGTTGATGATGTGGTGTAGTCATTCGCACCACCCTCACGCATTAGAATACCGTTCTTGTAAACTTGTAGCCTTGATGTTGAGTCGTGAACAAAAGCAAACACAGACTGTGTGCCAGTTGTGACATAGTCTGTTCTTGTAAATCCTGTAATCGCTGTTGACCTAATCTTGTATATAGAAACAACATCGGCGTTTGATAACGCACTGTTAAAAGTAACTGCTCCGTTACTGCCAGTACCAGCTGTTGGGCTACTTTGATAATCGTTAGAAGCACCTGACCTTTTTAAAATACCATTTACGTAAACTAGAAGCTCATCTGTAGCTGCGTGTGCATAGTCAATAACTGTTGTTGAAGTGCCAGATATTACTGTGTCTTGTCTTGAGTGAATGATTGGAGCCCCAATCTCACCAACAGTTGTACCCGCTGCACCTCTTAATTCTGCTGCCGAAACAAGTGTTATGTAACCTGTTGTTTCGTCTGCATAGCTTCCTACCCTATACTGGATGTCTCCACTTGCATCTTTTCTAAATTCTATTGGCCCTTGCCATGTGCCTGTGGCTGTAAATATTGTTTGGAGCAACTCGCCAAGAGTCTTATCGCCTAGTTCTGCTGCGTTTAAGTAGCGAAATAAGTTCTCAAATTCTGTATTTATGTTTCCAGAAGAGCCGTAGTTCTGCGGAAACTGTTGTCTAATTCTTGCCATTATGTCCTCACTACTATTGCGAAACCAATAAGTCTAAGCAATCCTTCACCCCCTTCAGTCTTAAACTTATACTGGGCTGCTCTGTACCTATGTTGCCATTTTCTTTCATATTGCTTCGATAATGGCACATCTTCAAAGTAGTTGTCGTCCGATGTGTCGTCAACTTCCATAAACATTGTGCCTAATAACCTTCCACTGTCGTCTTGCGCTTCTACAGATACCTTTCCTTTACCAGCCATCTGCAAAATTATGCTCGCTGTTTCTTTTGTATCCTCTAAACTACCATGCCACAAAAGCGGTGTCGTCACTGTTAGTTCTGGAGTGACAGAATTATCTTTTGTTTCTTCTACTTTAAGAACCTCGAACACCCCACCAGTTGTGCCATATAAAAGCTTTCCGTTTAGAAAAGCACCACATCTAGCATTAAGAAATGTTCCAGTGCTAAATTTAGGTTGTGGTTGTCCACCTTCTGGGTTCATGGATAATGTAAGTCTGGTACATAAGAAGCCACCAGCCTGTGGGAAAAATAAGTGGTATTGTGCTGTGTCTTGGTCGAATACAGCTGTAATTTGTTCTGGGTCTTCTACAGAAGCAAATAACTTTCTGTAAAGAATATCTATTTTGTCTGACAAACTATAAGAATAAACAAGAATACCATTGTCTTCAGAACGTTTTATAGAATGGACGCCAGACCTTGAGCAGAAAAGAAGGTCAGTTCCAGCATTTACAATGCTGTTATGAGACGCACAGCCAATGTTGATGTTTGCATTATCATCCACTAGCCAGTTGTCTATGCTTGGGTCTATCTTAAATATGATGGCTCGGTCAGCTGTGAACACAACTAATCTGTTTTGCTCAAAAGAACCGAGGCCCGTAATCTGGTCTGCTGTACCAAGTAAGTTTGCTACGTCTATGAACCCAGCTCTCAAGACGTTTGTTGATGTTGGGTCTTCGTCTTCAGGGAATATTTCGTCTTGGTCTACACGACTTAGGTGTATTTGTGTTTCTCTACCTGGGATTCCACCGATAACAAGACGTCTTTGTACAGACGTAAGATATGCTGGTTGTAGATTGTTTATTGCTGGAGACTGGTTTCTTGTAAAGTTTACACCATCGTATCGGTACATTGGTCTTGAACGTGCAGCTAATTGTACTGATTGGTTAAAAACTGTAGACGAAACAATGGCTGCTGTTGGGTGAACATCAAGTATTTCATGGTCTCTATCTGTTTTAAAGTTAAGACCAGCACCTGTTTGCTCTACCCACAAAACTTCATTGCTACCAAAGAATCTAATGTGGTTTACTTTGAACTCGCCTTTTCTAAATACAGTTGATGGGTCACGAACTATTTGTCCACGCCAGTCTGCCGTGCCGTTTATTACTTGGTTTAGATGCTGTTCTTTACCAGTATCTAAAGAAGTAATGTCACGAGAAGTATCAAGTCCCTGAAAGTTCTCGTACGCAAATACCTTGGTTTTTACCCCACTAGGGGACTTTATAGTGCTTGCCATTAATAGCTAACCGTTCCGTTTACCGTATTTGTTTTCCCGTTATTAATGTTTCCTTTGTTTGTGCCGTCATCCACAACAGTCATTCTAATCTTTGTATTACCATTCTTCTGTCTCCACAACTGCCTGTTAAGAGTTGTGTTGTATGTTGGCAAATACACAGACACCTTTTCACTACCTTGTTGTAAAGCGTAATGATAGAGAAGTCCCTGGACTATAATGATGTCATCAATCTCACGCACGTCTTGCAAAGATTCATAGTAATCTAAAGCATTTATTGTAGTGGTTGTGGTTGATGTTGAACCAGATGTGGTGGTGGTAGTTGTACTAGGTGCGTATGGGTGCATCCTAATGTCATCAATTACCATGTTTGCAAACTCAAGAAACATCAAACCAACATCTCCATCTAATGTCCCAGGGTTAAAATCGCCGTAGCGTCTTAACGCCTGAAAGATTAGAGTCTCTAGGGGAGAATATGTCGCACGTATGTGCGGATTAGTATTGCTTGTTTCTGTGGAAGTAGTTGTTGTTGTTGTTGGCATTACTCTACAGCCTTCCTACGTACCCTTCCATTCATAATAAAGTGGTCTTTCTCAAACCTAGCAACGTCATCTGACATTACTTTCCATTCTAAATGATTGTCTGAGTATCGTCTAATTGAACGTAAACCAGCTACATCAAACATGCTGGCTTCTGGTTGTCTGCTTTCAAACCAAACTATTTTTGGTGCAGCAGCTTTCTTTGGTGTTTCTTGAACATATGCTTCATTTACATCAGGTGTAGACGGGTCGTCAGCCACATAATGACCTTTTTTCGTTCTAGCTCTAGCTTTTTTTTCTGTCATATTAACCTCTTGATAAAAGTAAGGGGGCATTATTGCCCCCTTACTATGCCTTAATACAACTAAAAGGTCGTCCCAATTAGTTCTTCCTTGCAGTCCAGCCTTTAACGTACGCATGTACTTTGTCTTGCAAGAGTTCCAAACCACATTCGGTTAGGTACTCGTGCTTGACGCTATCTGCATCAACGGCTTGCCTGTTTTCTAGCAACTGAGTATCACGTCCTTCTAGGTAACGATATACCAAGTACGGGAAGTCAATGATAACCATAGCAGTCTTCATGTGCGGAAGCTGACGGAACTGTGGGTGCAAGTGTACCATCAAGTCTCCAGCAAATGTAGCATACCTAGTTAGGTTAACTCCGTAAGCACCTTCAACAGCTGTCGGCTGCCATCTGTCCTTACCATACTGCTGCAAGTGGTTCGCTACTGTTTCACCAACAAAGGCAATCTTTTGCTTTGAACCAAACTTAAACACTGTGTTGATTAGAAGAGAGTCGAAACCATCTTCAGTCATTGTTCCAGCATTACTACCACCATAAGTGGCGTTCTGTGTCGCAATGTCCACAACATTAGTTAAGCTGTTCAATAGACCACCAGTAAATCTTGTTGGTTGTGCAGTTGAACCGTTAGCTTCGTGCTTGTTACCAAAGAACATAGCTCGCTCGATGTCAGACATGTGGAGCTTGAGTGCCTTGGTCATAGCCTCGTCTAACTTATCACCAGTTCTTAGGTATGTGCTTTGCAAAGTATTTGATACTTGAAAAGCAGTCCTAAAAATTTGAGTGAAGTTTGAGACTACTGAAGCGTCAAAGCTGATTGCAGTCGGTGAAGTGTCACCTTCAGAAGCTGCAAAGCCAGCGATAAACAAGATTGCATTATCTGCAATTTGATGTGATGTACCGCCAATGTTTCTGGTCACTGTTAGTGTTGTGCCAGTAGTGTCAGCAGTAGCGTGCATCACTTCGCTTGTCTCACTGTTAACAACGATTGCGCCTTTTACAGCGAATTTGTTGTCGTCAGCTGCGTCGATTGTGACTGATGTTGTTGATGTTGAAGCAACAGCACCGTTCACTTTCAGTGTACGCTCTGGTAGTTCGTCCCTAAAGTTTTTGTACTCAGGGTCGTCTGTTGGCTCTGAAGAACCCATTGCAAGCAATGCGTTCAGTGGAGCGTTACCGTTAGGTTCCAACAATGTGAAAAGCTCACGGTAGTTTTTTGGGCGGAAATCAGATGAAAACTCTCCTGTTCCCCGCAATCCTTGTATTGCTGCCATAATTTACCTCCTTATAGCATTTAGTTACGGTTATTTTACAGTCGAGTCGTTACGGAAAATTGACCATCGTATAAACTCTTAACACATTGAGCCGTAGCGCAATTTGCGTGTTATTAGTATCATATGTTATAAACTATACCCTTGTCATCCCTATAAATCATAATCTCCAATTTTAGGACATTTAAACCTTTTTGGCTTGTACATAGGGTATCCCCTCTGCACTTTTCGGGATATTGCATAGGCACGTCTTTTACACATCTCTAGTGTTTTGTACGGCCCATATTGGTCTTCCAGTACAATACAATAGTCAGGATTCATTAAATGGCATATTGTCACAAATGCCTTGAACAATTATTAGCCTTGCATCCTCTTAGACATAGTCTTGTTAATTAGGTTGTCCAAAGTAGAAGCTCCTTCTGGCGGTGCATTAGTTGCAGTAGCTTGCGGTGTTGAACCTAACGAGCCCGTAAATGCTTGCCGTCTTTGAGCTATGTTTTTCATTCGCTCCATTTCTGGACTGTTCATATTGTTCTTAAAATCTTGCATGACTTTTATTGTTAGCTGTGGGTCAACAAAGTCTTCCATAGTATAGCCACGTTCTGCTGCGAATATCATAAAGTCATTAGCTGCCGTATCAGGTAACTGAAGAGCTTGCTGAACCTTGTCGATATTGTTGGCAATCTGTTGCTGTACAGCCATTACATTTTGTGTTTGAGAATTAGCAACTTGGTTCTTTGCTGCATCTGCCACACCTTGTGAGTTAGCTAGTACGCCACGTAGCAACTGTGACAGCTGGTTGATTTGTTGTTGCATCTGCTGCATGCCCTGATTTCCCTGGGCTCCAGACATCATCATCTCTTTATAGCCAGGGGGGAGTGACGCAGCGTTTTCGTCTTCCCACTTTTTAAGACTCGCTTCCATGTCTCCAGACTTGATTGCTGCGTCTTTTTCGTAAGTGCCAGACTTTTCGCCTTGTGTATTACCCATAGTAGGATTTGATTCACCGCTCTTTGCTAAATTGGCAAGAATCTGAGCGACTTCTTTTGTATTCGCCCCAGGGTTTTTTCGCATGTACTGCTCAATAACATCCATAACAGGCTTATACTTTGCGTTCTTATAGTTAAGAGCGCTGTACCTCTCAAACGT
>VMHT01220166.1_pt1 | contig 34468 bp, 33 predicted proteins | sample 4693611 | NCBI WGS metagenome assembly VMHT01 (sample SAMN12280063, study PRJNA550983) | marine metagenome | isolation source: seawater sampled from same location over 5 years 0.02-0.2 micron viral filtrate | place: USA: collected off the coast of southern California halfway between the port... ...
GCACGCCTAAAGCGCGCCGTCCGAGTGTCGGTCCAATCAAAGCCCGGCCTCTGGTACCATTCTCTTTTTATTTACTAAGAAGAGAAACAATAAACCGACCTTGAGTCGGTTTTTTTGTGCCTGTGGTTCTAACTTTCTCGTTAAACCACTCCCACAATAAACACCAGGCAAACCTTAACTATTTTTGGGTAGGTACGTTCTAGCTCGGTCATCACTCAAACGCTATAAGTACATCCATGCGCTGGTGCAATATTCTAGCGACCTCTATTCCAGCTTCGGTTTGCCAATAATATACAATGTGCTTTTGCGCGGGAAAGCTTCTAGCCTTTTCAAACAGTTCAGGTCTGTTTCTTCCCAAAGTTGGAGTAGTCGCAATCTGAATCATAGTTTCATGTAGCAGCGACACGTATTTTTTCGCCTGAGACAGACCCCATTTTTCGATGGTCTTGGCGGATATGAGTCGCAAGTCTTCCTCAGCAAGCTCAGATAATTTATACCTTGCCATCGATTTCTTTGCTCACTTCAGCAAAAATATCCAGCGCAGACTTATCGGAAGTTTGCCCATCAGACAACTGTTTAAAGCCCTTGCCAACCTCTTCTCTTAGTATCTCAAGTTGCTGTTGTTTCGAAACATCTTTTTCAAACAACAACCGTAAACCATCTCTGATCACCTCGCTTGCAGATGTGTAAAGTCCTGATGCAACTTTTTCATTGATGCGTTTTTCAAATTCAGAGCCAAGAGTAACGTTCATAAACACCTCCACATGTTATGCTTATATTATGCGCATGTTATGATCATTTTGCTAATCTAAAGGTAGACTTTTTACAAAGTAGTACTAATTGCGCAAATTGGCTGGAATCTTGGTTGAGAATCAAAGTAGTTATGTAAAGAATTTGCAAAGTTTCTTTTTCGTCTGATAGGTAATTGATTTTATAAAACTAAAATAGCCACCGTCTTTTCAAAATCCGCTGCTAACGATAGCGTGGCGGTTCAAGTCCGCCCACTGGTACCATCTTCTTCTTTACAGAAGCAGATACTGAAACCGACTTTTGCGTCGGTTTTTTTGTGTCTAGAATTCAGCAAATCGCCACGCAAGCGTGTCGGCCGAGTGTCGGTCCAATCAAAGTCCGCCCACTGGTACCATCTCTTCTTTATGAAGTAGATACTGAAACCGGCTCTACACCATAAACGGGGGATCAGTATTTATCCTGTTCTATTAATTTGGGGTAAATCAGACGAGTAAATTAACTTCAAACAAAAGCTTTTTCAGGTCTTGTCTAGAATCAAAAACTAGAAGAAGAATGACTGTCTTTGTAGACTCTTCAACTCGGTAAAGCACCACATTATGACTATCGACAAGAAGCTGCCTGTATTCGGTTAACCCTAACTCCAGGAGCCTGTCACTATGAGGCGCAGAATACGGATTTCCAGAGAGTTGAGACTTAACTTTCGATTTAATAGCTCGCTTGGCCTCGTTTGCAACATTGTGATTAAATTTTCTGATTAAAAATGCATCCAGTTTTTTCAAACAAAGTTTAAAAACCGGTGTCACTTTTATGCTGTATTCAATCGTCGTCAAATGCTTCATCCAGATCCAATAGCCCGTTCTGTCGCGCTCTGCGTTCTGACAAATTTATGAGTTTTAATAATGCTATAGTTTGTTGCTGTTCTTCGTAGTCATTCGCATCCTGAATAACATACTTTGGCTTGCCATTTTGCGTGACCAAAATGGGGTTATCCAATTCCAGATGATTCGCATGTTCCTTCATGTAAGATACAGTTTGAGTTTTCATGACAATTTCTATTGGTCTAAATATAGACTTATTATAGTCCGATAGACGAAAAATGAAACGGATAGATTTCCGAGTGGACCGCAATATTTTTATGATATGCCTATACCGGAACATTTATTTAATACTTCATTTCGCACTGCCTAACAATTGAAGAAACCAAACAAACCAACTAAAGTCGCTCAACATTAACTCTTCAAAACTCCTTAAAGGCTTTAATTAATGAATATCGAACGGATGGAAACCAAGCAGCGCATGAGTCGCATTGTAAAGCACAATGGCGTTATCTATTTGTGCGGGCAAGTATGCGCAGACGCAACACAGGACATTACTCATCAAACCCAAACCATGTTAGATAAAGTCGATAGCCTACTTGTTCAAGCGGGCAGTGATAGAAAGCATATGTTGTCAGCTACCATTTATCTAAAAACCATGGATGATTTTGCGAAGATGAATGAGGTATGGGACAACTGGGTGCCCGAGGGTTATGCGCCAGCAAGGGCCTGCGTAACCGCCGATATGGCGCGCGAAGCTCTGCTTGTAGAAATCTCTGTCGTTGCTGCTGAGATTACTGATTAAGCATTAAAACGAAGAACTGATTTTAGGCTCGATGATTGTTGGTATGCCGACATTCATAGAGCCAACCATGCTAAATTTACCCAAGTATCCCTCACCGTCACATCTCTGAAATAAATATCCTATAGCGTATAAGATTCTCTGAAATGCCGTCAAAAGCACTATTTTAAAAACGCACATTGCTCCGATATGAGTTTTCATGAAGAAATTGAAACGCTATCAATACGAACGATATGCCATCCTCTGTCAACTTGCCTACCCCGACGCCGACGCGCAATACCAGAAAGTATTAGATCCTTTTCATGAACGGCATCTCGTCGATAAATACGGCAGAATGAGCGTAAGAATATTGTGGGTCGAAAACAAAAAAGAGGTCATCATCGTTTTTCGTGGCTCGTTGGGCTTTAAAGACTGGCTAGCTAATTTGGTTTTTATACCTTACAAACTGAACCAGTTGGATAGGCGCTTTTTTGTGCATTGGGGCTTTGCAAGGTTACTCGCACAACCGATGTATTCAAGCACGAAGACTTCAGATGACGCATTACCGCTTAGAGAATTACTGGTTAAAGTGTTAGAACCCCTTCGAGAGCAAGGCAAGCGATTTTCTTTTATTGGTCACTCATCGGGCGGTGCGGTCGCTGTGCTGATGGCTGATTATTTTCAAAGGCGATTCCCAAAGTCAGTAAAAAGAGTAGTGACTTTCGGGCAGCCCGCCGTTGGCACGCGCTCGTGGTATAAACATTACACGTTGCACCACAGGACCTATCGCATTTGTTGCGACCTAGATGTCATCACCTTCATGCCGCCGTTCCCTTTTTACTTTTGGCACGTGGGTAAAATGCTTTGGCTGCACGACGATAAAATATATGAAAACACGCCTACGCATAAGCGCTTTTTTATGTCGCTTCAAAGTTGGTTGTTACGCCCTATTACCTACCACTATATGCGAAAATATATCCGCAACAAGTCATTGTTTGACGAGCATTAAAGCGATCATTTTTAGCCTTTTTCGCGTAATTTAATGAGTTAATACACGCATTCCCATCCAAACGAGTTAGTTGGCAGGCGAGAGGAAAGATGGCTTCATTAATGATAGAGCGCGCAAAAGCAGCACTTAAAAACGCATTTGTCGGCGATGCACTTGCTATGCCGGTGCACTGGTTTTACAACCCAGCTGATATCTACAAAGCGTTTCGGTTAGGAATAGAACAGTTTGAGGATGCGCCCTCCTTTCATCCCTCTTCAATAATGTCGCTGCATTCCACACAACAAGGTGGCCGCGCAAACAAAGTATCAGCCAGCCAAAAAGAGATAGTGGGTGAGATCATTCTAAAAGGCAAAAGACAGTACTGGGGTAAAGACAATATTCATTACCATCAAGGTATGAAAGCAGGAGAAAATACGCTTAATGCCCACTGTGCCCGTATTGTCCTGACCTGCGCCCTGAAAGGTTATGACGCAGATGAGTTCTTAAACCAATACATTAGTTTTATGCGCGCCGATGTTCCTAAACACCCTGACACGTATGCCGAGTCTTATCACAGAGGTTTTTTCGCGAATCTTGAGCAAGGCTCTCCAGCCGAAAAATGTGGTGCTGTTACACATGACACGGCTTCAATAGGTGCGCTTGTGTCGGTGACACCTCTTGCCGTAGTAGAAGCAGCCAAGCACACTGCGCTTGAGAATGTAAAACACCTGTGTCGTAGTCACCTATATTTGACTCACCCAGATGAATCCCTCGCGTCAGTATGCGATTTCTATATTGAGCTGATATACAAATTAATGCATCGCGAAGATGAACCACCCAAGGACATTTTGGGTGAAATTGCACGTAGTTCAGCAGGTATGAACTTGGCCGAGCTTACGGCAAAGAAAAAAAGCGATATTGAAATTGTTGGGCGTATGTATTCACCAGCGTGTTATATCTCTGACGCTTGGCCCGCCGTTTTATATTTTGCTTACCGCTATGCTGATAACCCGAAAAAGGCGTTGATGGCGAACACCAATGTGGGAGGTGACAACGTACATCGCGGTTTTGTATTGGGAGCCCTGCTAGGCTTAATATACGGGGTTGAGATAACCCCGTGGTTTAGCGAATTAACCGACGCTAAAAAGCTAAACTCACTAATTGACTCCCTTGATATAAAGTAAATCAGATGCAAAGGCTGCGTGATTTTACCGGTGAAGCGAACGGTAATTTATCACTATAAGGGCTACCGTTCATTGGTACTTCGCTTTACCTTAATTAGCATTGAGGCGAAACCTTACAGCGTCACTGTTTGACCAGTTCTCGCAGCCTTAAATATCGCGTTAACAATTCTAATATCAGCCAGTCCTTCACTACCGGTTACCATTGGCTGTCGCCCGGCTATTATGGCCAACGCATCGTTATCCATTTGAAGGGTTTGCTGCATACCGTCAATAGGTGGCAGTGTTTTCCCATCATACGTTGTACCCGTTACACCGTTGTAACTCTGCATTGGTTTTAGCTGATACCAACCGTCTTCACAGTCAGCTTTGAAATGATTAAACCCTTTTACTACGCTAGTGCCGCAATCCGCCACCAGTCCGTCGCCAAAGTCCATGGTAAATAAGGTAGTTTCATCAACTTCGGTAAACTTATCAGGAAAACGTTGTGGAGGATGGCTGCCGGTAACAGCTACCGGCTCTCTGCCTGTTAAAAATCGGGCACCGTTTATCGCATAAACGCCCATGTCATATAGTGCGCCGCCGCCCATGTGCTTTTGCATACGCCAGTTGTCTGGCGACCTCCCCTGCCCTGAGTAACCGGCAAAGCTCGACACGGCCGTGATTTCTCCATAAGGCTTCGTATCTATATATTGATGAAAAGTACGGGTGTTAGGCTCGTGCTGCATACGATAGCCAATAGACAAGGTAACGTTATTTTTATTGCAGGCATCAATGATAGCTTGGCACTCCTCGCTATCCATCGCCATTGGCTTTTCACACCACACGTGCTTACCTGTATTCGCGGCCTTTACCGCGAAGTCTTTGTGCGTACCGGTTGGTGTAACAACGTAAATAACATCAATATCATCATTGTTCGCAATATCATCCATTGTGCGATAGGTATACACATTGCTTTCTTTAATACCGTGCTGGCGTTGCCACTTGGGTATTTTACTTTCAGTGCCCGTGATAATGCCGCGCAATTCACAGTAATTGGTGTGCTGAAGCGCAGGCGCGAGCAAATTGGTACTGTAATTACCTAGCCCAAGCAGCGCAATGCCCAGCTTTTTTTTGGTGGGCTGGGCCAGCAAATAAGGGCTCTGAGCGACTAACAACCCTGAACCGGCCAATTGAAGAAATCGACGACGAGAAATGCGAGGCATTAGTACCCTCCACTAAGAATTTAACCCTGTATGGTTTAAGTAGTGCCCTTGTTGCCTAGAAAGATCACTACTGTTTTTTATTCAATAGGATAAGCAACAATGTAAAACTTGGCTTATGCCGTCGATAATACAGCTTAGTTCCTTCGTATCGCTTTCGCTTGCCTAGCCTCGGCAACGATGCGTTCAAGATCACTTAAATCTAAAGGTTTTACAAGGTGATGGTCAAACCCTGCCTCTTTAGAGCGCTGAATATGCGAAGGTTGTCCCCACCCGGTTTGCGCTACAAATATGGCAGGAGCGCGGGCGCGCTTTTTGCGAAGAGCGGCACATAAATCGTAACCATTCATGCCCGGCATGCCAATATCCAACATTACCAAATCCGGAGTGAAAGATTCTACCGCTTTTAATGCTGAAGGGCCGTCTTCCACCACCTGCACCTGACACCCCTTTGCCTCCAAAATCCAGCCCATGGTAATAGCAGCGTCTTGATTGTCGTCTGCTATTAATACATTGAGTTTTTCTGAAGGCGCTTCTGGTATGTATTCGACTTTTTGACTCTTACTGGGCGATGAAGAAACATTGTTTGAGATGGGAAAGGTAACCTCAAGTTTTGTGCCTTTGCCTACCCCATCACTATATACATTCACGCTACCGTCGTGCATTTCCGTGAGCCGTTTTACCAAGGTTAACCCAATGCCTAAACCGCCCTGCGAGCGCTCGAGTCCGCCTTCTACCTGGCTAAACATATCAAAGACGGTTTCTAACTTATCGGTAGGGATCCCTTCACCATTGTCTTTAACTGTAATGGTAACCTTGCCACCGAAGGTAGTGATAAGAACTTCTATAATTCCACCAGACGGCGTGTATTTCGCGGCATTATTAATGATGTTTGAAAAAATTTGGGACAAGCGTATAAGATCGCCATCAACCCAAATGGGAATCGTCACTTTTTCCAATAATAACGTATGCTGCTTTTCATCAATTAGGGGTTGAATAGTTTCTATCGCCGTACCCAGAATTTCACACAAGTTCACGGGTTTACGGTGAATTCTTATTTTCCCCCGGGTAATACGAGACACATCCATAAGATCATCAACCAGCCTTGTCATCTGGCTTACTTGACGTCCGACTCGCCCAAAAGCCTCACTCTTTTGACTTTGGCTATAATCATCCGACTGTAAAATCTCTAGGGCGTTTCGAATAGGTGCCAACGGATTACGAAGGGGTTCACGTTTTTCGCTGTGTATCTATAAAAGTAAACAGAGGCAAAAAGCGATGAGTTCCAGTGTTCAGGTGCCATGTAAATATTTATAGGCATAACACCTGTAAACGCGAAACAGTGTATAGTGAACCCAAACAACTGAAAAGATTGAAGAGACATCTAAGCAAGTGCATTACCTGCGCGCTTAATGAACTTTAATAATTAAAACGTCGTAATATTTACACCTTTTTTCTCAGTAAATATTAGCGAAAATCACTTCTCACCAGAGGCTAAGACATGGATAACGCTGGCTCTACTCAAGACAAACAAAAAAAGAACTTAGCTGGCGCATACCCAAAAATAGCTAAGCAAACTAGGCTATTAAATATGCTGGTGGTCTTCGCTTTTATCTACACGTTATATTTAGCGAAATCGTTACTTATCCCGCTTTTCTTTTCAGCGTTTATCGCCCTATTGTTGAGTCCTCTGGTTGCTCTTGCAAGAAAGCTGTTTGTACCCCGAACTATTTCGGCAGGAGCGTTAATTGCGATACTGGTGACGCCGTTCACCCTACTTACGCTAGAACTTGCTGAACCCGCTGAGCGTTGGATGCACGACCTTCCTAAAATAGCCGCCGAGATCACGGAAGAAATAGAAGAAATTAGTAAGAGTATTGACGCCTATACTGCGCCTGCGGAATTTGCCCCTGTAGAAAAAGAGTCTTCCTTTTTCGACTGGTTTCGCGACGATAACGCGTCTGAAAAGCCCGCCACTCAACCAGATACTACAAATTCAGTAACCGACAAAATTAAACAAAGTGGTATTGATATGGGCCTAACACTTTTTAGTAGCGCACCATTTTTGCTAGCGCAAATTCTAGCCTGCATCGTGTTAATCTTTTTTTTATTGGTCTTCGGGCCTAACCTGTTTCACGTCTTTATAAGAGATTTTCCAGTGGTGACCAACAAGAGGCGTACACTGGTTTTAGTAGATCAAATTCAACGGCAGCTTTCCTCATATATCGTAACGATAAGTATCATAAATACGTGTTTAGGGCTGGCTACAGCTGGTGCATTCCATTACTTGGGAATTGAAGATGCGCTACTGTGGGGAGCACTCGTAGCTTTGATGAACTTTGTGCCTTATTTAGGCGGCATTGCAAGTTGTTTGGTGTTGCTCGTTGTAGGGCTCGTTCAATTCGGGCTTGCTAGTGGTGCATTTTTGCCTGCAGGCATCTTTTTAGCGCTGAATATTATGGAATCTCAGTTGATTACGCCAGCCGTTCTGGGTCGAAGCATGCAGCTAAACCCGTTGATCATCATAATCTGGATAGCCATCACAGGCTGGCTCTGGGGCGTGGTGGGCGTTTTACTAGCAGTGCCTATACTGATGTGCGTTAAGATTATTCTGGAAAATCTAGGTGTTTTTAACCACTGGATTAGGCTTATCGAATCCAAGTAAACGTTTAATCACTGCTAATTTGCTTATGGCAATAGTGTTGCCTGAAATGTTTTGACGCGCTTCCTAGCGACTCTAATCGGGGTACGTATCACCCATGGGGTGGTAGCACGTTTACCGGCATTAGGTTTATACGTTCACCCAACAAAGCTAAGCCATCAAGCCTCTGTAGTAGCGAGTCTATTGTTCTTACTACATACATCGCCTACACAGAAACAGAGTCTCGCACTACGACTTTGCGCCACAAACCAGCGCATTGCTCAACAAATTGTTTATGGATAGGGTGAGACTGGTATTCGTTTTGTGCCTCAACGCTTTCGAAAAACATGAGTTCGGACACATCAAACGAATTATCGATAACGTCACGCTTTAAGGTATTTGCCGGCACGCCAATGTGAATGGAGTGAATCTGCGGTATGGCTTTTAACGACTCTAACCCCGCAATCAACTTTGCTTTATCTTCGGTAGAACCCGGGTTATTAAGCCAAAAGTAAACCATATGAAGTACAGGCGGAAGCATGGTATCTGTTGCGCTAGACGTTTCGGTGCTTGCAGCCACAATCGCTGAAGGCGCAGCGCTTGCCGGTAAAGCGGCGATAGAAGCTAGCGCGCTAGCACGCGTAACAAACTGCCTACGTTTTATGTCTGTCATCTTTTACACTCCCTTGGTCGGCGTTGTACTTTGAGTTTACTTACCATGGCACTATGAGCAAGATGAAGCAACTTTACCTTGCGATTATGTTGAACAGTATATTAACTCTTGCTCGCACTACATGCAGTTCAAACTTTACCGCGCCCGCTTAAGCCTTCTCTAACTGCACTTCATATTAAGGTTTAAAAATAACTATGAAACCGCTTTGGGCACATTAAGCGCTTCCCGTGTATCATTAGTCAGTTTCACCAACGCTTTTCGTACATCTGTTGACGAAACACACAGCGCCTCAAAATGGACAAACCACGTTTGTTTTTCTGTACCGCAATGCATGCCTTCTGGAAATACGCTATGCATTATTGGCTCTTCAACGTTAACACCCTTTTTGTGCTGCAAAATAAGCTGCATCGCGTCTTGATGATCTTCGTTCATATGGTTAATCATACTCGCTGGCGCGCCATGCCAGTCTTGGGCTTCAACACTCCAATAGACTTTATCAACCCAATGGATTTTTCCGAAACCACCGATAAAGCGTACTCGTTCAGTGCGTATAATATAAAAATTGAAATCGTGGGTTTGCTCGTATTTTTTAGCTTGCGGAAACAAACGAAAATACTGCGCTTTCACGTCGTTTTGGTTCGCAAGCTCAGCACTTCCCATAATAGTAACGCGACCGTTCGCCTGAGAGTCATCCTCACCGGCATCGAAAATAGTTAAGCTTACCTTGTCGTTCGCTTTAATATTGCGAGTGTGAAGCGCGATATCGCTAATATAGATAATTGCGTCACCGGCTGGCGTTAGGTAGTAAGGTACAACCGAACCAAAAGGGTAGCCGGGCATTGATGTTGAATGCGTGCCCAATACACCGCTGTGATGGGTGCGGCTTAGCTGTTTTGCTTGAAATGCAATATCTTGCATGCTCATGGTTAACTCCGTTCTTGTTTTTCGGTTTTCGCGAAAATTAATGTGTCACGAAAACTTGTTTTTGTTCGTTTTTAATTAGGTTTAGCTGGGTGTGATAGCACCGAGATAGCATATCGGTAGTAAGAACCCGCGCGGGTGGTCCGTCGGCTAAGCACCGCTTTTCACCCAGTAAAATCAGTCTGTCGCAGTAAGGGGAAATCAAATTAAGGTCGTGGCTTACACAAACGATGCACAGCCCTTTTTCTCGTAGCGCGACCAGTTTCTGCATTACCCGTTTCTGATGCCGTAAATCAAGCGCCGAGGTGGGCTCATCTAACAGCAAAAGCTTGCCTTCCAAGCTCTCGTTCTGATCACTTGGTAATATTTGAAGAACAGCCTTGGCCAGAAATATCCTTTGCCTTTCACCGCCTGACAAGGTTTGTATATTTCGAGCAAGCAAGTGTGTAATGTCAAACTGCTCAGCTACAAGATTAATCAGACGACTCTTTTGTTCTAACAACTCAATATGCTGATATCGCGCTATGTGAAGTAGTTCATCGGCAATAAAACCAAAAGGCGTCGATGCGCTTTGTGCCATTACAGCACGCTGCAACGCTAAATGGTTTGCGCTTAGCGAACTTATCGCTTGCCCGCCAAGGGTTAGCTCTCCATTAAACGGCGTTTCTACACCACTAAGCATACTTAATAGCGTAGACTTACCACATCCGTTTTCACCGGCGATAGCGGTAAACTCAGCGGTGTGGAAAGAAAGCGATAGCGGCTCTAGCAAGCGCTTCTTACCTCTGGCAATGACAACATCTTTTAATGTAAGCAACTCAGTGTTTAACCGTTTGCCATTATCACTTTGCTCTAGTCTTTCAATTTTCATATTAGCTCCCCCCCACCACTAAATATACGGCGCTGCTGCCACAGTAAGTAAAGGAAAAATGGCGCCCCTACTGCAGAGGTAACAATACCAATAGGTATTTCCATAGGCACAAACAGCGTTCGCGCAAGCGTATCGGCGACTATCAATAATAGCGCCCCTGTTAGCGCACTGGCAGGAATTAGAACCTGGTGATTTACGCCAAAGATTGCCCTGCACATATGAGGCACCACCAGACCAACAAAGACGATAATGCCGCACAGCGCTGTCGCTAATGCCACGGAAAACGCCACCAACCATAAAACCCTTTGTTTATAGCGGGTAACATTTAGCCCCATGTAGGCTGCTTCTTTTTCACCCAGTGCCAGTAAGTTAAGGGCATTACGGGACTTCATTAACCCTGTAATAGCAATAAAACTCGCTAAAGCGACCAAACCACAAAGCGTCCAGCTTGCTCCGGCTAAACTCCCCATAGTCCAGTAGCTTATTTGGCGAAGCGCATCGTCGCTTGCCACGTAACTAATAGCCCCTATGACTGTGCCGGTTAACGCATTAATGGCTACCCCTGCCAAAATAAGTGCTGCCACCGATACACCTTGCGGACCATTTGAAAACCGTAAGACCGTCCATACAGATAGTAGTGCCCCACCAAACGCCCACATGGCTACCCATACCGATTCAAGTGCAGGAAGAAGTGGAGGCACAATGGTCATACTCAGCGCCGCGGCGGCGGCTGCGCCACCGGCAATACCGATTAAGCCAGGGTCGGCGAGCGGATTGCGCACTAGACCCTGCATGGCGCAGCCAGATACGGCTAACAGCGCGCCAATAAGCATAGTCATGATCACCCTCGGCAACCTTATTTCAGACAGCACATACCAATGGGTGGTGTTTGCTGCCGTATTTTCTACCGTATTTTTTACCGTATTTCCGCCGCTAATGAAGTATCTAAGTTGCTGTTCAATATCAATTGGTAAACTGCCGCGGGTTAACCCCACATAAGCACAGGTCAACAGCAATAAGAGCAGTATTCCCATGCCAATACGCTTTCGCTGTGCGCGGGCATTAATAAGCTGAAGTACCACAGGCACCGATGAGTAATCGCTTGGGTTATCGCCTAGGTTACCGCTTGGGTAATCGCTTGGGTTATCACTGTGCTTAGCTGCGGAAGATAACTGCATTATTGACTCGTTCCACTATAAGCAGCTTTTTGCGTTTGCTTAATTTCAATGGCTTTTTCTGCATACTCTGCAACATGCTGAAGCGCCACATGAAAGCGCGGGGAAAGGCCCAAGCTTATGCTGCTATCCATGGCTTCAACTAGGCAATGTTTACCAGCAAACGTGGCAGCTAACGCGTGATGTGTGCAAAGTGCCTCCTTCGCACTTTTGCCACGAAGCATGTGCCCTGCCGCAATTACAACATCGGGGTTTTGCATAAGCACAGACTCTGCATCCATCACTTTGTAACCTTCCACTGCTGAACCAATATTAACGATACCAAGAGTATCGAATAGCGCTTGAGGCACGGTATCTTTACCAGCTACCGTTATTCCCCTGTCATTGTTCGCCACCACAAAGAGCGCTTTGATTTGTGTATTGAACGCTGAGGTTTTATCGGCGTACCGCGCTTTTTGTTGCTCTACCTTCTTTTCTATATGGTGGATTAGTTCAATAGCCTGCTCGCTAGAGGCAAGTTTTTTGCCAATGTCTATCACCAAGGCTTTCAAGCCGCTAAGGTTTTTATCCACGTCAAAAGTAGTAACGTCTACGCCGGCGTGGGCTATTTGTTCAAGCGCAACACTTGGGCCTGCTGCCTCAGCTCCTAATAGCATTGTGGGCTGTTGGGCCAATACCCCCTCGGTGCTTAGCTGACGAAAGTACCCAAGCTTAGTCAAACTTGCTGCTTCTTGTGGAAACATACTGGTACTATCTGTCGCGATTACCCAGTCGCCTCGCCCTAACGCGAACACGATTTCGGTGATACTGCCGCCAGCAGTGATTATTCGAGGCGGCGCAGTTTGCGTTTCATTTAAAGGGGCGCTAAACGCCCCTACAGCAAACAAACACCACCCTACCATCACCGTAGAAATCGCTTTAGCGGCTATTGAAGAAAGTGAGAGTGTGTGTTGCGGCATCATTTACTCTCCGGTCACAGGGTCAACGCGGAAGCTATAGGCACCTGATGTCCCCTCTTCATCGTAATAGCTGGTAATTTGAAACTTATACGTGATGTCGCCAGCCTGAATTAAATAAACCCCAAACTGTGAGTAAAGTAAGTGGCTGGTGCTGTCGTAGAAATACCAGTTGTTCGTACTCATCGCGTACTCACTGACCGTCTCTTCACTGAAGCCATAATACTGCGCCGCTTCTGTATCCACGCCGTTATACGTTTGTGCATCGGTGCGAAGTACAGTGGCGTCATCCGCAATAGTCAGGGCAAATTCCCCCGCGCCGTCTGCGCACGGAATAGTGAGGTCCCAGCCGTCAGCTTGTGTAACCACCTGCTGCAAATCAAAATCTACGTAGACAGCGTCGCTACAACCTACCGCATCAAGGGTCAGCGCGACTTCTTCGGCAAAGGTAGTTTGCCCATCAAGAACGCTTTGGTGCATAACGCCAAGGGTTATTTCACCAATACCTCGCCCTTCAGTGACGATATCGGTAACGTGAAATTTTGTGTAGTTGCTGTCTGAAAACACGATGTAATACGTATCTTCATTTGGCGTTACTACGTGAGTGGTAAAGTCGTAATTGTAAAAGGTATCGCCGATGACTTGGGTTTCTGTATCTGTGCTGAACGCTTCAGCTTCTGGGATATCGCTTTCGGTAACAGCCAAGTAGTCGTCTAGTTCGCTGTCTGCGGTCGCATTTAGGAACAAGTCAGACACTGGCGCGCCAGTATCATCATAAAAGTCGCTGTTATTTCCAGTAAAATAAAGACTTACTGGCGTGTCTTGATGCGTATTTAAAAACACATTAGTACGTTTAAAACCAATATCCCACGCAGTATCTGTCGCAGCTTCTTCATCGGTGAGCGTAAGCTGCGTTTGTGTATCTAAGTCAAAGTAAACTGCAACAGGCTCTGATGTCGAGCCCGTACTGTACGGCCCATAAATGGTTGCTTCTTCGTTTCCACCGTCAGAACTTCCATCATCTGAACCTCCGCTGCCATCGGTTACTTCGTCAGGTGTTTCAACTGGGGTGTCATCGCTACTTGAGCCACCACACGCAGTTAGGCCGAATGTCATAGCAAGCAATAACGCTAAATAGGTTTTGTTCATGTGTTTTCCTTATTTTAAATTCGCTGTGTTAAGCAGCGGGTTTTATTTATTGGTTTAATTTGTTGGTCTAATTTGTTGGCCTAGGTTTTTAACCTAAGTTTTTGGGCCGTTTTTTTGGCCCGATTTTTTTGGGGCCGTTTTTTTTGAAAGTGGCGCCTTGTCAGTTTGATATCTGTCGTTAGGTTTTTTTTGTTCTCAAACGTTTTTTCTATGTCGGTGCTTTCGTTTTATGGTTATTTCAATACTGGTAACTCACGCCCAAATACAATCGCCTTGCAGCAATCGGTCTAGCGTCGAAAGCCCCCGCTAAAAGTGCCTCGGTTGAGCGATGTTCATCGGTAAGGTTTTCAAGTCCTAGGCGCGCTTGCCACTGAGGCGTGAACTGGTGCTGTACGACCGCGTTTAGCGTGGTAAAGCTATCTTTCGCTATTGAGCTATAGCCAATAGAAGGTGACACATTTCCCTCATGCACACCGTAAAGCTGTAGACTGGTGTCGGTATGACTAAACTGATAGGTAACGGAGGCTTTAACTAAGTGGGTAGGACGTTCAGGCAAGCGCTGCGAACTGCCGTCTTCGGCAACTAGGTAGCTGTAATTCAATTGCCACTGCCAATTGTCATCTTGCGCGCTAGCGCTTAAATCAGCGCCGTATAGGGTAGCTTCATCAATATTTTGATAAACGGAGATATCTAAACCCGCGTCTTGCGATGCATCGAGGTCTACCGCCGTGGTAATGAAATCATCAGCTTTGGTGTAATGAAGGTTAATATCGACCTGATATAACCAGTCACTTTTGGTAGGCGTTAATCTAAGGTTTGTGCCTACGTTAGCATTTAGCGCTGTTTCAGGCGTAAGTGCGTCGTTGCCAAGCACCATGTAACCTAAGTTACTGTGGTCGAATACGTAATAGCGCTCCTTAAGGTTGGGCACGCGATAGCTGCTGCCCACGCCAGCACGAAGTTGCCAAGAAGTATTCTCAGCGTTAAACGACTGGCTTGCACTTGCTTTAAACGCAGTATGCCAGCCAAAATCAGAGTCGTTTTGTATTCTTGCGCCCGCTAAAAGCTGGGTGTGGTTTTGCTGCCAGTTCCCTTGTAAATAGAGCTCGGCACTTTCACGACTTACATCATCAACTTCAACCGTGCCCGTGCTGAGGTTTAGCTGGTCCAGCGAGTCGCCATGTAAAACAACGCCGCCTACCCACTCAATATCTTTGGTGGAATAAATTTTCTGCGCTTCCATTTCCGCAAGCTGGATATCGGTTTGACGCAACCCGTTGCTGTTACCGCTTTCTTCATCATGTGAAAGATAGCGCGTATTGATATGCCAATCATATTGCTGCTCAAGGCGAAAATCGTGTTGCCACTGGGTTACGTTAGACAGATAGCTGATGATAGTGGCTTGACCGGGTATTGATGATTGAGGCTTGTCTTTTTGTTCATCCAACCACTGCCCCTTGTATTGCACGCTCACGCTATTTATCAATGTAGATAACGACATTTGCACGAAGGATTTGTCTACCGCGCCTCCATCTTGTGATGTAGTTTCGCCGTCGTAATCAAAACCCGGGTTGGTAATGTTCTGAGCCGTTATGCCAAGCTGCCAATCACTAATTGCTTTCGCAGCAGTTATCCTAGACGTGTGCCCGATTTCATCACCTTCAATTGCATCATCGGTAAAGTATGATGCCTCGTAGTCTGCTGAAAACTGCGACCCTTCCACCTTCTCGGTAATGATATTGATAACACCACCCATGGCAGAGCTGCCGTAAAGTACTGATGCCGCGCCACGCACTATTTCAATTTGTTTAATATTGGCAACGCTAATTTGGTCAAGGTCGACGGAAGAGCCTGTGGGAGAAATGATGGGCTGGCCGTTGATTAACACCAACACATGATCGCCATTGAACCCGTTTAGCTGAACGTTGTAGCCGTCTTTTTGACTTCGCCTCACCACAACGCCCGGCATCACCTCAAGCACTTGGCGCAAGGTACCTTTACTTAGTCGCGCAATCTCCGCTTTATCTACTACATCAATTTTTACGGGCGAAGAAGCCAATAGTTTAGGTGTCCTAGTACCTGTCACCACAACGCGCTCAAGGGCATCTTCTGCTAATACTGGAAAAGACAAAGGAAGGCTAGCGGCTACCACAAAGAAAGGTACAAAGCGGGCTCGTTTCATTGATAATTCTTTTAATGCAAATGATAATGATTTGCGTTTAATCCTATTTATTTAAAACCTTTTTGCAAGGAAAATTGTTAACCGCTCTCATGAAAAATGTCTAAGCCTCTAATAAATAAGACTTTTAAAATGCTATTTAGAGGGTGAAAAAAGAAATCGAGGAGTAAACAAACTTGGCAAGATAATTGATTTACAAAGTAGATATTAAGGTAACAACAACGGGATTTTGACACTATGCGCCTACCTACTAAACAACTTATCAATAAAATCGAAAACTTGTCTAATGGCCTAACACCAGAGCAGCTAACAAGCTTTCTCGATATTATTGACGCTATGACGGCACTGGTTGAGGAAGCTGGAGAGTTAAAAGCTGATAGCGACACCAAAAATAATAGCCCCAGTACAGGGTTGTCCGTATTCCACTAGACTAAGGTTTACAGTGTTCACTGCCTTCAAGTAAGAGCGCTATAGCAATACCAAGAATGATGAATATTCGTTTTTGCTCACTTGCAGTTCGTTTATGTTCGTTTTATGATACGTCCCAATTAAATGTACATGGGAAGTTGCGTCAGAATAAGAACTAAACGGCCTGTTAGTTAGATGAACAGTTAGTGCAATATTGCGCAACATAAAACGCTTTTCTGCCTTCATTTTCCCTAACATAACTCTGTCGTTTCTTTTTCTGCACAGCGCGTTGTACTGGTTAAAGATTTAAAGGATGAATTATGTTACCTCTCACGGAACCAACGCTTTTCCGCCAGTGTATTGCTGAATTCATAGGCACGGCGATTCTAATTTTCTTTGGTGTTGGTGCAGTTGCAGCACTGGTATTAACAGGTGCTTCGTTCGGTCAATGGGAAATAAGTATTGTCTGGGGGTTTGGCGTAGCTGTTGCCATTTATTGTACTGCTGGAGTTTCGGGTGCACATATTAATCCTGCGGTAACCATTGCGCTTGCTCTTTTTCATGGTTTTGAAAAGCACAAAGTAGGCCCCTTCATCCTTTCTCAGTTTCTGGGAGCATTCGCTGCTGCCGCACTTATCTACGGCTTATATCATCAACTTTTTACAGACTATGAACTTACTCACAACCTTTCACGCGATAGTGTAGAGGCTCTGGCGACCGCCAGCATTTTTTCTACTTTTCCTCACGAAGCCCTTTCATTCTGGGGTGCCTTTGGCGTTGAATTCGTTATCACTGCAGTGTTGATGTTTGCAATACTGGCATTGGGCGATGAAAACAACGGTGCATCACGTGGAGCCATGAACCCGCTACTAATTGGTATTGTCATCGCTGTCATTGGTTCCTCTTTAGGACCGTTGACCGGTTTTGCCATGAACCCAGCTCGCGATTTTGGTCCAAAGCTCTTTTCCTATATTGCGGGATGGGAGCATGCGCTCTCCGGCGCGAAAGCCACTCCTTACTTTATTGTACCTATTATTGCGCCTATATGTGGTGCATGCTTTGGCGCTTGGCTTTACCCTGTATTAATAGGTCGCTCTCTTTCCCAAGACAGTCGCGCCTGTACTATTCCTAGCGATTGCGAAACTTCCGTTGTTACACAAACTTCTCAAGAGAGTTTTGATAGAGGGTAAGCTGACTGTTGATATACGAGCGGCAATGGCCTATTTTACGCCGCAGTTGAATTTACAAAGAAGCATAGCGCGTGTTTTATTTAATAACAGTTACTGTCCTTTGGGCATTTTCCTTTTCGCTTATTGGCGAATTTTTAGCAGGCTCAGTAGACAGTTATTTTGCTGTTTTGACACGCATTGTGCTCGCCACACTGGTTTTCCTTCCCTTTCTTAAGCCGGCATTATTAAACCTTAAACAAAAGGCGATCCTGGCGAGTTTAGGTGCTGTGCAGTTAGGGTTAATGTACATCTTCTTTTATCACGCATTTTTGTTTTTAAGCGTGCCAGAGGTGTTGCTTTTCACCATTTTCACACCGCTTTACGTAGCCATTTTAAACGACGCACTCTTTAAGCGCTTCACCCCGTTTTACTTGTTGTGTGCACTTATCGCTACCACAGGGGCTGCCATTATTCGTTTTAACGGCATTAGCGATAATTACTGGTTTGGCTTTGCCGTTGTTCAAGGTGCTAACCTTTCCTTTGCGCTAGGACAGGTGGGTTATAAAAAACTCACCTCCACCTTCAAAACACAAGTGCCCTATCACAACGTGTTTGCGTGGTTTTATTTAGGCGCACTGGCTATAGCACTACCTGCTTTCTTCATTTTTGGTAACACTAGCCAACTGCCGCAGAATGCTCAGCAGTGGGGCATATTGTTGTGGTTAGGTATCGTGGCATCGGGGCTTGGGTATTACTTTTGGAATCAAGGCGCGCTGAAAGTATCAGGAGGCACATTAGCCATCATGAACAACGCGCTTATTCCAGCAGGGCTTGTGGTTAATTTACTTCTTTGGCAAAAAGACACTGACTTTTCTCGCCTATTTCTTGGCGGTGCCATCATTGCCATTGCGCTTTGGATGTCTCATCAATACAGCAAGAAACAGAAGTAGCTCTAAGCCTCAACAAAGCCGACTCTACGCAGGGCTATACTCGCTAATCATGGTGTAGTCTTTGCGCGGCCCTTTGACCTGCCATGTTGAGCGCCACACTGGCAACTTTGCGAAGTCATAGTGCACTACGTAGTTGTCATCGCCGCATAAGTGTTCGGCATTCGGGTTGCTCGCACTAAATGTATGAAAATAACGTTCATCGTCAAACAAAACATCGAACACACCATGCTGTGACTGTTGCCAAAAATAGCGGCGCTCGGCAGGCATAATGTTTCCATTTGGCGCGGTTACTTCGCCCTGCTCGTAATAATTCAGCGTCGGTTTCTCCCACGCAGGCTCCCAACAAAAAGCAGCTGTCCCAACAAACGAAAAAGTATCCCCGTTTTGCTGGATAATTTTCCGACGCAAATGCCAGCGCCCTGCGAAGTCGTCAAGATTCGCGGTGCCCTTAGAAGGCGCTGGCAACGTCGATACGCTGGGGCTAGATGACACCTTAGAGCCTGTCATATAATACATCCTATCACTTCATAATTAATCAGACCAAGCAATAGTAAGCACTTACAATAAGCGTACTTCCCTACTACCAAAAATAGGTCACGGTAGCCGAATACTGTTCGCCCCGCCCTGGCGTACCGGGAATTTCTTCAAATCGTTCATCCCAAAAGTTATCAACTGCCAGTACTAGGTTTAACCCTTCAATTTGAGCCGGTGAATAGGTGAGTGTAACGTGAGAGAAGAATGCCGAATCACTACCGTTTCTAAGCGCGTTGGTTTCTTGCTTGCGCCACTCGTTGTCTATGCGAACCTCAACCGTATCAGTTGCAAACCACACCAGTCCAAGGGTTGCTCTATGCGGTGGGTAGTTAAGCGCATAAAAACTCGCATCCACACCTTCAATGCCGTAGTCTTCCGACTTATCTAGATAGGTATAACTGGCAACCACATCCGCATTATCAAAGCGCTTAATCGCAATTAGTTCAAACCCTAGCGTCTCAATATCTACGGGGTTTGCGCTGCGTGCCGAGGTGGAATCGAAGCTGTAAGTCCAGTCGGTCAGCTCGTTATCCCAGCGATAGAAAACGGCGGTATCAACTTTCCATGATTGCTCATCAAACGACGCGCCAAGCTCGAGGTTTTTACTCACCTCTCGCTGTAGCTGATTGTTACTCCTGAACAAGCCACTCGTGGTGCTGCCGCCCACTGCAGTATAGCCGGCCACTTGTGTAGCTTCTGCATACGAAAGATATAAATTTCGCGAGGCATTATCGCCAGTTTGCGTGTACCAGTTAATATCGCCCACAAAAGACAGCCGATCTTCATCGCGATTAGTATCATCAAACGCGCCACCTAAGCGTACGGTAATCGACTCCTTAGTGTTTAGCTGGGTACGATACTCTGGCACCACACTAATGTTGTAGTAGTCGCGGGAAGTGAAGTTATTTTCTAGCGTGGTCGATTCAATGTCGTCTGCAGTAATTTGCGCGGAGTAGTTGATACCAAAGTCTGGCGAGAGGTTGTGAGTACCAGAAAGCGCGAGTGATTTTACCTGCGTTTCGTGAAACGCCTGAAAACTTTCTGGGTTTTCGCGCGAAAATACATAGTGGTCATCGTTTTCCCTGTAATAACCCGATACCTCAAAGGCACTTTCATTACCCTTTTCACCGTAGCGCTGCTTATGATTTAGCATTACCAAACGCGTTTCAATATCTTCGGTTTCGTTAACGTCAAAGGGCGTATACAAATTAGGCCAACCGAAGAACTTTTGCTGATAACCATAAAACAAGTCGGTTTGCGAACGTTCGCTTGCTAACTGAACGCGACCTGACGCGCGTTCAAATTGGTGATCACCATTAGCAATAGTGCCATCGCTTTCAGAGCGAGAATACTCTCCTTCCACACCCACAGACCATGCTGGATAGCTTTTAAGCTGTTGTTTTACTGCGCCGTGAACGCGCTGCAAATTGAAGTTATTGTTGCCCACGCCAACAGATACACTGCCCGCCTCTTGAATAGGTCGCCATCCGTAAGACACCGTACCAACAGAGCTATTTACACCATAAAGCGCGTTATCAACACCGGTAAAAATACTCGGCTCAGTCAACATTTCTGGCGCAATAGGAATTTCGGCAAAATAGTGTCCCGTTTGCGGGTCGATAAGCGTCGCGCTTCCCACTCGAAAGCCGGTGTTCTCGAAGATACCACCGCGGATGGTGACATCGGCCTGTGCTTCGGCCATGTTTCTTGATTGCAAATCTACCCGCGGGTCGTATTCCAAATTTGAAATGGGTGAATTAAACGTACCAACCGGCTTGTTATTCGCAGTTGCCGCCCCTTCAATCGTAATTTTTTCGACGTTCGCTTCAGCCTTTTCTGTGGATATAACATCTACGTTTTCCGTTGCGAAAACAGATAAAGGAAGCGCAGATAAAAATAGAGAAAATGTTTTATGAAACATTGAGTGTCCTAGTTCCTAGTGCTAGTTCATATTCACAAACGCTAAACGCTTTTCAGGCACCTGACTTTTGCAGGTGCGTAACACGTACTATCACCGATACTGACTTTTATTACGTCGGTTTATAGTGCGTAGTGTAATTTATGGTTAAGTGTTGGCTTATCGCTTAAATAAGGTCGCGAAGTGTATAGCATATGTGAGCATAGGAAAACGTCACTTCGCTGAGTTTAGACCAGTCTCCAACTATAAATCACCTTGCCAAAAGAAATGAGATAACATAACATCACCCATGTTTACAAACCCTGCTGAAGACTCGTTAAACCTTCTTATGCTTAACTCTAAAATACCGTTTTTATTTTCGTTAGTTGGACTATCTGTGAATGCCGCTGCGCAAAGTAGTAAAAGTTCCCTTCAAGATGCTCACGATGAATTAGAGCACATCGAAGTAAAAAGACACTTTCAGCCTTATCGTGGTAACGTACCGCTTATCGACACGCCGCAAGCAATTGACCGAATTACCGCCGATACATTAGCAAATGAAGGGATCACACGCTTCATCGATGCACTGGATTTTGCGCCGACTATCGTAAGGCAAAACAACTCGGGCGGTATGTTCGATAGCTTTGCTATTCGTGGCTTTTCTGGCGATGAAAACAATCCGTCGGGGTATCTGATAAACGGCTTTAACGTACGTGGCTACAGCGGCAATAGAAGTACGGTTAACGTTCAAACTATTGAAGTAATGAAAGGGCCAGGCTCTGCCCTTTATGGGCAAGGCGAGCCTGGCGGTACCATCAACATCATCACCAAAAAACCGCAGTTTGAAGAGCAAGGCTACGTTCAAGCCACCGTCGGTAATTTTGATAAGAAGCACGTAGAGTTCGATTATACGAACGGCATTAGTTCAGATATGGCGTATCGCGTTAACGGTTCGTACGAAGACTCTGATACTTATCGCGATAACGTGTTTTTCAAAAACCTGAACCTCAACCCTTCATTTATTTGGAACCTCTCTGATCACACCAGCTTAAGTTATCAGATGGAAATCTTAGATCAGGAAAAGCCGCTTGATCGCGGTGTATTTATCTTAAATAACGACTTTGACGCTGTAGATGCCGAAGACTTTTACGGTGATATCAGAGACAGTGCCCATGAAGTTAAAGCCTTTGGACATCAGCTAGTGTTAAATCACGAGTTGAATCACAATTGGCATTTTCTTAGTGGCTTCACCTACAGAGACTCTTCTTTTGAAGGGCAGTCTTCAGATACTGAACTGTCAGATGGTCGTCAGCTTTTGTATACCGACCCATCTGTACTTTCAAGGCAGCGACGAACCCGCGACTATCAAGCGCAAGACTTATCACTACGCTTTGAACTAAGCGGCGTGGTAGACGTGGCAGGCTTTGTAAATAACGTCTTGTTTGGTTTGGACTATTACAACTACCACATTGATACAGACTATCGTCGTTGGCGCACGGCGTGGGGCGCGGGTGATACCACATATAGTATCGACCCTGAAAACCCAGACTACACTATTTTTAGACCTGATGTGACGCCCACTACACTCACCGCCGAAAAGCAAAAAGGGTTAGGATTTTATGCACAAGACGTTATAGAACTTACCGATGCCACCAAGCTTTTAGTCGGCTTTCGTGTGGACAAGTTCGAGCAAGACATTTTTAATAAGCTGAGCGAAGAAGGGCAAGAACAAGACCAAACGGAAGTGACGCCACGCTTCGGTTTTGTGTATGAAATCAATGACGCTGTAAGTCTATACACGAGCTATGCAGAAGGTTTCAGACCCAATCCAGGGCTTGATTCAGACCGCAACGCCTTTGACCCTGAAGAGACCACCTCTTTTGAGGTAGGTGCGAAGTGGGAAAACATCGCCGATAGGTTCTCAGGCAGCATTGCGATTTTTGATGCAGCAAAGACCAATATGCTAACCGCTGAACCTAACACGGGCTTTTCAGCCACGCTCGGTGAAGTTGAAAGCCAAGGGGTTGAATTCCAGTTAACCACTGACCTTACTTCAGACATTCGTCTTGATATGGCCTACGCATACATAGATGCTAAAACCGCGAATGAAGTCAACAATTTGGATTGGGGGGTGCCTATTCCAAAGGGTTCACGCTTAATCAATATTGCTAAACATTCGGGGTATATCTCGCTTAACCATTTCACCCGCGTATTTGAAAAAGAAGCGTTCTTTGGTGTGACCATGCGTTACGTGGGTGACCGCTTAGGCCAAACCACCGATCCAACATTCATCTTGCCGTCTTACACCCTTGTGAACCTTGCAGGGTCGGTGAATATTAGCGATGCGCTCTCTATGAGGTTTGACGTGAACAATCTGTTCGACAGGGATTACTTTGAGAACTCATACCACCAGCTTTGGACCATGCCCGGCTCACCGACTAACTATACGGTAAGCGTTAAGTACCAATTCTAGTAATAAAATCAAACAAGCCGGAGGCTTCGATGTTCCGGCTTGTTTGTTATGCATTCTCTATTCGCCGTTTTGCACTGGCATTTTCCCTGAGTCACGGTTTTCCCACCCGTGCCCGTTGAACGGATCTATACCTAGCTGCTGCATAATGTAGGGGAAGTCAACGTTAACCCAGTTATCTACAATTTTACCGTCTACCACTTTCCAAAAATCCATATAGCGAATTTCGACTCTTTTACCAGTAGGCTCTATTCCCATAAAGGTTCCAGTGTGAACCGCTTCTTGGCGACCAAACGCAGCGCACCACTCGCCTTGTGTAACGCGAGCTTCATCTATACAAACTTTATCAGAAAACGCAGCCTGAAACGGTCGCTGCCAGTTGTCTTGAAACTCTTTTAACCCTTGTTTGAAACCGCAGCCTGCATTACCCATCCAGCGAAAGTTCTCGCTGAAAAAACGGCCCATATTATCGATATCATGATCATTTAATCCATCGACCATAGCGTCAATAGTATCAATAGTTTCCTGCGTTTTTGACAAGTCGTTGTCTTTTGTAAGAATGCCTTGTTCTGGACGTGAACCTTTCATCTCATATCTCCCAAAAAAGTGTTGAGTACTGCGTGTTAGAAGCTCTGTTTAAAGAATGCGTAATTAGGGTTTTGAGACAGAGCGTAAAGTAGATAGTTAGCGCTAAGAACCAAAACTGGGCTTATCACCCTAGTGATTGCCCAGTTTGTTCAGCGTTTAAAATAGCGCACTGCGCTACAAATGTTAGTCGAACTTGTACTGTAAGCTTACGCCGTAAGTACGCGGGTTATTCCAGTTTGCCTGAATAGAATTAATAGGCAGCCCATTAAGCACTTGAGACTGAACCACTGCACGAGTAAGCACTTCTTCATCCGTCAGGTTATTTGCAAAGAAATCGACGTTTAAGTTTTCATTTACTTCCCATGAGATGCGAGCCGTTACCATGGCGTGAGCATCTACTTTTGTTTCAGGAATGTTGATATCAAACGCGTAGTGATCGTCAACAAAGTTCACATGAAGGTAAGGCGTTAAGTAACCGCCATTTGGCAATGAGTACTCATACCTTGCGCTTAGGCCCAGCGTATAATCTGGCGACATAGCCGGAGAGTAACCCGCAAAGCTAAATTGGCTATTTGGGTCGTTTATATCCTGACGGCCATCAACATTGCCTAACCCAAGTAGTGGCTGAAGTTGAGAATTACCTACAGCAAAGTCGTCAGCGAACTCGGCGTTAAGAAGCGCCAAGGTTGCATTTAACGTTAACTCGCTTAGTGGGCGCCATTCCAAATCAGCTTCTAACCCGTAGGTGTCAACCTGACCACCGTTTTCATAGTATTCAAAGGTTGTACTAACACCGGTAGAAACACACTGTGCCACGGTTAAGTCAGTTGTTGTGTCGTTACACGAAACTGCAAACAGCTGCGCTTTCACGTCGTCGTATTGGTTTGCAAAAGCAGAAACGTTAAACCGAACGGTGTTATCGAATAAAAAGCTCTTCAGGCCAATTTCGTAAGAAATAACTTCTTCATTGTCGTATAGCGGATCGGCGCCACGCGCTACCACCCTCGCGTCGTTGGCACCACCAGTACGATAACCTGTTGCTGCACTGGCATAGACCATCATGTCTTTTGCAACATCTAGCTCATAAGCTAACTTCCACAATACCGCTGAGTCGTCCCAATCGGGAATTGAGTCGCCTGTAAATGTCTTCTCGTCTTTGTTGTAGCGAAGGCCAACCAATAAGCGGTTACTGTCGTTAAGTTGATAACGAGCTTGGCCAAATACGGCTACAGAGTCGACTTCATGCGGGTCGTGATTTGGATTTCCCCACGAAGGAACCGTAATAGAATCTGGCTCACCGTTACCGGTTGTATCCTCACGCCACAGCCATTCCCAATCCGCTTCTTGCGAGAACAAATAAACGCCTGCTATCCAAGAAAACGGGCTATCGCTTTCAACAGATGACAACTGTAGTTCGGTAGAAAACGCTTTTTGATCGTCCTGACGTCCAAAGCCACCAACAAAATCTAAGCCACCATCGCTGTAGTCGTTATCGTAGAATTGCTCGCCTGACAGTTCAGAATAATTGGTGGTCCACTTTGCGTTTGCCCAGTCCATCGCCCAGTCAAGCGTCAAGGTTGCCGACCACGCTTCTTGGTTATCGAAAGACACCGCATTTCTGTATACATCGTAAGGACCTTCATCATCTCGCTCAGCATCAGCAGGCTGATAAATGTGGCCTGGTGTTACCGTGGCAACAGGGTTGTAAACACCCGACCCCGGCGAGGTTTCAGAAATTTGATAACCCGCAATTTGTTGGTAACCCCAAATCGCTTCTGAGTTTGCATCTTTCTTACTGTAATCAAGGCGAAGCAATGCAGTAACATCGTCTGAGAATTCGTATTTAGTCGTGTTACGTAAGTAGAATTGGTTCTTTTCGCGTAAATCGTCTGACGAGCCCGGCAAGAAATGGTTTTCGATCATGCCGTCATGACGGTCGTGGCTCATGACAAAGCGCGTAGCGGCTTTATCACTTAGCGGCAAGTTTAAAATAGCTTCATAGGCCGAACGGTCATAGCTACCATGAGTAAGTTTCACAGAACCACTGGTATAGCCAAGTTCAGGCTGCTTTGAGATAACGTTGATACTACCTGCAAATGTATTTCTTCCATACAGTGTTCCCTGCGGCCCGCGCAGTACTTCAATGCGCTCAATATCAACGTAAGCCCCTAAGCCACCGGTGGTCGTTGGCACATAAATACCGTCTTGGAAAATACCAACAACTTGTTCAGCAATGCCTGTACCGGCCACGCCAACTTCGTTGGTACGAGCACCACGCATAGCGGGACGAACTTCACCACCTGAGCTACCTATTCTTAATCCGGGAACAACGTTTTCAAGACCACTAATATTTTCAATGCCGTTACGCAAAATATCATCTGCACCTAACGCGCTCACAGAAGACGATACTTCCTGCAAATCTTGAGATTGTCGGTTTGCTGTTACTTCAATACGTTCAACGCCCGCTGCTTTAGCTTCGCTGTCAGGGGTTTCTTGTTGGGCGCTAGCGCAAAAACTAACGCTGATTAGAAGTGCACTTTGAATAGCGCGGGAGAGGTATGTTATATGGTACTTTCGTTGGTCTTGCTTCATCGTGATAGTTCCCGGATTAATAAAACCTTATCTGCAGTAACCTGTTAGTGCCCTGCGTTTATCAAGCCTTTGATGACCCTGCCTGTGACAACATCATACTAGGTTGTTTAATTCTTGGTCTAAACAAACATACAACCCAACTTACTTCGAAGTCAATAAAAATGTTCAAAGATTGTTAATTCATGAATTTTAATTTTTTGTTTAAATATACTAAAAATACTTAACCACATGTATTAAAAGGACTTACCAATAATTAATGAGCTTTTAAAATAACAATAAAAATAAGATTTCGAAGTATAAATTAAGACTTCAAGTCAAAAATGACTGGTAGGATCTGAATAGAAAAGTGGCACTCAAAAGGATAGAAACCGAATGCTGATGCATGAGTTAAACATTAGTGGAAATAGAAAAGAAAGTGCACTTTAGATAGCTTGAGCTATCAGAAAGCCCACCTAGCAAAAACACTAATCTTGCTAGGTAGCTTCGAGGGAAAATGACGTTAGTCAGTAAATCTATTTCAGGTATAGAGCCTTTAGTATTGTTAGCTTAACTGTAGGTAGTAGTGCGCGATAAGATATCTAACCCTTGTTGTTTTAACCAATATGGCACATCCATCAACACCCAGTTTTCCAGTAATTTATCCCCTTTGCGATAGTACACATCAACTACTCGCATGTCGGCGCGTATACCCGACGCCGGCATGCCGAACAAGCCGCCACCAGCGGTATTCGATAGGTTAGGCCAGCCAAAGAAACAGGCAAAACCGCCTTCACTAAAGCGCGCCACATGGCCATTAAAAACCTTATCTTTCAGACCCTTACGAAAAGGGAACTGATGTTGCTGCTGGTAACGCTCGATGGTGTATGTGGCCCCTATTCCCGCTGGTCCATACCACACCATATCTTCACTCCAGCATTTGGCTAGAAGCTCTGGTGGACAGTTGTCGTTACCCGATTTATTCAAAGAATCTAGGTCTCTTACCATTTCCTCAACCAACTCAATGGTCTTTTTAGACTCCTGAGGATCTTGCTCTTCAAACAGTAAACCGTTGTGATCGCATGGACCTGGATAAACAAACGTATGACCTGTTTCTACGGGCAAAGGATTAAGCCCAACTTGCTGCATTAGCGCAATTAAGTCGAAGAAAATGGCGTGACTAACAATCTTATTTTCGCGTACTTCAAAAAACTCGGCATATCGCAAAAAGGCCAGCTTTCCCGTACTTCTAATACCAAGAAATGGCTTGTCGAACAGTCCAGCAAAGTGACCCATCGACATAATCCACCTGCCTTCGCCTGCGCTATTATCTCCCGCCATGAATACGTCTTCACGGCGCTTCAAACGAGTAAAACTCTGCTTCAATGGCTCCCACAAATCCTTCACTAATTCTGCTGGCGTCGAACATTTATCAAACGGATAGCAGGCATAAATCTTCGCGTTTGCATCAACATATGATTTAACCACGCCTTTAATATCACTTGCCTTACCTTCGTCAAAAGCGGCTTGATAGGATCTGACAACGGCTTTTTCGCTATTAAAACTCATGACTTACGCCTCTTTGTTTAAAAAATTGTTAATACTGGCATGAAATAATTAATGACTTCGAAGTCATTATGTATTAGGTTGAATATTATTGTAAATAGAAAGCGCGCTTATTAAGCAGGCAGAGTAAAAAATATGACTGAAAATTTTGGCGTTTTAAACTGGTCTATCTTAGGCGGGTACATCGTTGCGAACCTGTTGCTGGGTTTGGTGATTGGTAAGAATATAAAAAATTCCGACGATTTTTATCTCGGTCAAAAACAAACTCCGTGGTGGGCAATAGGTATTTCGGTGATAGCCACTTACGTTAGCGCCATGACATTTCTTGGGGCACCAGCCTGGGCTTATTCAGAGGGGCTATCCGTTATAGCACTTCATTTGAACTACCCTCTCGTCATCATGGCTGTAATCATATTCTTTTTCCCATTTTTCTATAACGCAGGTGTCGCATCCATTTACGATTACCAAGAACGGCGTTTCGGCAAGCGTGCCCGCGCTATGGTTTCCAGCATTTTTATGCTAAGCCAAATTATGAGCTCAGCAGCTATTCTCTATGCTACTTCTCTTGTTTTGTCGTTCATTACTGGCGTACCTGTGGTGTGGTCTATTGTCATTGTTACTGCCATAGCGCTTATCTACACCATGATGGGCGGCATTACTGCCGTAATTTGGACTGACGTTATTCAGTCAGTGATCTTATTTGTGGGCGCAGGCATTATTATGTACGCCCTGCTTGAAAGCGGCGACACTACGCTGTCCTCATCAATGAGCGAACTTAAAGCTCAGGGTAAATTAAACCCACTTAATTGGGACTTCGACTTTACTGAAGAAACTACTGTGTGGAGCGGCATTATTGCTATGACGCTTTACCACATTACCGTTTACGGCACCAACCAAATGATGGTGCAGCGAACGCTAGCAGCCAAAAATATTGGCGATGCCAAGAAATCTTATCTGTTAATGGGTTTCTGTGCGTTCTTTATTTACTTTTTCTTCATTGTACTTGGCGTGTTGTTTTACGACTTTTATCAAGGCAAAACCTTCGAAAACAGCAACACAATCATTTTGCAGTTCGCAACCGATTACGGCTTGCCGGGTTTAATGGGCATTATTGCGGCCGCGGTTATGGCCGCATCCATGTCTAGCCTAGACTCCTCATTTAACTCGCTATCGACAGTGGCAACTATCGATTTCTACATCAAATACTTCAAGAAAGACGCGTCGGACGCCCATTACCTTAAGGCTTCACGTATTTTCACCTTGTTCTTCGCCGTACTTATTATTTTTCCAGCAATTGGCTACCACCTATTCAGTGAAGGCTCAATTTTAGAAATTTTGTCTAAAGTAGGCTCCTATTTTGTAGGTGCGCAAATGGGCATGTTCTTCTTAGGGTTCTTCTCTAAACAGACAACCGAAAATGGCCTGATCATTGGCACATTGAGCGGCTTTATTGTTGTGACTTTAGTGGCCTTAAATACAGATATCGCCTGGCCTTGGTACTGCATCATAGGTGCAAGTACCAACATTGTGGTGTCTATGATTGCTAGTCGCCTTATCGATGGCGTTCAAACCGAATACAACGCTTATACCATTAAAGGGCAGCAGCAACACTTCGCGCGCGAAGGTCTCGATGAGAAAGAGCAAGGATGGTATCGCGTACCCGGCCGCGTAGATCCAATCAACTACATATTGTTTGGGTTCTTCTTACTCACACTCGTGTTCTTATTTTCAATTCAATTTATGTTTTAAAAGCCAAACTCAGCGCTTTTGAGGGAGATTCTATGAGCGAAACATCCATAGCAAAAACGGTGTATTGGCAGCCTCTGCATGACATGCTGGACCCTGCACGAAGTAAAACGCAAACCTTAGCGGGTTTCGATAAAGAGTTTGTCGACTTAGCAGACTATATTTTGCGCATTACCCATCGTATTTGGGAGCAGAAAAATATTGGCGCTTGCTACGATTATTATGCTGACTACTGCCCGGTACATACACTTGGCGGTTATGCCGACAGTGTTGATGTGGTGGTTCAAAACACGTTAAAAACCATTGCAGCCTTCCCTGACAGGTCGCTTATTGGTGAAGACGTTATTTATCGTCAAGAAGCCAACGAGGTGTATTATTCGTCGCACCGTATCACCAGTATTATGACCAATAAAGGCCCTTCTGAATTTGGCGCGCCAACAGGCAAAACCGGGCGTGTAACCACCATTGCTGACTGCATGTGTAGAGACAATAAGATTTTTTACGAATGGCTAATGCGAGACAATAGCTTTCTTATTTCTCAGCTTGGTATTGACCTAGACGATGCTGCTGCTTTTCAAGCCAAGTTTCCTGTATCGAGCACGTTTACCCAATGGATAAATGAAGAGTACGCTCGAACATGTGCTAACGAGGCATCGCGCTGGGAAGTATTGCCAGAGCAAGACAAGCAGTGGGGCGACTTTGCCAAATCATGGGCCGAGCAAATTTTCAATAAGCGTATGTTCAATAAGCTCTCTGACTTTTACAAACCTAATGCGTCAGTGCAATGGCCTGGCGGACGCCAAGCCACTGGCAATGCAGCTATTGGCGGCATGTTCATTAAATACTTGGCCAGTTGCCCAGACGCCAACATGGTGGTGGATCATATTTGCGTTACCCATTACGACGACAATCGCGTGAACATTGCGCTTAGATGGGGACTGGCGGGTCATTACAATGCTACGCAAAGCAAATATGCGCAGTTTAATCAGCAACCCTATTACATTTTAGGCGCAACTCATTTTGAGATTGAAGACGGTGTAATAGCCAAGGAATTTACGGTGTTTGACGAAGTAGCGGCGTTAGCAAACCTTATGCGCAAACTACCACAAGCGTCGGAGGTATAAGCATGTTAAGCACAATTCAACAGTTGCTAGAAAAACAAGACACACAAGCACTTACCGCAGCCTTGCTTCATTCAAGCCGCTGGCTTTTAGGAGAAAGGCTGCACTACGGGCCTATTCAGCAAAGGGGCTTAATGGCTAATTGGCTTGATATTACAACGCGTTTTGAGACCGTTGAACTATGTGCGAAGGTGCAAAGTGGTGATGTTGAAGCTGGCGTATTTTGTCTTTCATCAGCATCGACCAGAACCTACTTTATTGCACAATGCGAACATCGCAATGGCGCTATCAAGCAATTGCTTCAATGGGTAGACAGTGCTTCACTTGCGGCGCACTACAATGCAAAAGAAGCCTCTGGCTATGACAACTCGATGTCGCTACCTTTTTGGCCCGAGCCAGACCCATTACAGTTGAGCGAATTTGACCCTCAACTTCATCTTAAGACAACCCATGCGGGCATTAGCGATGTGGTTGCAAGTAACACTAGCGATAAGAGCAAGGCACTACTGTCGCAATGGTGGCAAGTGTGGCAGGGCTTCGACACGGCCGGCATCAAAGAACTATACAGTGACGCTACCCATATTAGCGTAAATAGCCAAGTGTTAAACAAAGAAGGTTCCCCTTCTGTCTTGTCTTGGCTGAATCAACTTGAAGGCAAATTACACCGCCGCTACTGTCAGCTTGAACAAGTAATAGCTGATGAAAGAAATGCGCTAGTTAGATGGCGAATAGATGCAGACCTTAAGATTGATAACGGCCTTATACGCGTGCGCCTGCCCATAGCAACCATGCTTACGTTTAACGATAATAAGATTACCAATGAGTACTGGGTAGTTGATTCTATCGCGTTTGAAAAGCGCTTTGGTGCCCCCCTTCCCTTCTAACCAACCTTTTTAAGCTAACGTATCAGCTTCCAGTCACTAAAATTTGATACGTTAGAGTTTTTCGCCTCTCCGTGTGTAGAGGCGTTTTTTTTGGCTTTCTATTAGTGGTGATTGAGGGCTTGAGGGGTTAGTTTTTCTTATCGCTGTTTTGAGCTTTAAAGGTCGGCTGTAGACAACCAGCAGACGTTCAACGCCTAACTTTAGGGCATAAAATACATGGGCTAAAATAAAGGCGAAGCGAGGGAGCCCACGTGTTACTGTCCCAGCGAGTCTGCGAGCGGCTTTAAATGATTGTAATGTGGAAAAGGCGGTGTGCCAGCCTGACTGAATACACACCTAAGCTTACAGCTTAGAAAGTGCGACGGATGCCGCTAAAGTTAGCGCGAACGCAACAAGCGGTGTGAACGATGCAGTTAAAACTACAAACAATCCACTGAACGCACCAATTCTTAAGTGCAAACTTGCTGAACCCGCCAAAGTAGGTTTAGCCATAGGCTTTTTCCTTCAACGATGCTTCTTAGTCTCATATTGAGCCGGGAAGAAGCTGTTCAGACTTTACTGCCATTTCAAGTTTAAGCCCAGTCGCTCGGTGGCAGTAACCCGACTGGAAGGTATCCAACCAAAGTTGGAAATTCTTTTTACATAATGCCGCGCGCCGCGGTAAGTTTTCCGCTGCGTTCCAAATTTGGCCGCCAGCAGCGCCTTGTTAGCCATCACTAGGTTCTGGAGATTTCCCTGACTTAGCTGCAAACGAATCTAAAGCACTTTTCATTGGCTCATCAGGAGTGAATATAAAGTTTTCAGTTGTAGTACTGACACATACTTCTAAATCTCTAGATGAACCATCACAATATGCATTTATATATTCGCCAACATGATATTCAAAGCCTTCTTCACACAAGAAGGTGGCTTTCTTTCCGTAGCCGAGATTTACAGGCAATTGGCTGCTACCTTTAAGAAACCTTGCTATGTGCATTATGGTCTTGGCTTTTTTACCATATATTGCCACTGAGTTTATTTCCGATGGTCTCTTGCCTTCAGAAACAACCGACACCATCAAAACTGCATTAGTCGCATTGGGGACGATAACAAACCCAAAATCGATCTTTAGATGTTCCTTTTCACTACGTCTTTGCTTTTCTGCCAACCACAAGGCAACCGTTACGGCTCCCAGCGCCCCAATTCCAGATATCCACGCTCCTACAGTAGATAGAACCGGCAAAATAGTATTAGCAAATGCGGTGCTATCCGATGAAACACCGAAGGCCACACCGAAAACAAAGCATATTGCTCCAAAAAGAAGAACGCCAATAGATAGGAGAATATTTTTTTCTTTTTCCCAGCTCATCGGTAACTCGTTTTTATTGCTAACGCCGCGCCCTGTGGAAATTTAGGAGCGCCAGCGAGTAAATTTTCCGTAGCGAGGCCTTGTTAGGCGCGACTATACTAATGAGTGAGATTATTTTAAACATGCCACATATGGCCTTTACCTGATACGTACCCATGGTATTTTGATTTGAATCCATCCATTGCGGCCACATATTGCGAAAGTATTAACGTCACATCACTGGTTTGAGGGACATCGTCTTCGTCTAGAAGGTCTAGAAAATTAATAGAATCTTCTTCCTCTAGTACTCCTCTAACTTTTTCAAGTAGGCGATTGACAATTTTTATTTTACTTTTGCTTATAGCGGCTTCAGGTTTCTTCTTAGAAAGCTCCTTGAATTCCGTATACATGGAGTTTAACAACGGCATCGTTGTGTCATGCGTGCTAGCTTTATCTAACGAGGTTTTATTGGTAGACACAATTAATCCTTTAGCTTTTTAGGTTTGACAGTCTTAATTTTCATCATTCCTTCCTCATCAACTCTGTCGTCTTTTCCACCTTTTACCTGCCAATACCAACCACCGACACCAGCCACAACATTATCCGCTCTTAATTTCTCATAGCACTGGATGTATTGAGATAGAATAAAGACCACATCACTGTTCTGTGGTACATCGTCCTCTTCAAAACTTTCGAAATCATCAAACGGCCGATATTTGGCATCCAAAAATTCGTTACTATCATCAATAAGTTTGTTTACGAATTTGAGCTTGAACTTATTAACAGCATCATTTGGATTCTTCTTAGATAGGAGAGATATCTCTTCATATTGACGTGGTCCAATTGAATTGACCAGTCCAGTTAAGAGTATAATATCAGCTTAACTGGAGAAAGAGATGCCTGAAAGAAAGCGTTACACCAAAGAATTTAAACTCGATGCGGTTAGTCTTGTGCTTGA
>VMHT01000570.1_pt1 | contig 34415 bp, 33 predicted proteins | sample 4693611 | NCBI WGS metagenome assembly VMHT01 (sample SAMN12280063, study PRJNA550983) | marine metagenome | isolation source: seawater sampled from same location over 5 years 0.02-0.2 micron viral filtrate | place: USA: collected off the coast of southern California halfway between the port... ...
AAGTTCTGCTTCTGACCAAGCAACGCTGCTTGCTACTTTAACTGGTGCCTACAACACTGGTACTAGGATAGTTACGATGACGAATACGGCTGGCGGCCAGCACACCTCAATAACTCCTGCTTCAGCGACTTGGAGTGGTACCAGCTCTTTGTGGGTGGAGCACGTTATTAGTCTAGATAATTACAGGGCCTCACAGGTCACTAACTATATCTACTTTGTTTATGAGGCAGCCAATAACTTCTCCTCTGACTTTGCTATTGACGACGTTCGATTTATTGAAAGCTAATGGCAACCAGAACAGCATACTACATCTGCACCAGAACGGGGTACAAAGTTTTTGAGTCTGACAAGACAACTGAAATAGGAACGTACAAAGAGGTCTCATTGCACTGGAATGACATCGAGGTAGGAGACGAGCACCGTGGTTCTTTTAACGACAAGGATAACAGCTTTACCTTTGACTCAGGCAGTGTAATTCAACTATAGCCAATAGAGTTATATTTGCAGTATGTCTAGTGCTTCCGAAAAGGCTAAGAGACTGGGTTTTGCTGGAGTCAACAAGCCCAAATTGACGCGCAGTCACGCTACTAAAAAAGCTGCTGTGGTTAGTACACTTGGCCCCGGTCAAGAGAGCGGTGTGCTTGTTAGGTTTGGCGACCAGAGTATGGGCAACAACTACAGCCCTGAGGCTAGGAAAGCCTTTAAGAGTAGGCATGCAAAGAATATTAAGAGGAAAGGTAGTGCCGCATACTGGGCAAACAGATTCCTCTGGAGCAAGGGTGGTCATAGTAAGACACCGCCGAAGTCTCAGAAAAAGAAATACAATTAACCATGAGTAAGCAATTCGAAAACGCACTTGCGAGTGCAGGTATTGCAATTAGCGATACACCCCCAAACCTCAATCAAGAACAAGATGCTGTGGAACAAACCGTGGCAGACGCTCCTGTGGAGCCTGTCCAAAGCGAAGAACCTGTTCAACAGATTTCTCCTGAACCTCAGACGACTGTGGCTGAGCCTGAAGCTCAACCTAGCGAGCCTGTTCAAGAGCCTGTTCAAGAGGCAGTAACAACAGAATCTGAATCAAGCCCTGACGTTGACGTCGATACCGAGGTGCTCCGATACCTTAGCGAAAAGCTAGGCTCGGATGTAAGCTCCTTCGATGCAATTGCTTTGGCTAATTCAAATAACCCCGTTGAAATCGACGAGCGCGTACAAGCTATCAATGATTTCGTCCAAAAAACGGGTCGTAGTCCAGAAGACTGGTACAAGTTTCAGCAACTAAACCCATCCGAAATGGATGACCTGACTGCTGTACGAAACCAGATGGTAGTAGAGCACGGCAATCTCACGACCGAAGAGGTCAGCATGCTGCTCGAAAACAAATACAAACTGGACGAGGACCGTTTTGATGAGGGCGATGTCAAGATGGCTAAGCTGCAATTGAAGATGGATGCGGAATCCGCACGGAAGACTATTTCTAACCTGCGCGACGATTACATGTTGCCAGTGAACGAGCAGTCTGAAGCGCAATCCCCTATCACCGAAGACTGGATGTCTGCTATGCAGGCCGAGGTCAAGGACTTTGACGGACTCATCTTTGAGCTCCCTACGGGTGAGAACTTCACCTTTGGAATCAACGACAACTACCGCAAGGAACTTGTATCAAAGAACAGCCAGATTGAAAACTACTTCGACGACTACGTCTTCGACTCTGGTGAGTGGAACTATGAGAAGCTGAACGCACACCGTGCGGTCATTGACAACATCGATTCTATTGTTCGTTCTGTATACCAACAAGGTATGAGTGACGGACAGAGGAAGGTGGTGGAGACGGCTGCCAACGTGAGCAACCAGCCCAATCAACGTGACACTTCTCAGCAGCCAAGCGGAATAGACGAACAGATTATCAATGCCTTCGGTGGTTCTTCTACACTGACTTTCAAAATCTGAAAATAAGAAATCATGGCTGCGATTAACGTAACCCAACAAGGCGGAGCTGCAAATGCAGCTGCCGTCAACCCCAAAGGGATTTCCAATTCCCTTTACAACCTGCAAGACCCGGTAAAGTATACCTCCTTGCATGACTTTATTGACGAGGTAAACGCACCGGACATCCGTGCCAACCTCATCAAGACCTTCGGTGACCAAGGTATCACGGGCTTCTTGAAGCTCACTGGTGCTGTAAACGCCGCTGGTACTGCTGACCAAGTGACTTACTGGGAAGAGGCTCGCCTCCACCAGAAGCTGACTGGTGCCTTCAAAGGTGCTGTAAGTTCTGCCGCCAAGTCTGCCACCATCGACGGTGTTCTTTATGCCGATGCTGCATCAGGATACACCGAAGGAACAACCGCTCAGAACGTTGCTCGTGTGGGTGATGTCCTCATCATCAACGGAAACGAAAGAGTATACGTCTCTGGCGTGAACACCGCTGGTACTGAGATTGTCATCAAGTCTCTCCTTAGTGGCGGACTGACTGCTGCTTCTGACGATGCTGCCGTTAGCGGTGTTATCATTGGTAACATGTACGCTCAGGGAACTGACCAGCCCGACTTCTTCCTCCAGTCTAACGTTGTGAAGAGAACCAACCCGTATGTCATCACTAAGGAGTCTTACGAGGTGTCTGGTTCTCAAGCTACCAACATCGGCTACATCGACGTCGGTGGAGGCGACTACCGCTGGTACTTGAAGTCTGAGGCTGACACTCGTCAGCGTTTCATGGACAAGAGAGAGATGATGATGCTCCTCGGTCAGAAGGTGACTACTGACGACGCTGCCTTGGCTGGAATCTCAGGTACCGAAGGATACTTCGCTGCTTTGGAGGACAGAGGTCTGGTGACTTCCGATGTGATTGGTGAGACTCCCACCGACTTCGGAGACATCGACCAAGTCATCAAGATGATGGACAAGAACGGATGTCCCGCTGAGTACGCTATCTACGCCAACACGGACCAGATGCTCACCCTCGACAACATGATTGCGAACGGTGGCACCAGCTCTACTGCTGGCTTGCAGGGTAGCTACGGTGCATTCAACAACGACAAGGATATGGCAGCCAACCTCGGCTTCCAGTCTTTCGCTCGTGGCGGATACACTTTCCACAAGCACGGATGGAAGCTGTTGAACGACCCCACTCTCCTCGGAGCTAGCGGAGTCGGCGACATCGCTACCAACTTGGTTGCTGGTGTGATGATTCCTCTTGCCACTGTTGCTGACCCGCAGACGGGTAACAGAGCTCCCGCCTTGGAGATGAACTACAAGGCAGCTGGCGGTTACAGCCGCGAGATGGAGCACTGGGTGACTGGTGGTGGTGTCCTCGGTTTCAAGACTGACGGCAAGGACGTTGCTAAGTTCAACTACCGCTCTGAGTGCAACCTCGTGACTCGCGCTGCTAACCAGCACGTTCTCATCAAAGGTGCCTCTGACTAATAGCTGACTAATACCGGAATGGGGGGAGGGATTCGCTCTCCCCCTTATTCCTCTTCTTGGATTTCAATTAGATTAAAATGGAACAAACAACAAAGGGTCCGGGTCGCCCTAAAAAAGCACCAGTCAAGAAAGTAGTGGCGTCAGAACCCACTAAAAAGAGAACCGTCAAACGCACTCAGCGAGACGATTCCAAGCTCCCAAAGCTGTACGAAACCTTAAACCGTCAAGGCGGGGTCTTCATGAAGATTCGTGCTAACAAGGTTCAGGTATTCGACGAGGAAACGAACACTGTTAGAGGTATTCGCTACTGCCCAGCAGAACCAAGTATCTACATTGACGAGCAGAGCCCACAGGCCGTGCGCTCTCACGTGTACTTCACGGATAAGATGCTGATTGTCAACTACGACAAGCCCAACCTCATCGCGTATCTTGAGGCACACCCAGACAATGCCGTAAACGGCGGTACTGTCTTTAAGCTCGTGAACAAAGAGGACGACGCTGAAAAGGTTTTGGAGATGGAGTTCCAAGTGAATGATGCGATTGCAATCATTAAGGCACGACCCATCGAGGAGTTGCTTCCTGTTGCCATTGCAATGAACGTTGACACCAATCAAAAGGACCTCTCAATCAAGCGCACCTTGGTACAGATGGCTAAGAGAGACCCAAAGCATTTCATGTCCATGGTGGACAGCCCCATGGTGAACGCACGTTCAACAGTAATCGAAGGATTTGACTTCCAGATTTTGGACTACAGGCAGGGTGCTGTGGTCTGGTTTGACTCTGGTAAGATGATTGCCTCCGTCCCCGTGGGACAAGACAAAGTGGAGGTCATGACTCGCTTTGTCATGACTGACAAGGGCTCGCTGGTTTTGTCCGATATTGAGCGCCAACTGGAGGCTATTGCATAACGCATAACCAGCATGGATACTGGAGAGGGGGCACAAGCCCCCTTTCTTTTTCTGTATATTTGCGAGACAATCCCTTACTATGGCAAGTGTTAGAGAGGTTTATAATGCACTAAAGGACATCGCTAACAAAGATGAGCGAGGCTTTGTTACGCCAACAGAGTTCAACTCTTTCGCTCCTGTCGCACAAACAAACGTGTTCAACAGTCTTTTCAGGCAGTTAGTCAACGCGGAAGCACTTAGGAAAAGAGGCGTAGACCCCGGCAGAAACAACTCTTTGATTAAGCAAATCAAGGAGGATTTGTCTTTGTTTACCAAAACATCAAACGCAATTTCTCGAACCACTGGTTCTCATTTTGCTAAGCCCGACGACCTGTCTCGAATTATCAATGTAAAAACTGACGGCTCTTTGCTGTTTGGGGAGAATACTTCTGTCACTGTTCCCGTTGAATATGAAGAAGAGAAGCTAGAGTATGTGCTCCATAGCAACCTTAGCGCACCCACCGAGGATTCTCCCATTGCATTTCTTGACGACCAGATTGAGGTGTACCCTCAGAGTATCAATAAGATTCGAGTCAGATACTACAAGCAGCCAGAAGGACTTAACGCTGCGACGGGTGCAAGGACGACGTCTCTTCCTAAGTTTGGCTTTACCACGCTAAACAACAAAGAGGCTTACAATGCAGCCAGCAGTACAGACTTTGAGATGCCTGAGCACTATATCCCTCAGCTGGTTGAAGAGATGGCTAGATTAATTGGTATTAACCTTAGGGATGCAGCCGTTTCTAACTACGGTCAGCAACAACCCCAACAGAGATAAAGCATGGCAAGAAATCTAGTTACCGTAGACCAAGTCGTCAATGACTTTGTTCTGACTCTCGACTCGGACGATTACGTGAGCAACGTGTCGGATATGGTCGTAAAGAACTTTGCCCTGCGCGGAATCCGGGAGATGGGCTTTGATATGCTTAAGCGCGTCAGGTCTTTGAAGCTGTCGAAGAACAGCAACGACACGGTGACATTGCCGGATGATTTTGTTTCGTTGGTCAAGATTGGACTGGTCGGTGAAGACGGACTAGTCTACGTTTTGGGAGAGAACAAGAACATCAACTACTCCCAGAAGTACAGCACCGATGCGGCAGGCAATGTGATTGATAGTGATGGTGACGGCATCAACGACAGGGTAGACGCCAAAGGCGGTACGCTCGGCATGGGGGTGTTCGGTGACGACGATTACATCGTGTTCAGTAACTACGTCTACCAGAACAACATTGGACAGATTTACGGCCTCGGCGGTGGATACTATCAAGGGCAGTTCAGGATGAATGAAGACCAGAACAGAATCGAAGTTTCTGCTGGTACGTTCTCTGAGGTTGTTATTGAGTACATCGCAGACGAGGCGCGTTCTGTCAACCCCACGGTTCACGTGGAAGCAGAGGAGGCTCTTCGGTCTTACATCTACTACAAACTGGTAGAGCGCAAAAGCAGCGTTCCGGCTGTAGAGAAGAACAGAGCTAGAGTTGAGTATTACAACGAGAGACGGAAGGCGAACGCAAGGCTCAAAGCATTTAGTATGGAGGAAGCCCTGAAGACGATTCGCAAGAACACTAAGCAGGCACCCAAGTACTAATGGCGATTGAAAAGCTCGTACCCCAATACCTCAATAAGGATGAAGATGAGAGGTTGGTGAAGCCGTTTGAGATGACGGACGCACTTAACGTGCGCGTATCTCACGAAACTGACGGGACTCAAGGAATCATAAAGAATGTTGAGGGCACTACAGCCGTGTTGCCAGCGGTAAACACAGCGGATGCAATTCCGTCGTCTGGAGACAATAGGGTTATTGGCGTTGTTCCTTGCGAGGCGGGTAAGTGTATGTACTTCTTCCTGTACAATTCAGCTAACAATCACGGGATATACAGATATGATTCTGCAACAGACAGGTACGAGAAGCTGTATCAGGATTCTGTTCTGAACTTTCAGCGTGATGCTTTTGTAAAGGGTGACGTTGTTATCAATCAACACCAAGAGCACCTTCTTTACTTTACGGACAACAGAAACGAGCCAAGAAAGCTCAACGCCACCAAGCTATTGCTGGGCAACTATGACGCCAATCTTACTGGTGGAACTGCTATTCAAAAGCAGAAGTTTTTGACCGTATGTAAGCAACCCCCACAGACCGCTGCCACGTTTCGGTTTATCACAAACCCCACCATTGGCTCAAACAACCTGAAGGAAAGTTGCTTTCAGTTCACGTATCAGTACGTGTATGACGACGGTGAGGTATCTGCCCTTGGCATTTACTCAGACCTTGCGGTAAGCCCTACAAATATGGCCTTCAATGCTCCGGCTATGGAGTTCTTAGGCGGCGAGAATAACGAGCTTGAGGTAACTGTAACCAACTCGGATGGACCTGTAAGAAAGATTCGTGTCTTTGCTAGAAAGAACAACGACCAGCTTTTCCTTAAGGTTGCAGAACTTGACAATAACGTTGCTGGAGGAACTCAATCATTCATCTTTAGGAACGACGGAGTCTACCCTGCGCTGTCGGATGAGGAGGCGAACAAGCCATTTGATGCTGTGCCTAGGTTAGCATCTAGTCAAGCCATTTGTGGCGGAAGACTGATGTATGGAGACTACGTAGAGGGCTTTGACAACATAGAGAATACAGACGTATACGCCTATAACGTTTTCTCTCCTAGGTCAGCTACAGCCGTGAATCTAAACCTACCTGTACTAGACGGTGCGACCGAGGTCCTTACTGATTCAAGCACTAATAAAGAGAAGGAGGAGTTTCTTGCTGCTGATATTGGCGGAGCGGTGCCGTTTGGATTTTTTGTGTCTCCTACTGAGTCGTTCGCGAGGTTTGCAGACTCTACCACTGACGGAATTAATTTCAACCTTGACTTATCAAACTTCCCTGTATTAGGGCTTGAAGACAATCAGGGGGTGGTTGATTTTAACGTCAATATCTCTGCTAGTAAAATTGGATTTGCTGCAACGGGTGCTGACGGCACGGGAGCAAATACTAGGCAGGCATACACTACGGCTACCTACTACAACAATGGTGGCAATCTCATCAACGCTGACGACATGTTTGTCTTGGACAGCGACGAGATATTTAACGGAATTGCCTTGAAGCCTGTTGGGAACCTAACCTTTCAGTCCCAGTATCCCGCCCCTACAGCAACCACACAAGCTGAGCTTTTCGCTTGGATTCAGGCTAACATCGTTGGCACTATTGGACAGGTGTCGTGCACCTTTTTGAGCGAACCCCTTAGTGGTCCTCCTAGTGCTCCCAACCCCCTTTCGGGTGCGAGTGCCATGCTTCAAAAAAGTGCCGGGGCACAATCTCCGGGGACTAATGCCGATGCCGACAGGCTCGCTGTATGGCTAGAGGGTGTGCTTGATTTTCAAATATATTCTGCTGAGTTCGATGGCGCAACAAACAATGTTAAGTTCAAGATTCGCTGCGTCAATGTAGACTTAGAGGCTGTTCAGGCTGTAGCCCCGCTCCAGATTAACAACGCTGGCGCAATAATTGGAAACGACTTTGTAGACACTACAAACGGAACCCTGCTTGCTGGAACACACAACGGCGGTGCCAGTCTAAATCAATTTCAAGCGTACCTGTTTGATTCGTCAGACATTAGTTTAATCATAAATAGCCAGTACAACAATCCGACGTCAGGGTTTAGTCTCAACGATTTCAGCTCCTCTAGTGGAGCTATCAGGTCTTACTTTTTTGACTACGAGGTGGCTAGTGGCAGCTTAGACGTCATTCAATCCGACGGAGCCGACTTGACATCCTTCAAGGCTGGTGCAGCTCATGATTTTGGAATTGTTTATTACGACCACAGGAACAGGGCTTCTGGAGTTCAAAAGATTGGAGATGTAAACGTCCCTCATTTTGGCTCTTCACAAAGACAAGGAAGGGAAGGCAGAACAAGTGTTGACCTCAGGCTTATTCACGAGCCACCGCCATGGGCTACTAAGTGGGCTCCCGTTTACTCTAAGAACAATACCTACGAGAAGGTATTGCAAGTTTCAGTTGCTGAGGCAGCCCTTGGAAAGAAAACAGACTTCGCTGATATTCGCTCTAGTGATGGTACAAAAACAAGGCCAGTATTACAGGGCCTTGAAGGAGGAATAAACGGCCAAATCTTTATCTCTATGAGGCCCCTTGAGGGTAAGTCAAACTCGTACAGGGATTTTAAGGGCGCTGAGATTTCTTATGAGTACAAAGAGGGTGATGTACTGAGGGTTCTTGAGTATGTTGGGTCACAGGGTATCGTTCGCCCTATGAACGAGTTTAAGATTACGTCTTACCAATTTTACAGCGACGACGACCAGAACCCAATCAAACTGACAGACAGTACATCTCAGGACGACGAGGATAACTACAGAAGAACGGGGTGGTTCTTGACGATTAGAGACAACTCAACGCCGGGATTTGATAGAGACTCAGTAAGGCTGGGCACAGATTTCTTTTCTCAGCGGTGTCTGGTTGAAATATACAGACCTAAGCGAGCGACAGAGGAGAAACTGTACTATGAGGTGGGGGAGCAGTACGACATCATTGAGGTGGGCGGTGCGAGGACTCACGCTGGGGACAGAAGTAACAGCACGTCACCCACGTTTTCCATTTCTGTTGTAAGTGGGAATAGGTTTACTTCGGACCAAAGACTGTATAGAGGAGACCGGGTATTAACCACGGCATCTTCGACTGGGTATGTCTTTGTAGATAATTTGTTTGACAACGGAGATGGTACGAACACGTACATCATTCACCCGTCAAATCCATTTACTCAGGCTACCATAGGAAGCTCTGTCGGAAACAACACGATAACGGCAGCAGGTAACAACGGATTGTTCCCCGGAGTTATAACCTTGGACCAAGGCGACGTATACATGAGAATTAGGGAGCAGTTAAGCAACCCTGAGATAGACTATACACCTACGCTTCAATCTGATATCACCAGAGCGTTTAGCCCAATTGATGTAGACAGTGCTGTTTACGTCAAGTACGTTGTTGAAGACGAAAGAGTCAGCGATTTCTTTGATTCAATGGCCGTCAGTATAGGTAGACCGCACATCGAAACACCAGAACAGAGAGAAATTTCTAGGAACTCTGCTGTGACATATAGCGAACCTTTTGTTTCGGACTCGGCACGGCTAAACCTTTCCTCGTTTAACCCTGTGTTGTTTCCGTTTAAGGACTACAACTCAGCGGATGGTTTCATTACGTACCTCGTAGATAAGGGGGAGTCGCTATTGGTGTTACAAGAAAAGAAAATAAGCGCGACACCAGTGGGTAGGCAGCTGATTGAAGCTGCTCAAGACGGCATGCTCGTGACCAGCAAGAATGTACTGGGCACTGAGACCTACTATGCTGGTATATATGGTCCGGGTAGAAACCCTGAGTCTGTTGTGGACAGGTTTGGTATTACGTATTTCGCTGACATGGAGGCGGGCAAGGTTGTTAGGGTGTCTTCTAAAGGCATTGAACCTATCAGCGACGTCAAGCTAGAGTCCTTCTTTGAGAACCTCTTTGCAGACCTTTTGGTACGTGAACAGATTCCCAGAATACCGTGTGGATTCGACCCAGAAAACAGCGAATACATTGTGACTGTTGAGGGCCAACAGGTCAACGATATTACAATAGGCAGCACAAACGTAGGGGACGTTCCTTTGCCTCCTACAAACCCTAGGATTGCTGGCGCTAATGGGAAGCTGAAGTCTGTTGCTTCGTTTGAAAACCTCCCAACTTGGGATAAGGAAGCACTGTCTTGGGAGTCTGACGTTATACGTCCTGTCGAGAGGCTACCGCAATGGAACACTATCGGTACCGCTGTGATGTACGTAGACAGGCTTACTGAGAGAGCGTCTGTTTTCATAGAGCCTCAAATACAAAGGGAGTCTGAAACTATTGAGATGGACTTGGTTCACTCAAAAGGTTCTTTCAGGGGTGTATGCCAGTTCAATCCCGGAGACGGCTCTGTGTTATTCCCAACACACTGTGTATCTATTGCGGCAGCAGTTGCTGACGACGCAAGTATAGCTGTTAGCGTTGCGGCAGGTACGGACGATGCAGGAAAGACGATTGCATGGGGGGCAACCAAAAACTTTTGGCTCTCCCTTTACTCGTTCAACCCTGAGATGTACGCCAATCTGCACAACAGATTCTTCTCATTTGAAAACGGCCAGATTCACAGGCACAACGTGAACAGTACGTACAACAATTTCTATGGGACTCAGTACAATTCTGTGGTTGAAGTAGTGTCCAAAGAAAACCCTTCCTCTGTTAAGGTCTACAATGCCCTTAGCTTGGAGGGCAATGACACTTGGTCTGCTGTTGTTTCTAACACCCAGCAAACTACAAACATTACCGAGCCTATGTACGAGGAAAGGGAAGGCATGTACTACACTGTCATCCCTAAAGACATCACGTCTAACTCTACGGCAAACATGTCGCACAAGGTTGTGCTTGGTAGGGTTGCTTCGAAAGACGGAAACAAGGTCAAGATTACCTCAAGGATTAGCAATTTGCCATTTAGCATTGGTGATGCTGCATATCTATTGGCTGCGTCAAGTGAAACCAACCTGTCTGCCACAATCAACTCTGTTGACAGCAGGACTGAGGTTACACTGAGTGACGCTTCTGGAGTTTCTGTGGGCGACATCTTAATGGCGTTGTCTCAAGATGAAATAAACGGAGACAAAATCAGGGACTACCACGCAAAAATTAAGTTGACTAACGACAATACCGGAGCCGTTGAGCTTTTTGCTGTAAATGCAGCTTACTCTAGGTCTCCATTGCATAACGACCAAAAAGAATAACTTTGTAATATGGGACTATTTGATGACTTAGCGGGCCTGCAAGGGGGTGGTGAAGGTGGTTACGGTGCTGCTACTGACCTTACTGGGATGATGGCTAGCGGAGCTGCGTCAGGACTTGGTGGAATAGCCGATGTCGTGTCAGGCTTTGTAGCTAAGGGTCAGGCAAAGAAAGAGCTTGCAAAAGCTAACGAGAATTTAGAATCTGTCCTCGGCAATCAACCGTCGCTATCCACACCGGGCGAATACTATGACGCGGTAAAGAACGCATACGACCAACGTCTGCTTCAGATGCGAACAGATGACATCAATCGCTCTTTAGCTACCACAGCGGGGGCTGCTCAACAGTTCGGGGCTCGTGGTCTAGGCGCAATCATGGGCGCTCAGTCTCAGGCTCAGAGACAGATGAGGGAAGAGGCTTTGACTCAGCAGCGATTACAAACATCGGCACTTAGCAATCTAGCGAGTGCAAGAGAAAGAGAGACTGGTCTGCGTGAAGCCCGCTCCAACAGAGATATTGACTTCGCATACGACGCCAAGGCTCTTGCAGATGCAAAACTTGGGCAGGCTAGAGCCCAGATTGGACAGGGTTTTGGTTCAGCTCTTGGTGGTGCCGCTAGCTTCGGTATCGGGCTTGGTGCTTTAAAGGCTATGGCCGACGAGGGCGCTAAGGTTCAGAAGACTCCCGGTAAGTTTAGCCACGAGGAAAACGAAATGTATGTGGTTGACGAAGAGGGTAAGTCTATGGGTCTTGCTTTGACCGGGGGCGAGTATGTAATTGACCCCGCCCGTGCCAACAGACTAAAAAATAAAGCGAAGGACTCCTCACTAAAAGGAATGAAGGTCCTTAGAAAGGAGGTTCAGACCATGGTAAATGACTTTGAAAAAGCAGACTAATGGGCACAAGATTTAAGACAGGATATTTAGCTGACCGCGTTAGCTTCAGCGACATAGGACGTCAGGCAGGCGCAGAAATCTCCAACAGTCTTAGCGAGATTCAGGAGAAGCGAAAGCAGCGGCAGGTAGAGCTCGATACACGGATGGGCTTTACGAAGGCGCAGCAAGCGTCTTTACCCGCTGGTCTTTCAGGGCGATACAGTAGAATGGGTCAATCCCTGTTGAACGACATGCAAGAAAAGGCAGCTGTTGCCTATTCAACGGGTCGTGCCGAGGACGTTCAGTCTTATCAAACTGCAAAACAGGAGTATGTAGACCTTGTCAATATCGGTACCGCCGTGTCCTCTTCGGAGAAGAACATCATGGACAATGTGGCTATTGGTAATTTTCAAAACGCTGCGGCTACAGTTCCTGAGATTCAAGCAGAGTACAGGGTTCACGATAGTGGTGTTCCTGTTCAGTTGCCCGACGGTTCGTTTGCCTTCGAGGATGCTAATGGGGTTCAAACCCCGTGGAGGGAGTCCACACTTAACGACCCTCGTGGGGGTTACGCTCCGCCGATAAAGTTTGAGGGCTCTGAGTACCTCGTTGCACCGTTGGCAGACACTATGTACACGGAGAACTTCTCTAACTCAGAAGGCATATATCAGCTTCGTTTTGAAGGAACAGATTTCCAGACTGGAGAGCTGGACCTAAACAAGCTGTACGGTGATGTTGCTAGGGTGTTGGACAAAAAGAACGTAGCTCACCCGAATGAAATGGGGCAGGCCATCTCCATCTACGGATATAAGATAAATGACGCTCCCAATAAGAACGAGCTGACACAACAGGATGTCCTTGACGCTTCTAGAATTTATCCTCCAGAGGCATACATGCCGGGTGCAACTTTCTTAGAGGGTCAGTTCAACGAAGATGGTGAGTACGTATTTAACGTGGATGTGGAGCAGTTCAATGATAGGCCAACCGAGTTTAGCGAAGAGGCGTTTGCTCAGATTCGCTCCGCTCGTGAAGCTAAGGCCACATACTACGAAGGAATCGCTGGAACTGTTGCAGAGAGAATCTCTAAAGACAACGAGGCGGGCTTATATGCTGCTCAGTTAGAGGAGGAGGCTAACTCTTTGGCCGAGGCCATGGCAGAGCAAGCCATGGAAAACTCAGAAGACCAAGCTGCGTACTTTGCTCAGGCACCTGCCATGTTGCAGACCGACGGAGGCAATGGTGAAACACAATTCATTATGCCAACGCTTGCAGACAGCAGGTATCAGGTAACTATGGAGGGAAGAGGTCTTTCTATTGAGGAAATCGTATTTAACAACGAAGGCGAAGAAATTGGATACAAGGTTTCTGCCACAAAGAGTAGGCAAGAAAGTATCGACGCCCTTCTGAACGGGGGCATGGACCAAGCTCAAGCAGAACAAATTGTAAGAGACTGGTTCAAGAAGTACGATAACACGTTTATTGACCTTGGGACTAGAGGCCCAGAGTTCCTTCGCATTAAGACTGGACTGAACAACGGGTTGTTTGAATCCGGAAACAAGCCTAAGTCTGAGAACCAAAGACTGTTGGCTAAGCGAAAGATTGCAGAGTTCAATAAACAGGTGGGTGTACTCGACGAGCCTACGCTGACTGCTTTCCTTCAGCAAAGCGGTATGACTATCCCTGAACCCGCCGCCGCCCCAGACCCAGCTGCGGCAAGTGCGTCGGGACCAGCAGCGGCATCGACTACTGGTGGCGCTCCTCCTCCGGAACCAGTAGCTAGTGATAGCACGGGCACACCTCCACCTGCTCCACCTGCCGCTAGTGACAGCACGGTTACGGCTCCTCCACCTGCCCCGGCAGCGACGGACACTACAGCAGCTCCACCCGACTTAGGCAATCTTGATGTTCCAGAGCCTTCAGAGCCAGCTACTACACCTCCGGCTACTGAGGAAACGGCTGATGCATACGTCGCATTCTATAATCGAATGGATGAACTTGGCGAGATAAACGAGGCCATGTTGGATTCTGTTCAAGATTACTATGATGGTCTTGATGAAGAGGCTCAAGCCGAAATGGAGGTTCAAGTTGCTCGTTTTACTAGGGACGGAATGTTCCCCGCGATAAGTGAAGGGAGACTTATCTTTGTGGTACCCGAAAACTTGCCATCTGAAAACTAATAAAGCATGGAGCCAGAACTTAAAGCACTTGTTGATGCGGCAATCCAAGGAGGTGCAAGTAGAGCAGAGGTCCGTAAAATCATAAACGATTACTACGGTCAAAAAAAAAAAGAAAAGACTTCCGTCTCGGATTCTCCTTTGGTTCAAGAGGTTTCTACGGAATCTACCTCGAATATCGGTGTCTCTTCGACAGAAGCGTCTGGAGATTCGGCTACAGTTCCAAGCATAGACATAGTTAACCCGTACTCTCAGGAGAGTATCGACAGATACAATGAGCGTGCTCAGGATGAGATACTTACCTCCTACCTCTACGACGGCAAGGAGATTACAAAAGAGGACGCAGACGCAATTACTGCTTACACGGGTGCGTACCAGAGTTCGTTAGAGAACTACTTCGATATCAACTTCAACTCTGACAGGTACTACGAGGCTACTGGTAGACCTGCGGCAGCACAACGCTGGAGAAACGCCAGTGCAGAAGAGCAGCGCATGATGAATGCGTCTCTCATGGCTTCTATCAAGTCTCGTGCGAGCAAGGATTCGGAGGGTAACGACCGCAACCCATACAACGACGACGCAGTTCTGGAAGAGTTGCTGAAGGGTTCTGACAACGCATTTGCCAGCGACCTCCAGATTGGGATGCCGGACGCGATTGCAGACAACATCTCTCAAGATGGTCGAGGTAGGGGCTTTGCTGCCATGGGTGCTACAGGAAATCCCATCTACACAGCGTTTGGTCAGGAGATTCTTGAGGGTGCAGAGTCATTGGCTGGACTCAGTGAAGAACAGATTCAAGAGAAGAACGAAGCCTTCAGAGAATCGGCTAAGGAACAGTACTATCAAAGACGTTTGGCTGCTGCCAAGGCCCGCCTGATGACAGATGTCAATGACAGCACGAACGATGCTGTCAAGGGCACGCTTACGGCAGAGTTCTTGTCTGACGAGGAGAAGGTTAAGAATCTTGAGCGTCACCTCCTTGAGGAGTACGACATCATGGCTGACCTCAATAACACGGGTTACATCGGTGACACATCTGAAGGGCGTAATGTCAGTGCTGATTTCTTTCGTGGTCTGGGTTCAGAGGTTGTAAAACTGGTGGGCACATTGCAGTCTGCTTCCATGGACCTTGGTGTAAATGCGGTAGAGGCAGTGTTTGGAGAGTGGGCCTATGGTAGGAAGGTCACCAATATGCATCGCATGGCTGCAAAGAATCTTGAGCAGTCCATCGAGAGATACCGAGCCGTACCACAGACAGACCCTGCCAGTAAGTTCGAGAACGGTGACTGGTCAGGAGGTATGGCAGACGTTGTTGCTGACTTCGGTCATAGTGTACCAATGATGGCTGCCGCTATTGTTACGCAGCGCGTGACGGGTAACAGTAAATTGACGGCTGGTGTAGTGTCTGGTATGGGTTCGCTTACCGCCTATGACATCGCCCGCGACGAGGAGTGGTTTGATAAGATGAACGTAGTCCAGCAGGGTGGATTTATCCTTGGCTACGGTGTCGCTGAGGGCGCACCCGCATTCGTTGGGGCTAAAATCTTTGACCGATTCAAGGCCCTGAGAGCTAACTCAAAGGGTGCTGCTGACTTCATCTATGGTGCGCTCATGAACACCCCACTAGCTATGGGGGAAGAGGCGTTGACCGAGGCCGTTACAGGCGGTATGCAGTACGTCATTGAGCAAAACGCCAAGGGTCAGGATATTGATGTTGTCCAAATGGACAAGGCTATCAAGAATGGCTTCTATGCAGGTGCCGTAATGGGTGGCGGTATCGCAGGGGCTGGCAGTAGTATTGGTGCGCTTGGTCTAGCAGCGAGCTCAATCCCATCCATTCAATCCAAGCTGGTAATTCAACAGCTTAAAAAGGAACTTGACTCTCAGGAGACCGTGTCTGGCCGCCGAGAGGTTATGGCCCGCCTTGTTGGTGCTATCCAACGCAACGAGGCAGAGGGCAAGAAGCGTAGAGATTTCTACGAGCAGCTTAGACAGTCAGACCCGGAGGCATACTCCGCAATGATTGATGTTCAGACACAGATTACAAAGAAGGCGATTGACTACGACCGCACGGAAAACAAGAGCCAACGCAGAAGACTTCGTAACGAGGTCAATAGCTTGGTAAAGCAACGAGCGAAACTAGAGGCAGACCTCGACATCACGCACGACTTGGGGTCTCGTACTACCACGAACCAAATCATGGACAACGTCTCCAGAGTTCTGGAGGAGTACAGCCTTGACAGTCTCTTTGAGGGTCAGGATAGTGTCGTTGTAGACGGCGCAAACGCAGACAGCGTCCTCGACAGAATCAACAGTCTGTTGTTAGACAAGATGGCGTTGAACCTCCCACTTGGGTTGGGTAGAATCTCGTCACCTCAAGCCGTCATGGATGGATTGAGAAACACAATTACTGCCGTCAAAGCCCTGAGTAAAACCAAAAAGGGATTCAAGGGCATCATGATTCACAAGACCGTCGCATCCATGGCTAACGCCGTGCCCGGTGGTAAGGTGGGACGTGGTGTGTTTGTTGCTAAGCAGCAAGACGGCGGCTACAAGATTCACCTCCTCGTTCCTGCCATTCTTGAAAACACTGCCTACCACGAGGGCTACCACGAGCTAGGTCTCGACACCTTGCTGGGTGACGACGCTCTCGTTGGTCTGGCTACAGAGCTGGCTAAGTCGCTTCAGGGTGAGGGTGTGGCTAACAAGTTTGGCAAGTACCTGAGCAAGGTTCTCCAAAGCGAGAAGGTGCAGGAGCAACTGACAGCGTTGCGTATCGACGGGACAAAGGAGACGGACATCCTCAAGCTCATGCAGTCTACTGCCTTTGCAGACGAGTTCTTGACGGAGCTCTTGGCTGACATCTCGGCAGGCAACTTGAGTCTTGAAGTAAAGCGTGGACTGATTGAGCGGTTCTCAGGACTAATCAACCGTGGCCTCAGTGCCGTTCCGTTTGTCGGTAAGGTTCCGAGCCCCGGCATCTCAGATGTTGGACGCGCTATCGAGAACCTTACAGGTAAGATGGCCTCTGGTGAGGACGTGACGGAAGCTGTATCCCAGTTGACCCAGTCAAGTGAAAGACTTGGGCTCAAGCCTGAGGAGCGTCAGGTTGCTGACGACGAGGAGGTAAAGTTTCAGGGCCAGCTTGACGAGGGGTTACGCTACGACAGAGTTAGCGAACAGCAGTTCTACGAAAGTTTTTTGACTAAATCTAATCTGACAGAAGAGCAGCTTGAAGAGCTTAAAAAAGAACTGAAACTTGAAAAAAATCAAAGGCTTGACAGGGTTCCTGAAAACGTAGCTGCTATTGAGGCGATGCAAGAGGGAACGCTAACACAAGAACAGTACATTCAGGTCGTAAGAGATGTGATGCCCATCACTCCGTTTGACGTTGTGCCAGAAATGCCAACCCTTCCGGAACTAGGCGCAGCACTGAAGAGCAAACAGCTCGGCACTGGTATTTACGACCTTACTAAGGAGATACCAGACGGGTATTTTACTGGCCTGAGGTTAGACATCCCGGCGTACAACAACTTCGATGTATGGGTAGTGTCTGTTCATGAAGGCACAAACAGTGCAGACAAGTTTAGCAGGATGGAGGGCGATAACAACGGCAAGTCAATCGCGTATTCTCAAACAGGTCTCATCAAGAACGTAACGTTTGGTGGCATGCCTAGCATCTCTATGAAGATTGCAACATCTACCAGTAAGACTACGATTGCTAGGATGTTTGGCGAGTGGGAAAACCATGACCCGTCCACAGTCAGGGCGAGAGCAGAGAAAATCATGGCCTCTAAGGAGTACCACAAGGACCATAAGTCTGAGGGTGTTCAGGAGGGGTGGGTTCAAGTTGGTATGAATCCCTACAGGCATAGCTGGTTTTATGACAAGCGAGATGGGATGCCTGTTACTGAGGCTAGCGAGCTGATTCAGATTGGTGCGCTGGTCCTTGCTAAGGACACGAAGAAGGTCCTGCCTTCAGACCCGATGTTTGACACTGGCAAGACCACGCCAGACGGGGTACCTATCAAGTTCCAAGACGCACTAGCTGAGCCGAGCCCAGAGAACGACCCGAAGTTTGGGCCTAAGCTGATGGGAGAGTTTGCTCGTTCTGTCAAGAAGCAAACGATTAAAGGGACTAGAATTGGTCAAGGGTATGGTACTGCAAAAGCATCTAAGCTAGATGACAGCTACATACTTAGTCTGGCTCACGTAAAGGAAAACGAGCCGAAAATCTACGTCAAGAACGCGCTCTTTTTGTCTCAACTTGACATCGTTGCAGGCGTAAGAAAGTTTAGGAAGTCTGTTTTCGAGGGTAAAAACGCAATAAAGTACGCTGATGAGGTGTACGAAATCTTTATTGAGGAGGCAAAGAACAACCTGCTCTTCCTCCACGATGCGTTCGAGGCAGACCTAAGGGAGGTTGCTACACTTTGGTACGATGGTGCTAACATTATTTCCCAGCAACTGGCGGAGGAGTACGACATTGACCCGATTCAGGTTGCGGCAGCCATTGCTGCCCTGTCCCCTCAAAAGGACTGGTACCAAAATGTCAGACTTGGGGAGGTGGTCATCGAAGCCGTGGTGAACAATGGCAATAAGCCAGTCACGCAAGAGATGGTAGACTTCTTCATGAGTGCAGGGGGTGCAAAAGTTGCGTGGGCTAGAGAGCTGTCTAAGTACATCGGTACTTCTATTGTTGAGCTCCCTCCGGGAAATGTCAGAGCGATGGCTGTGTGGGCCTTTGTTGACCTCAACATGTCTAGGTCTTACGACATCATTACACCGAGCGGTGAGCGGGGGGCTAAGAAGACAAACGCACAAGGCAAGGAGTCGAAGGCCGCTTGGTCTTCCTTGACTATGATTGACAAGGCTGTTTCGGCACTGCTTACCGAAGATGTAGCTGAGATTTCTAGGGTGCTTGGTGAGCAGCACAAGATTCGACACTTCTTTAACAACATCCACAACCCCGGATTTGGCTCAGACACCACCATTGATACTCACGCTGTAGGAGCGGCCCTCCTCAAGCCCATGTCTTCCTCTTCTGGGGAGGTGGGAGCTAACTTCGGAGCAACTGGGGGCACCTTTATAGACAAGAAGGGTGTTGTTTACGGGGGAAAAGAGGTCGCCAATCTAGCCAAAGCAGCTGGTATAAAAGTAAAGGGCGTTGCAGACTGGAAACCTTGGGCTCTGAAGAAAGGATTCGCTGAGTTAAAAGTTTCTAATTCGTCAGTTCACGCTATTTCGGGTAACTATTATGCTTATCTTGAAGCATACAGGATTGCCGCTGATGAACGAGGCTTGCTTCCAAGAGAGATGCAGAGCATTACGTGGGAGGCCGTCAGGCTTCTCTATACCGCTGGATTTAAGAACAGCGAGGCAAACAAGTCAAGGATTCAATCACTTCATACCAAGTATAGAAATGGAGAAATTACAAGAGAGCAACTTAGACAAGGACTTCTTAAAGAAGCAGGCGGCATTGGAACGCCGGATTGGGCTCCCGCTATTCGGGACGCCGTATCCAAGATTGGCAGAGAGCAGCCCGAATCTAGAGACGTGGATAGAAGCGGTGGAGCTTCTGGACGGGAAGGAACTAGAGGGGGAGGAACTAGCCGTAGTGCAGGGGATGTATCCGGGGAAGTAAAGTTTCAGGGTGACCTGACTCGTCAGATTGCTGACTTCTTAGATAAGGAATACAGCAACCCAACTATTAAGCGTGACAAGCGTAGAAAGATTCCAGTAAGGCTGGAGGCATCTATCGGCCAGATGGCTACGATGGCGTATGCCAAGCCCGAAATCCTGAAGCTGTTGCAGGACATGGGCATGACAAAGGAGGCTGCATTGGCGGCGTACCGCAGAGCATACGAGTTCAAGCGCGGCAGACTCATCGGAAAGAAAGAGGTCAACAAGAAGGTTCGCAAGCTGAGCACAGAGGCGAAGAACCTGAGAGCGGACCTCGAACAGCTGAGAGATAAGTCCAGCAACTACAGAGAGTTTCTGAAGCAGGCAATCGAGATTGTCAAGGAGCGGATGAAGGACAACGCAAAGACACCCTTCAGTAGTGCTCAGGTACAACAGCTATTTAAGGTTGCTAGGGAGGCTCACCGCGTCTCTGGTAAGAGGCTGAAGGAAGAAGGCTTCGAGGTCATGCAGACGTTCATCGACAAGCTGTCTGCTGTCTTCGATGCAAGAGATACTAAGAAGGCGATGCAGGAGTACCTCGACCAAGTGAATCGAGTGCGTGGACTTCAAAAGAGACTAGCACGTGCGGCCAAGCCGAGGAAGGCAGGAGAGGCCCTCAAGTCTACAGCTACCTACAACAAGTACGCGGAGGCCCTATCCAAGATTAACCCCGCGCTGTTGGATGCGGACGACATTAGCAACTTCGAACAGACCGTGCTCGCCACCCTGAGCTCAATGAAAGCTCCTCAAATCAAAAGGGGTGAGGACGGTAAGGAGGCAGTGTCGTTCCCTAAGCTGCCAGCTGAGGACCTAGCTGTATTGGTTGCTCAGTTCCAATCAAAAGAAACGCTCGGAAGAAACGCAGTCCTTGCCGCCAGAGCGGAGAGACTCGCACTCAAAAACAAAACCAGCGTTGACGAGGAGTACAATAAGCTCAAGGAGAAGTACGAGAGGAGCAAGCTGTCACAGAACAGGAAGAACATCCTTCGCTACATCGACGAGTGGAACAAGAACAACGCAAACGACCAGCTCGACAGCAGCAACCCAGCTCACCTTGAGCGTGTGCTCGAAGCCTTGTACGACGAGAAGGTTAACAAGAACGAGGCCGCCGCTGAGCTTATCGTAGACGACGTGATGCTGCCCCGTATTGCAGCGAACCTCGACACACTGCTTGAGGAGCCCATGATTGCGGACATCCTAGGCGTCGCAGACCCATCGAAGCTCAACTTTGCGCAGCTGAGGAACAGACTCCTGAAACTCAACAGAAGACAGCTAGCTCACCTAGATTATAAGCTCGACGACTTCATTGTCAACGGCTCTGTATTTGGCCTTGGATACGTACACTCTCTCGTCCGTGGTTCTATCGACTACGCCAGTGATTTGGCAGACCTCAAGAGGGACGGCCTCAAGGCAAGGCCCAGAGTTTACATGGGCTTCTTGGACACCGTGGATTCGTACATCCGTATGGCTTTTCCCGCCAAGGATATGACTCTTGCAAGACTTCGTCGCTCGTTGGGCTTCGGCTCTATCGAGGGCGCGTTTGGACGTGCTGACTTCAGACACTCTATGCTTATGGAGAGGCTTGAAGCAAAGGTGCTTGAGCTAGAGAGGCGGAGTAAGAAAAAGATTACTGGTGTCCGGGAAAAGGCCATCATGCAAATTTTCTCGATGAGCCGTCAGGTTCCTGAGATAGATAACGAGACACAGGCCGGACAAAATGCTGCCGAGTGGTTCGTCAACCTCAAGGGCGTGATGCAGCGGACTATCGAGTACCACAACCAGCAAAAGGTTGCGGCAGGTGGGGCGTTCTCAAAAGAAGAGATTGCTGATATGCAAAGCGCATACGACTTTCTCTTCGGGGACACCAACAGTTTAGAGGAATTACAGGCCAAGGTTAGGTCAACTAGTCCTCAGCTCGTTCAGATGGTGGACTTCTTGGTTGACATGCACGTGGGTCTGATGCCCCAGTTCTCCAACTACGTCGAGCGTTACCTCGGTAAGGAGCTCGTCATGGAGGATGACTACACGCCGTTCGACGTTCGCATCCAGACCAAGAACGAGTCTACTAACGAGACGATGCGTATGTACGAAGGCTTCCACAAGGCCCTTCAGGAATCGTCACTGGCGCAGACCAAGAGAGCTGCTGGCAGTAGCTTCGAGCGTAACCCAAGGTCGTTGTCTGGAGACAAGGCAATCATCGGTCTTGACTTTCTCAAGATTAACGAGTCCACGTTGCGTGAGAACATCACCTTGATGGAGACTGTCGGCTCTACGCTGGCACACAGATTTGTGATGAACTCGCAGGAAGCGAACGACCTGATTCCGAACACCACTGTGAAGCAAACCTTGGAGCGTAAGATTGCCAAGTACGTTCACCAAGACACGGGCAAGGTTCCCGCCATGTTCCAGAAGGACTTCGTCTTGTTCGGCAAGCGTTACGAGAATCCGGGCTACATCATCAGACTAGCTACGATTACCAGAGCGTTCGGTGGCTTCTTGATTCAGACGGCTAAACAGTCGCCAGTAATCTTGAATACATTCTTCCAAGCTAAGAACCCACTGAAGACATTCCCATACGTCTTGCAAACTGTAGCCGAGATGGTTTACCACAGCGGTAAAGGTCTCTTCATGGCTGACTCCAAGATTGCGCTTGACAACAACGGCAGATACAGGCTGTTGCAAAACTCACCCGTGTTCAGCAGGGACTACGAAGCAGGTAACATCGACCCGTTTACTGGGTCCATGGATTTCGACGCTACGCAGTTCCAGAAGATGACGGACTACTTGAACAAGCTCGCGCTCAAGAACCTCAAGGGTACGGACAAGGTGGTTGCGATTGCTTCGTGGTTTGGGTTCTACGCAGACTCTCTCATTGAGCAAGGGATTGTGGATAGCGTAAGTGACATCGACTGGGAGGAGCAGGCAGTGAGACCAAACAAGGAGGCACTGAGCTATGCAGATTCTTTGGTCACTAAGGACCAAGCAGCCTCTACTCCAAGACAAGCGGCTGACCTGTACGCTGGTGGTACGGAGTTCGCTCCGCAGCTGGCTTATCTCTTGCAGAACTTCCTGTTGCCGTTCTCTAGGTTCGCAGTCAACAAGAAGAGAAGCATCACCTCTGATGCTAAGAAGGTTTTGTACGGAGACGCAAGGGCTAAGGGCGAGGGCGGTAAAGCCATCGTCGGTAGTATCGCTGAGCTTGCCACGTTCCACACCGTGGGTAAGATTCTGTTGCCTGCAATCGTGTCTGCCATCTTCGGAGACGACGAGGACCAGCTTACAGAGGAGGACAAGACGAAAGCGTGGTGGGATGTTGGTACATCAACTCTGGTTGATATGCTTCCCCAGCTCCCGCTTGCGGCTATCGACAACAGCTTGAGGTTCGCAGTGAACAAGTTCCTCATCTTCCCTATGCTTGAAGAGGACAACTTCGGAATCGGAGACGAGACCTACGACGAACGCTACGAGAGGTGGGCTTCAATCAAGGGTGGTGTTCCTATTTACGGAACCAGAACGGAACCCGGTGACCCAATGACTATGCTCTCATACATTGGTCCATACGGTCAGTTCCTTAGCGAAAGCCACAACACGATGATTAACGTCATCAGCCTTGCAAGCGGTAGCAACAAGGTGACTACATCTACAGGTAGAGAATACTTCGTCCGTCCTGAGGACAGGGCAAACATGGCGATGTACTACTACCTCAGGCTCGCCATGACTGGTGGTAACCTGATTGGATTCGGCAACAAGGAGGCTGAGCAGTTCATCAAGACCCTCGACAACGTAGGTAGAGCTAGGTCCCTCGGCGGTGAAGAGGACTTGGCGGCATACGAGGTGGTAGCTCAGGCTCTCGCTGACGGTGACTCCCAGTTCTTTGAGGCTATCAAGAGCATTGACGAAAAGGGTGGACGCGCTAGGTTCTTGAAGCTGATGGAGGACGCGGGTGCGGACCCACTCAAGGCTGAGCAAGTTGCCAATGCCTTCTCCAAGGGATTCAACCAGCCCATCGCTGAGACGGCGATGCGTAAACGCTTCCCCGATACCTACAAGAAGCACATCGCTGAGCTTAGAGAGATTCAGAAGCGTGTCAAGAACAGTAGAGATTACTACGTCCTGATGAGAGCAAAGGCCAAGACCATGAGCACCCAAGACTACAAGGAGCTGGAGGATATGGCACGGGTATACTTCGGGATGCTTGAGCCAGCAAAGATTGAGACCGACATCTACTTAGAAGCACTAGAAGAATGAAGCTAGAGGTAATAAGATTTAGTAGTCAGGAGCGGGACACGTTGGGCCTGTTGTTCGACGCGAGCAACGGTACAGAGTTCCGTGAGTTCTTGTGCTTCACGCTTGAGGACGAGGACAGGGAAGAGAAGGTGATGCACGAGACAAGAATCCCGGCGGGTACCTACAACCTAAGGCTAAAGACTTGGGGTGGGTATCACGACAGATACACCAAGAGATTCGGTGAGATGCACAAGGGAATGATTGAGGTTCTAGATGTACCCAACTTCAAGCACATCCTTATTCATTGCGGAAACGATGAGGACGACACGAGCGGATGCCTCTTGCTCGGCAACAGCCAGACGCAGAACGTTACGGGAACGGGATACGTAAGCGGTTCTACAGAGGCGTACAAAAGAGTTTACCCTCTCATTGCTGAGGCATTACAATGTGAGGACTGTACAATCACATACACAGATTACGATGGCTGAAAAAAAGAAAATCAAAGACACCGGGCTGGGTCGTTGGCTTGCTAAAGCCGCGCCCAACGTGCTGGATACGGTGGGTGACTTGCTTCCAGATAGCGGGGCACTCGGCATGGTGAAGAACCTGCTTGATAAGGAACCGAACGTCTCCCCTGAGGAGGCTAAGGCACGTGTCGATGCAGAGATTGCCTACCAGAACAACGTGACTGAGCGTTGGAAGGCTGACATGGGTAGCGACGTGAAGCTGGCTAAGTACATCCGTCCGGTGACTCTTATTGCGCTCATGGGAATGTTTGTTGTGACAATGGTGCTGGACTCAATGGACAACCTTCCGTTCAACGTCAAGGACAGCTATGTTTCTCTGCTTGAGATACTTATGCTTACCTCGTTTGGTGCTTACTTTGCAGGGCGAACTATTGAAAAATCCAAGAAGAGATGAGACCCGAAGAAGATTTTGACATCAGCTTTCTCGACCCTAAGAAACTCAAGGAGTCAGAAGCAAAAATTGAGTCTGGTGAAATCACCTGCAACATTGAAAAGCCAGAGGACTGCGAGTCTTGTAGTGGCTAACGCATCTACTCGTCACCGAAAATCCCCTCTGAACGAAGCTCGTAGCCATACTTCTTGACCCAACGCGCAACCTGTTCTACGAAACGCTTAGGAACGTGTCTCCCGTTTCCGCATGCAAACACTCCGTCAAACTCGAAGGTACCATCAGCGGTGATGTGGCAGTCCTCCCAGCCTTCGTCAGGTTGGTAACGAATCAAACGAACGCTTATGTCGGGGTCGGGCATCGCTTCGGCTATCTGCTGTGGTGTGGCTGAAAATTCGAAGTGGTCGTCTGCGACTACATCGTAGAGGCCCCACTCATAAATAACTTTCTCTCGTTCCATGTTGATGTGTTTTATGGGTTCACATCTAAAACGTCACGAGGTCTGGGATATTGTGCCAGACATGTTAACGAAAGCAAAATTATGGCATCCTCGAAAGGTCTGACACCTTGCACTTGTATGCATCAACGTGCTCAACAAAGTCACCATCTCTGTCTCCCTTGAATACACGCTTTGCCTTCTTCAGGAATGCATCTTTGGTTATCCATCCTAGCGCCCAAACCCTGAAGGTTTCTTCTGTCCTGACAATCGACGCAAAGATGTACGTCTCACAGTCCTGATGCAGGCTGGTGTCTGCAATGTGGCAATCAAAGTAAGGCGAGGGTGGCTTGGTTCTACGCTTAGTCTTGATGTCAGCTGTAAGGACACGACCCTTCGGTGCCCAGAACAAGTCATAGTTGTAGGTGTCTTCAAGTTTCTGCTTCAGGTGCTTTGACAACGCTTGCTCTGCAATGAAAGCCTCTAGGTTTGCCTCACCTTCAGTGATACTATTGTTTAACGCACCCATTTTGTCGGCGCGTTGCTCGGCACGAATAATCATGCGCGGTGTCACCGATATTTCAACCATAGGAGATGAAGACGGGAGTCTTGTCCCCGACGTATGAGCCCACCACGTTATACTCCATGAACTCAACCGCATCCTCAATCGTCATGCCATCCCTGTGTATCAAGATGGAAACACAGGTGTCGTAGTCGTACACTGCAACGACGTTACCCCCTTGGGTATGACCAATTAGGGCCTCTTCAAATCCGTCAGCCAGTAAAGCGTCGTTGTCAGCCAGCACCTCAACAAGGTAGTCTCTTTTAAACTTATTGAGACCAGCTATAAATTCCTTGGTTGGTTGTACGTTCATTTCAAATCCATTACGTTTAAGTACATCTGTCCCTGCTGGGGGTCGAAGGCTTTAATTGCTTTGTAAATTCTTCTGGAGTCTTTTCTTACGGCATCTCTATCTGCCTTGGTTGAGTCTGTTCCAAGCGAGCAGTAGAGCGAGCAGTCCATCCTTAGGAGCTCGTCCATCTTTTGTTTGTCGCTCCACGTAGTGAACCTTACAATTTTGTCTACGTCATCAATAGTGTATCCCATTTAAGTATCTATTTAGTGCTTGTTGAACATCCTTTTCGTGGCCCTTTGGGACCTTCTGGTAAAGCAACTCCTGTATACCAATGAACTCAGCCCTCCAAGAGTACTGCTTCTTAATCTGCTCCATCTGCTCCACTGTTTTCTGGACCTTGTTTCTCAGATTAAAAATCTCATGCTTCAACTGAGCCTTATCCATGTCGTAGACGGGGTCAAAGCTGCCGTAGTAAACAGCCTTAGCGTGCTCATAAGACTCCTTGAGCCGCTTGTCATTCATGATGTACCCGTCGAATCTTTGCTTGTAATGAACGACAGTGCAGTGGCTTTTGCCTAGGTACTTACCTATTGACGTAGTGGTGTGCCCCTTGTCCAAAAGAATCTTGGAGAAAATCATACGTGCGTTTATGTGTGGACGCTTCCTGCACGTGGTAATCAGAGCTGAGTCCATGATGCTCTCAACGGCCAGCTGGAGCATTTGAAACTCCTTGTTTATTGTATTGCTCATTTAGTTAAAATCGGGACAGAAAGATAGTCAGAGATATCGTAATCAGCCAACCATCCTGTTTGTTTTTTCGCATTGTTTATCGTACTCCACGGCAGAATCCAACCTCTAGCGTTTGCTGATTTACCTTTCGCAACATCTCTCTTCGTGTCACGGGTGTTTAGATTCTCTGATTGACAGAACGCCAACAGCTTCTCTCTGTTAAACAGATGAGCAATGGCTTTGTAGTCTCCGAATCTAGACTCCTCCACCAAAACGTCTGGAGAATGCTTTACAACGTACACCCAGTACTTGGATGTTGACACACAGATTCCCGTCTCCTTTTCGCTGCTTGGGTTTACGTACTCAATGAACAGGTTCCCGGTTGGCTTTCTTTCCGAACCATACGACGACCATACTGCACAGGATTTAGTGTCCCACTTCACCTCGTAATAGTGGTCCTGCGTGAGGTCATGAATATCCCATCCAGAAACCATGCCTTCAGACCGCTGATAGTCCCTACCAGTAATGCCTTGCATAAACTTAAGCCAAGCAGTTTCTACACGCTCTCCAAACTCACGGTCTTTGACGAAACTACTAGGCATCAGTGGTCTCTATGTATTCTTTTAGAGCACTTTTAATTGCCTCTAGCTCAAGAATCATAAGGCGCTTGTATTTCCTTACGTCATTTAACATCGGCTCCCATTCAATCTTAGGGCCTCCCTTGTCATCATGTAGCTCTTCATAGAGCAAGGTGGTCAGCTTCTGTATTTCTGTTGTGGAGAAGCTGTACAACCTACTGAGTTTCTCCTTGTCCATCTAGGTGTTTTTTGATTATGCGAATCGTTTCATCGACCTGCTTTTTATTTTTTGGAATGAACAACATGTAGTCGTCCATGTTATTATCTCTCAGGTAGTGAAGGAACAGCTTCCATCTCAATGGAAACGTATGTTGTGATGGCACGTAACCCTTTGTTTCAATGATGAACTTATGCTCATGACTGACAAAGTCCGGGGTGTATTTGATTGGTAGCACCACCCGGTTGGTGGCGTCTGTCATCACGTCTTTCCCCTTTGAAGACTTGTGGTATGTGCCCTCATACCTGAATGACTCAACCAATTCAAACGTCTCTGGCTCATATCGGAAGTCTAACTTAGCCTGCTTCAACTGGTCAAAGCAATACGTTTCAAGAGTAGACTTCATTTGAATATGACCCCTACTCAGGTTCCTCTTCTTCGACTTGTGTGGTCGAGTGAGATTCTTTTTGTATCGCTTTGTCATTTTACAATTTACATTCAAAGAGAGGTTTGTTTGCCAACAAGTTGTTCACCAAGGCTTGTGAACAGTTTTGTATTTGGTTTCATCATCATGTATCCACTCTGTGTACTGTTAAATTCAAACATCAAAGGCTCCCCGTAAGGCGTTGGCTTGCCACCAGTGTCCGTCTCTCTCACTTTCCTTACATGCATCTCAATGCTTCTTCTCTGTAGCGGGTCGGGGCTTTGAATTTTTCGGTGAAGAGTTATGAAGCAATCGCTTCTGTTCACCCACTTGCCTCCGTGCTCCGTGTCCTCTGCGAAGGGCGCGATGGGTAGGCCGTCGTCCCCCTTGCGTCGTTGAGACTCTGTTACACTATGTGCGTTGACCCACACGGCAATGTCAAGGTTGTTGCTGAAGGTGAGGAACTCACTGGCCGCCTCGTAGTGGTATTCATGAACGCCAACGCCACGACCAGCAGACATCTCAATTTTCAAGCTGTTGTATGGGTCGATGAAGAGGCCATCGATAGGGTTTTGCCTGTGAATCTTCTCGCAAAAAAGTATGATGTCTGTGTAGCTGTACACTTGACTGTTATCAATCACAACGAAGTGCTTCTCCACCCATTCACGGGCCTTCTTTCTCTCTTGATATGTGGTGATTCCAATCTGCTTGTTCAACGCAAACGTCACCAGCTTCATCTTGATGGCGGCAGTGCGGTTCTCACTTGAATAGATGACCCACCTCCAGTTGTGATTGATTGAACTGGCTACCATCATCCACAATGCGAATGTTGTCTTGCCAATGTTGCTGTGTCCGTTTATCATGACGAACTCCTTCTTGAAAACAAAGTTGTTGTCGAGATACTCGTTGCCAGTCGATAGGCCGACAGGGATATCACCCGCGACGTACCGCTCTATCCAATCGTAGTCAACGTTATCGCTAGAGACAAAGCTCATGTCTCCGTCGGTCAACTTCATCTCCCTTCGGATGCGGTCTTCATTGTTGAGGACCTCAGATATGGGTAGCTTCTTCCCGTTCTCAATGCCCTCCCTAATGCTCTTCTTTGCAGCGTCTAGGTCACGGACATCTCTCTTTGAAATCTCTCTTTCCAGAACCCAGAAGGCAACAGACTCCTCGACGATACCGGACGCTACGAATCCTCCAAGTAGGGTCGCCGCCTTGACTAACACGTTGTGCTTCTCCCCCTCCTCTGCTTTACGAATCATCATGGAGGCAATGTTTACCTTCATGTAGTCCGTCTTCTCCCCGATATCCTTTATCTCCTGTTGTTCAGACCGTTCCGAGAGCATGCCGCCGTATCTCTCGTAGTCTGTCTTGAATACAAGCTCAGGGTCGAAACTCTCAAAGCAAGCCCTCGATTCATTCTCGCCAGTGCTGTCTAACTCAAGCCCATACTGCTCGTCGAAGTACTTCTTAAGAGAGCGGTAGTGCTCACGATGTTTTTCTGTGTTCGTGACCTCGACCAGAGCCTTTACTCCATCACCACTTGGTGACACCCAGCAAGCGGCAATGTATTTGTTTGCGGTGAGGGCCTTCTTGGTCCGGTCAACATCAACATGGTCAAAGTCTAGGACAACAAGACCACTGTGATACATCAACGCATCATCATTGCGTTTGCCATCCCTGAATATGCCGCTGAAACATACTGCTGGCAGCTTCTGCTTCGCGGTTTTGTCACCGTCTCTTACGTTGGTGACCTGTTCCTTACTCCTCCCCTGTTTAATCCTCGTTAGAACCGTATCTAACGTCGTTACTACTGCCTCCTGTGTGCGATAGATGGTTGGGTAGATGGTTACCTTCTTGTCCTTCATTCCTCAACGCCTTTACCTGCTCCTCGTACCACTGTGCTTTCTGCATGTCCTTCTCTATCGACTGACCCGGCTTCTTGCCTGCTCTCATCCGATACTTGAAGCTGTTCATCTCGCAGAAGGCGATGTATAAGTCTTTCCCCCAGATGTCCTTCATCATTTGGTACACTTCCTTCCCCTCCGTTTGGTAATGGCTTGGGTGATTTACCTCTTCGTACCGAGTTTTGGATTTTGCTGAGGACGTTTTGGAGGACTTTGATTGTCCCTCGGATGCTATCAATTTGCTCATGGGCTCCTAATTTATTCTTGGCTTGCTCGTTTAAGTAATTCAAGTCAACATCCTCTACCTTCCTTGAAACGACATCCGTTGCGGCATTGAACCACTCCCTGTAGTCCTTGCTGTAGCGGTAGTATGTTTCGTGACTGCTAATGTAGTGATACACTGTAGTCCTGTCCTTTTTCCATAGCGCCGCTATGTCATCGTTGTGAAAGAAGTGAGTGCTTGCATTGGTGAAGGCGGCTCTGCACTCAACGTTGTGTCTCTTCCTGTTATCTTCATGTGGATGCTTGATGACCTTCAGGTATTCATCCCATGTCTCTTGAAAGATGTTCATTTATAGTAGGGTTATTTAAGTTCGAAGAAGTGCTCGTCTTTCCGAGCCGTCAGTCTTTGGCAACCATAACGGATTAATGTCCTTCGACCTCACGGTCCGATTTAATCTACAGAGTTCTGGCGTTTACTCATTACCCGCCCACAACGTGGACCATAAACTCTTTGACTGGTTGCCCCACCTCACCCGACAAGGTAGAGTTCTTAATCCGTGAGGACTAGATGGGAGCGGCAAGTACCTCCGACAGGAATCGAACCTGTGACCGTCTGCTTAGAAGGCAGATGCTCTATCCGGCTGAGCTACGAAGGCAGAAGAAAGGGGGAAGGATACACACATCGAACCTCCCCCCTTAGGCAATGACTAGTCAACAAAGTAAGGGTGTCGGTGACCCTCGACTAGCTAATCTCCGTGAAACCTTAGAACGGAACCTCGGTGGTAGTCATTGCATTTGCCTTCCTGTCTTGCTCTTTGGGAGCGTTGGGGTCATAGACCTCACAAAAGGCTTTCATCTTCCTGTTGTCGTCCTTGTGTGGGACGGACACGACGGTCAAATAGACACGTCCTTTCTCAGTAGCGTACTGCTTGAGGTTGTCAAGCTCTTCCGTTGTGAAAGAGATACGCTGTTGGACTCGCGGGGATTCTGTGTATCCCGCATACACGTTGCTGTTATCAGCCATGGTATGAAAAAATTAAAGGGTGTTTGTGAACGCTTTGTATTCACGGCGCTTGTTCACGACGCCGAGATTTCCTTCTGCATACAACCACATCAAGCGAAGCTCGTTTCTGTCAGACTCCATTGCCTTTGACAGGTCAGTGTACGTAGCCTTCATCTGGGTGATTGCGTAGTACGCAGTCAAACAACGCGCCTCAAATGAGTCGTGACTGAAGCTGGCTGGTGTAGACACATCGACTCCAAAGTGGAGGTTGGCCTTGCTGATGAGTTGTTGCAATGTCATTTTAAATCATTCCTTTTATGAAGAACGTATCGGTCTTCAGATTATTGTCCAGATAGCGATTAATTCTATCGACTGCTTTGTTAAACTTCTCCTGCCCTGAAAGCAACGTCTCTTCACTTGCTTGGTAAACTCCGATGGCATACGGGTAGCTCTTTTCCTGAGCCACCCAGTAGAAGGTGTCAAGTCCGAGCACTGTGCAGTAGATGTAGGCTTGGATATCGTATCCGTAATCCCTAACCGCGTACCTAAACTGTTTAAGTCCACGGGTGGTCTTGTGGTCACTGATGTAGTTCTCGTTCAAGCAATCAAGGAATCCCCTTACCGGAACGCCGTTGATTTGCTCATTGAACTCATGCTGGTAGTTGCCGATGAGGTATGTTTCTAATACCCCACTGACCTTCAGCCTTTCAATCATCTCCTTGGCTTTCTGGAAGTCGTCCTCTCCAATGAGCTTGAGACCTTTCTGGTCTGCCTCTTCTTGGAAGTCCTTAGCCCAAGCCTTGTACTTGTTGGTCATGCGTGGTGCACGACCCCCTATCTCCTCACACTTAGTGCTGTCATTGAGCACCATGAATTGCTTATCGAAATCCTCTGGAGTGAAGAGTAGGCAGTCGTACATGCTACCGAAGGTTAGTGCATCGCTTTCCTTGAAGAGCTGACCCCTCATGTACATCTCCCATAGCTTCATGTCTTGAAGCGCATACTTGATGGAGCTGTAGGACAGGTGGCCCTTGCCTACTGATTCTGCTAGCTTAATACTTAGCATCAGGACTTGGCTTTTTCTACTGCAAACGCTTGAAGTCTGTCAAACTTCTCCTTTGAGAACATCGTCTTCGATTGCTTGCTAATCTTCTTCCACGCCTCGACCACGTCCTCTGAATTTTTGAGGTAGGTGACAGCCTTTTGGTAGTCTGCTTCAGTGGTGTCCTCGCTTGCGTTTTGCTTAGCGATAGCATCCTTGACCTCGTTTGCTGACGCGATGCTTGCGTCGATACCGATTCCAAGCATGGCGAGTGCGCGTCCCACGGCTGACGTCTCGCAGTTCTCTACGTAGCTCGTCTTGTTGATGTTACTGGAAGACTTGACCTCGTGGGCGAGTCCTGTTGCGATGACACGTTGTTCGGGGTCGGCGATGATGGTCTTGCAGATGCACTCGTCCTTATCATCCAACATCGTTACCTCTGTGGAGATGGTCCAGTTCTTGTACTGCTCTTCTTGACGGAAGAATTTGACACGCTCGCTTACATCGACGTATGCCTTGCCACGTATGTTCGTGGTCTTGAATTTGTAATCACTCATTGGATTGAATTTGGGTTTCTTTATTTAACTGATTGTCGTACTCTTCCACTAAGGTTTCGTACTCGTCGAGCATCATGCTCTGGTGTGCCAACAGCTTGACGAATGCTTTCCGCTCCGTGTTCGCTTGTTTGGCGAAGTTCGGGAATCTGTGTGAAAGTTTCAACAAATTGAGCACCTTTCTTACAAACTTTTTTATCACACTCATGATTCCCAGTCTTTTAGCGCATCGATTAGACCATAGTTCTCTGCTTCGTCGTTGATACGCATACAACGCTGGATGAACTCTTCGGGTGTGATGTTGCCGAGGTCATACCTGCGACACACATCAAGGAACAGCTTACAAACTGTCTCGCTGTCGTGGAGCTGAAATGTTCTCTGCTCGCTCGTTATTTTTTCTTCTGTCAACATCGGGATTGGATTAGAATGATTATCAGTGTTACAACGATGCCAAGCCAACCGATATTGCACATGGCATCAGAAAAATTTTTGTCTCTCATGTCACCCGTCATTATCAATGTGCTCCAGCTTCCAGAAAAAGGAGATGACATCATTGAAGTCGGAGAACGTGCGCTGTGTCACTTGGTCTCCGCTCTTGGAGAAGACGACGGCTTCGTTCATGCCGTTGAGGGTGGTGATGCTGAGCTCCAGCTCACCGATTTGAACCTTGAGCACGCCGGACTCGGTGGCCTTGTTCATCTGGACCTCGAAGGGTCGGGGGGTTTTATCGAATACACTCATTTTTATTAGGGTTTCTACAGTTAGAACGGGAGATGTTCGTGAGTTATTGTGCCATCAGATGTTAAAGAGCCGGAGTCGATGAGATGGCGTGCCATTCGACCGTAGCTACCTTGAAGTGTCCATGCCATGCCGTTCTGAATCAGGACGGAAAACAGGTCAAGGATTTCATCTATATCAAGCTGGCCGTCCTCGTATTGGTGAAGCTGTTGGGCTAGCTCTCGGTGTGGAACCATGAATGCCTTAATCTTCATCTTCAACGGTTTCAAATTCAACTCCTTCCAACACCTCAACGGCATCGTCTATCCTTTGCTTGAGGTCAGTGACGAAATCCTTGAGGTCGTTGAGCATATCTTCTACTCTCTGTCCTCGCTTGCAGTGTTGAATCTCGTAGTTAATATCACGAGCCTCTGGGAGCAGTGAACCTATCTCCATGATGGCGGGAGCGCACTCCCATCCATCCTCTTTTGTCTTGATGATTTTAGTCATGATGATGTGTTTTTCATGTGGTTTCTATAGTAATAACGCAGGACTTTCCTTGTTATTGTGCGCTGACTTGTGAATTACTGTTAATCAGTTCCTTCATCGCGTCGTTGTTGGCTGTCTTGTACTCCGACAACTTCTTGTTCTCGCTGACCAGCTCATCCAGCTTCTCACGGAGAG
>VMHT01055130.1_pt1 | contig 34395 bp, 25 predicted proteins | sample 4693611 | NCBI WGS metagenome assembly VMHT01 (sample SAMN12280063, study PRJNA550983) | marine metagenome | isolation source: seawater sampled from same location over 5 years 0.02-0.2 micron viral filtrate | place: USA: collected off the coast of southern California halfway between the port... ...
TTAATCAGTATAGTTTAGAGGAAGGTAAAACACAGGGGATTTGTCCCTTGTGTTCTTCCACTAGAAAACCAGAGAATCGTAAAACCAAATGTGCAAGTTATGACTGGGAGAGAGGTCTTGGAACTTGTCACAACTGTAATACCACATTCCAACTCCACACATATCAGCGTAAGGGAGCAAGTGAAAAAGAATATGTGAGACCGGGAGTTGATACCATTATGAAAGTTAACTCTAAAGTTGAAGAGTGGTTTAAGTCTAGAGGTATATCTAAACAAACACTTAAAGATCTTAAAGTTAGTGAAGGTAAGGAGTGGATGCCACAAAGTGGTAAGAGTGAGAACACCATCAGGTTTAATTATTTTATGGGTGATCAGTTGATCAACATAAAGTATAGAGATGGTAGAAAAAACTTCAAGTTATATAAAGGTGCAGAGAAAATATTCTACAACATAAATTCAGTTGTAGGTTATGACTCTTGTATTATAGTAGAAGGTGAGATGGATGTACTAGCATTACATGAAGCCGGTATTAAAAATGCAATATCAGTTCCTAATGGTGCCACACTAAACTCTAATAACTTAGATTACCTAGATAACTGTATAGACTATCTTGAAGATAAAACAAAGATTATACTAGCAGTTGATGCTGATGAAGCTGGTCAGACTTTACGTCAAGAGTTTATACGTAGACTAGGTGCAGAGGTTTGCTACCTTGTTGACTTTAATGGGTGCAAGGATGCTAACGAATATTTGTTGAACTTTGGAGTAAAAAAGTTAAACAAAGTAATAGATCTAGCAGTTCAAGTTCCATTAGAGGGTGTATCAACATTAAAAGATGTTGAAGAAGATCTCAAAGATTTTGTTGTGAACGGATTTAAACCCGGTTACCAAATCGGCATAGACAACTTTGATAATATATTTTCCACATACACATCACAATTTATAACTGTGACAGGTATACCAAGTTCAGGTAAATCAGACTTTGTGGACCAAATGGTGGTTGGTTATAATAAAAACTATCAATGGAAGACTGCATTCGCCTCACCTGAAAATCAGCCTATATATCTCCATGCACATAAATTAATGCGTAAGATATGGGGAACCATGCCACATAAGTCTGAGATAGATAGTGACAAGTGGAAAGAAGTGACAGAACATGTTAATGACAACTTTTTCTTCATTGATATGGACACTTACAATTTGGAGTCTGTATTAAAAAAGGGTGCGGAACTTGTAAAACGTAAGGGGATTAAGTGTTTAGTTATAGATCCTTTTAATAAAATTAGAAGTTCAGATGGGTCAGGTGACGTAAATGTGTACACAATGGACTATCTTAGCAAAATTGAAATATTTGCTAGAAAGTATGATGTTCTAGTTATGGTTGTTGCACATCCAACCAAGATGTACAAAGACAAGGATGGTAAGATTGAAGAGCCAACCATGTACAATATTAAAGGTGGTGGTGAGTGGTACGATGCTAGTTATCATGGATTGTTAGTACATAGAGATTACGAAGCCAAGACCACAAAAGTAAAAGTGTTAAAAGTTAAATTTCAAAACCTAGGCGAAAACGGTGCAGAAGCTCACTTTACATGGGAGCGAAAATCCGGAAGCTACATACCATTAGTTGTAGATGACGGAGATCCATTGCCTTGGGAAGAAAAGTAGAATACATGGGAACTTACAATCCAACAACACAAGATCTTGATATAAGATTGTGGTGTCATAGGAATCGTATATTTATAACTCCGGTGGAGATAGGGTATAGGAAAAAGAAATGGTATGTTGAAATAGACATAAGAGGTAAAACATATAAATCACCAGAAACCTATACTCCAACTACAATTTGGGAGAAAATATTTGAATATAGAAGATACTATTATGAAAAATACAAAAAATAATATTAAATTAAATGTTGAAGATCCTGTAGTAGAAAAAGTTATAAGGAGGTATGCAGAGAGAAGTGAAGTGGGTATGAAAAAATATGGAAGGTCTTTGCATGAGGAAAGAATCTCAGGAATGAAAAGTTTAGCAGGTTACTTAAAAGATGTTCAAGAAGAATTAATGGATGCAGTTGTTTATATTGAAACTGCCAGAGATGAACTTAAACATCTTGCTTTAGTAGATCAAGAAAAAGCTGAGTTCTTAATGAGGAAAGATAATTATGAACAGGGTCTTTAAATATAAAAGAAAAAAAGGTCCGGTTGTATCTAAGAAAATAACTTATGATGGTATTGATTTTGCATCAGGGTTAGAAAAATATATGTACATAGCTTTGAAAAAAGCAAAAATAAAATTTGAATATGAAGGAGAAAATTTTACACTTATTGAATCGTTTAAATTTAACAGTCAAGCTCATGAAAGACAGAATAATGGAAAAGGTGAGTATATTAATAGAGGAGATAAAAAAGTTTTAGGGATTAGATATACCCCTGATTTTGTAGGTGAAGATTTTATAATAGAAACTAAGGGTAGGGCGAATGAGTCTTTTCCAATGAGGTGGAAGTTGTTTAAGAAACACATGCAAGAGATAGGGGATAACAGAAACCTATACAAACCACAAACCAATAAGGAGTGTGATAAAACAATTTATTTAATTTTAAAAAACAGAAAGAATGGGATTATTTGATAATAGAGTAGAGTATAAACCATTTGAGTACCCTGAATATTATACCGAAGGGTGGTTGAAACAAGCTCAAGCATTTTGGTTACACACTGAGATACCAATGTCAGGAGATGTTAAGGATTGGAACGAAAACTTAACACCAGAAGAAAAAAATCTGGTAGGTAATATCTTACTAGGTTTTGCACAAACCGAGTGTGCAGTATCAGACTATTGGACACAAAAGGTTGTGGGATGGTTTCCTAAACACGAGATACAACAGATGGCTATGATGTTTGGATCTCAGGAAACAATACATGCAGTAGCCTACAGTTATTTAAATGAAACATTAGGACTTGATAATTTTGAAGCGTTTTTACACGAACCTGCGACAGCTAATAGATTCGATAATCTTGTCGGATACACCGGCACCTCCAAGTTGGGGATCGCTAGATCGCTTGCAGTCTTTTCCGCTTTTGCCGAGGGTGTTAGCCTTTATAGTGCTTTTGCTGTGTTATATTCTTTCCAACTTCGTAACTTACTTAAGGGAATTGGTCAGCAAATGAAATGGAGTGTAAGGGATGAAAGTCTACATAGCAAGATGGGGTGTCAACTATTTAACCACATGTGTGAAGAAGATCCTACATTAAGAATGTCTTGCAAAGACAATATTAAAGAAGCAGCTGAAACTATGGTAGAGTTAGAGGAGAAGTATATTGACAAGATGTTTGAAATGGGTGATATAGAGGGAATTAAATCTTACGACCTTAAACAGTTTATTAGAAAAAGATGCAATGAGAAATTAAGGGAACTTGGTTATGATGAGGTCACATCTCGGATGTTTGCATACGATAAAGAGGCATCAGATAATTTAGATTGGTTTTATCATCTGACCGGAGGTCATACACATACAGACTTTTTTTCTATGAGACCAACAGATTATAGCAAAGCAAATGAAGGGGAGGATTTCGAGGATATTTGGTAAGATAGAAAAACAACTCGTTAGAAGGAGGAGTCTCTCTCCTTGGGAGAAGATGTATGAGAGAATAGGTTATATGGGTAGTGGTTTTTTAATCGCTGCACAATGGACCATATCAGCTGAACTTTATGTAGTAGGATTTATACTTGTAATGGTTCAGACAACTTCAAGAAGACAATGGAACTTAGTAATATTAAACCTTAATGGCTTAACCGCTTGGTTAATACACCTTTTTAAATAAAAAAATAAATGACAAGTAGTAACAGATGGATAAAGGGTCAGGATTACCCTTCTTGGGCAGATAGTGATGTCTACAAGAAAACAATCCAAGGAGGATATTTACTATCCGGTGAAACACCAAAAGAAGCTTACACAAGAGTGGCAAAGACTATCTCTAGGCGTTTAAATAAGCCTGAGATGGAAGAAAAATTTTTTGAATATATTTGGAACGGTTGGTTGTGTTTAGCGTCTCCTGTGCTCTCTAATACAGGCACAGACAGAGGTTTACCAATTAGTTGTTTTGGTATTGATGTGGCTGACTCTATATACGACATAGGATCTAAAAATTTAGAGATGATGCTACTTGCAAAGCATGGTGGTGGTGTTGGTATTGGTATTAATCAAATTAGACCTTCCGGTGCTAACATAACTAACAATGGTACATCAGATGGTGTTGTACCTTTTTGTAAGGTATACGACTCCACAATTCTTGCAACTAATCAAGGATCTGTAAGGAGAGGGGCAGCAAGTGTTAACTTAAATATAGAACATGCAGACTTTGAGGATTGGTTAGAAATTAGAGAACCAAAGGGTGATGTAAACAGACAATCACTTAACATGCACCAATGTGCAGTTGTTGGTGATAAGTTTATGAGGAAGTTAACTTCAGGAGATAAAGTAGCTAGGAGGAAGTGGGGTAAGTTATTGCAGAAAAGAAAAGCTACAGGAGAGCCTTATGTCATGTTTAAAGGTAATGTCAATAAAGCAAATCCACCTGCATACAAAGACAATGCTTTGAAGGTGTTTATGACAAATATATGTTCAGAGATTACCTTACATACAGATGAAAATCACAGTTTTGTTTGTTGTCTCTCTAGTTTAAACCTAGCAAAATACCATGAATGGAAAGACACCAACTTAATATATGATAGCACTTTCTTCTTAGATGGTGTTATGGAGGAGTTTATACAGAGAGCAAAAGGGTTGAAGGGTTTTGAAAACTCTGTAAGATCTGCCGAGAAAGGTAGAGCAGTAGGTTTAGGTGTATTAGGTTGGCATACATATTTACAAGAGAAGGGATTACCCTTCGAAGGATTATTAGCACAACATGAAACAAGAAGGATATTTAGCCAAATTAAAATCGAAAGTGAACGAGCTAGTATGGCTCTTGCTGATAAGTACGGAGAACCGTTATGGTGCGTTGGTACAGGGTTTAGGAATACTCATCTTAGAGCTATTGCTCCTACAGTTAGTAATAGTAAGCTTAGTGGTAATATTAGTCCCGGCATTGAGCCTTGGGCTGCTAATGTATTTACTGAACAAAGTGCAAAAGGTACTTTTATACGTAAGAACCCTACTTTGGAAAAAGTTTTAGAAGAACAAAATATGAACACTAGTGAAGTTTGGGATAAGATTTTAGCTGACGGAGGATCCGTACAAGGGTTAGATTTTTTAAGTGAACATCATAAAGATGTGTTTAAAACTTTTAAGGAGATAAATCAATTAGAATTAATCAATCAGGCAGGGATTAGACAGCAGTATATAGATCAGGGGGTGAGTTTAAATTTAGCGTTCCCATCTCAAGTGGATCCTAAGTTTGTAAACAAGGTTCACCTTGAAGCTTGGAAGAAAGGGATTAAGACTTTATATTATACTAGAACGGAATCTGTTCTTAGGGGGGATATAGCTGAAAAAGCTATGGATGAGAATTGTATAAGTTGTGATGGATAATTACGAAAATTTACTTAGAGCCAATGGGTTTGATGAGGCTATATTAGGTGTGGATTATTCTAGAGAACCACACAGATTAATATATAGTGTTGATAAATGTATAGATATACTAAAGAGAGATATGAGTAGTGAAGAAGCTTTAGAATATTTTTCTTTTAATATAGAAAGTGCTTATATGGGAGAAGAGACACCTATATGGTGTTGGGATGTGTAATGCTATACACATTACTTTCTCCTAAGACCTTTCACTCTTCTGGGGCTTCCTGCTGGTTGCCCCAAACTTTTCTTCTCTCTAATCTTCTTTGCTTTTTCTGCAGATGACATCTCACCTGATGTCTTTGGAGTTTTACTGGATACTCTCTTACTTGGTCGGCAATAAGGCGTACCCCTACCTTCACCTTTCTTTCTACCGCAAGGTTTGCCAGTTCTAACATCTACCCATTTTTCCTGAAACCATCTTTTTAGGTTTGCACCTTCTTTTGTTTTCCTTACTGCCATTATACTTTATCTTTTACATGCTCATACATAGAAGTGCCAAGCTGTTCACCAAACTTAGAATCAGATTTGTAATGTGCTTTGGCTACGTTTCTACTGTAGGATATATCTTTAGCTTCTTTCATAAAATCTTTTGAAGCCTCTGGATATTTATCTGCTAATACTTTACCAACTAAAAACCCTTGTGCTGAATGACCAGAAGGATATGATGGAGTTTTCATAGTTTTAAGCTCTATGTCATTAAGTTTTACCCCAACTTCTTCTGCTACAACTTTAGGTCTAGGTCTTTTATAATATTTTTTAAGCTCCATAATAACATCAGAGCTATCATCAATTAATTTTTTTACAAGTTTAGAAGGATAGTCTATATTCTTTTTATCTGCGACAGACTTAAATGCAGTGAACACATTGTCTTTATCCTCTACAAACTTCCTATCACTCTTTATTTTTTTAAGATCTTTTATTTCTTTAAAAGTACCTAGTGATTTATTTCCGGGAGGTTTTTTATTTTTAAACTTACTTACATCAAAGTCTTTAAACAACCCTTTCATTTCTTACCTCTTTTCTTTCTTATGGCTTCTTTACCTCTTTTAGCTATTGCAGCCTGTTGTGGTTTTTTAGCAAACCTAGCTCTTTGCTCCATTACAGTTAATATCTGTATCTTCCTAGCAAAAGGTTTATTTATTTTTTTAACTTTAGCAACTGTAGCTCTAGCATCTGCAGGAGTTGCATACTTTATTTTAACGGTATCTCTAGGATTTTCATCAGTATACAATCTTCTACCAGAACCTTTGGGTTTTTTACCTGTACCAACTTTAGGGTCTGCCATTTTATTTTTTCTTAGACTTATTACCGTAGTTTGCAGCACCTACTTTTCTACATTTAGCGATAGCACCACTAGCATAAGCTGATGGGAATACTCTGTATCTAGATTTTACCTTATGATAGCATGCATCTTTTAACTTAAATGGTGATTCTTTCTCTTCTTCTTTATTTTTCATTTCTTTTTGTCTTTATATGGGAACAATATGTTCAAAGCATCTCTTCTACCCTCACAACCGCAAGGTATGTTTAAACCTTGAGAAACCCTATCTACCATAGTTTTTACACCGGTAGCTTTTGTAAATTTTTCTATACTATCTCCTAATCCTCTTGATTTCATAATATTAACATTTCCATCTTCTTCTTGCAGCACAAATTCTTTTATCTGGTGTCTTTGAACAATTTATACTGTGCATTTTCATTTGACCTCTTGATCTAGCACAATAAGAATCTCTTCTTTTACCACCTTGAGGTTGTGGTGCTTTTAAATTACCACCTGTCTCTCTTTTATATGCAGCCCTACCTGCAGCTGTCATTCCAGCACCTTCTTTTGCTGTAAGGAAATGTCGACCTTTACCCTTGGTGGTCTTCCTTAATTTAGTAAATGGTGAGTTTGTTTGAACGTACATATTTATGATTTACATGTGCAGTTGCACTCAGTACAACAATCGGTTACACTAATATTTATAATATCAGCTTCACTCATTTTTTGATAAAGTCTTTTGAATGCTGGACCTGAACTACTTAAGTTATTATTTTCATCAAAACGATTAGATTTAACAGCATCTGACACGAGCAAACAACCATCAGTGTGATCATCATCATTTCCTATATGAATGTAAACGTACTGAAAATCAGGAACATCCTGAAGCATAAAGTGAAAATCAAACCAAGGGTATTTACTACGATACTTTTTAGTTAAACCACTAAGTACCTCACGTTTTTCTACTTTGTAAGTACCTTCAGGTATCCTAGTTTCACCTTTTATTTTTTCTTCTCTGTACTCATCTTCCAGCGTAAAACATTCGAACTCTCCATCAACAAACAATAATCCCAGAGTAGTATCACTCTGACTACTAAATCTTTTTAGTTCTAACTTCATTATCTATCCTTTTTACTATAAAGATCTTTTTGTAAATCTTCAATATGTTTTTTAAGATCTTTAACGTCTTCCTCTAAATCACTAACATGATCCATCATCCAAGCATGATTTAAATCATACTCTTTTCTTTCTATAGCAGCTGGTGGCAATAGCTTCGCCTCTTCAATGTCATTTTGTAACTTGAAGTACATACCCCCTAAAGTAAACACTCCTGCAACTATTAATCCAATAGACCTTAGTGTTAAGTGAAAGTCAGGCTTACCATCTCCATCTACATCAACACCCATATTTGTACCACTCCCTAATTCTTGTGCCATATTTTATATTGTTTTATATCTTTAGTATTACTTACTTTTGTAAATTTTTAATTACTACTTTATATTTCTAAGTCTCTCTCTTGCCTCTTGTCTTTCTTTTGCTCTATTTTTTCTTCTGGTTTCTTTCCCTTTTTCAATACCCTCTCTCTCTTTTCTTTTTCTTATCCCTGCCTTTATACGATCTTGCTTTTCGTTTTCAATACCAACACTCCAAGTAGACCACCCTAAACCTGTAGCTACTCTTTGAATATTTTTATTGTTAGAATCAAGTGCTGCTTGAATATTTAAAATTTTTGATCTTAACCTATTTAAAGGGATGTTTGCAGCCTCTGCACTTCTACCTATTACTTCATATATGGGATTGTCTATTTGAAAATAAGGGAACTTATCTATAGAACCTTTATTTTGTTCTCTCATTAAATCCTCCTCATACTTTAACCTCTTACGAACTTGATATAATTGATTAACTTTATTTCCTATAGTTGGAGATATTTTTGACAAAGCAACTAGAGTTGCTCCATCATCAGATAAAAACCCTTTTTTATCTTGTTCAAAATATTCTATAGCAACCTCTTTAATTGCAGCTATAGAAGCACCAAACAAACCTACGCTTCTAAGAAAACTGTTAAGTGCATTATTTATTGCCATGAATTGTTTGCTTTTTAATCCATCTTTACTAAGAAGACCATCTTCAAGAAGTTTTTCTTCTTTTTCAGATTCATCATCATCAAATAACAAAAATACAAGACCACTTTGTAAAGAATTAAAAATAAAACTTTGTACTGCACTATAATAAATTACTTTTGAAATATGTGTTTTCCAAGCCCCTTCTTTAAATGACATTGTACCATCACCTCTTTTATTTGCAAGATCTAAAGCTGCTTTTTTTATTAATCTAGTATATTGCATATTTGTATTGTTGAACGCTAATATCATTCTACCAAAAGTACCAGACTGCTCTTGAGATATTAAAGAAGGATCTGATGATTGTTGTGATTCTTCAGCGATAGAAGAAAAATCTTCAAATGCTTGTTTTTCTGCTTGCTCTTTAGTCTTGCCTTGCTTTAAATATGTGTTGATTCTGTTTCTATAAAAACTAGCACCACCAAAAGCTATAGCCATACTATCTGCATATTGCGTTGGAGAAAACCCTATTTTAACCATGTAATTATATGCAGCTTTAAATTTGTTTTTACTACTAGCGACAGCGTTTGCTAAGTCAGCTTGATTAATATCTAACTTTAATCCCTTTCTTCTTTCTAATAATTTATCAGAACGAAAAAGTGTAAGAAAATCTTTTGCAAATTGTTTTCGATTCGCAAAAGTAGCACCAACAGCTAATATATTGTTATCACTCCAATTAATAAAGTTTATAAAAGATGTCATTTGTAATAATGCACTTCTAGCATTTAAAAACATTATTGTAGCTGTAGATTGATTTATAAAGTTTTCAACAAGATTAACTTGGTTATCTTTACCTTTCTCTCTATTAATTCCGGTCTTCATTCTATGTAAAGAGTTTTCTAAACTTCCTCTAAACTTTTTACCATAAATAGCTTCTATTTTATTTAAATTTTGTTTGTTAAATATTTCTTCACTATTTTCTATAAACCGCTTTAAATATTTTTTTCTACTTTGTTTATTTAAAGATACATCCATGTCAGCAGCTATAGTATCTGAAAGCCAAGTTTCGGTTGGCTCAACATAACCTTTAGGTTCATTAATAATTCTTTCTACACCTAAAGCAAACTCTTTTAATCTAGGGTCATTTGCTACTATTTTGTAGAGTTTATTTACTTCTTTTGATTTAAGACCAGCCCCACCTTTACTAACATCTTCAGTTAAATTAAATCCATTTTTTCTCCATAGAAACACTCTTATTGCTTGGTCATGAGTATATTCTTCACCCGATATTTTTTTACCTAGCTTTCTTTTTACATCTTTATATTTTTTCCTTAAATCAAGGTAATCATTAGCCATTTTTTGTGTAGCACTCTCTAGTGCAGCTACACCTCTTTTGTAAGGAAGATTTAAGGCTTCTTCAAAAAATTGTTTTTGTTTATCCGCAACTTCTCCTTTACCTAAAAAAGAATATATTAAACCCATAAAGTCTTCTGCAGTAGGAGGTACAAAAAATCTAAATCTTTTTGAAATACCTCTCTTTTCACCTGCAATCTTTGCTTGGGCTTCACCGTATATTGTTTCAGCTTTTATACCTTCTTTTTCTTCTAAAATTTTATTAAACCTATTTTTTAAAGCCATAGGTCTACTAAGGTAAATTGAGGTTTCACCTTCTTTTAAACCATAAGTTTCTCTTATTTCTGCCTCAGACAATTTAGGTAGTTCTCTACCTTCTTTCTTAGCTTTAAAATAATTAGTTAATCTTTCTTTTAACTTTTTACTAGAAAGCAATTGATCATCTGAATGATCTTTATATATTTTTTTATCTTTTTTTCTTTGTTTAAATGAAGCAGCTACTTCAAGAGAAAAAGTTTTTCTACCATCAGGTCTTTCTTTAGTAACTTTTGATGGCTTCCCACCTTCTTTAGGTCTAATTGTTAATAATGCTGTTGGATATTTTTTTTGACCATTTACTGTGTCTACGTTTAACATGGGCAATCCTGTTGCATCTGCTATTTCCTGAGTTAATGCATAAGGTTTAAATTCAGCAACTAGTATTTCTACTCCATCATTAACATAGGGATCTATAATATATTTTTTAAAATCTTCATCAGAAGTAAATTCTCTTGATAATTTTGATGTCCCATATTTTTTAGTAGCCCTAGTTATTGCTTCTTTTAAATATGCAACATCATAGTTACCTTCAGAATTTTTTTGTTTTTCTCCAGATAGTTCATTATACTGATCAGCTAATAAATAAAAATATTCTTTATTTTCATTTAAAATACTAGCTATAACAGGATCCATTTTTTTAGGATCTTCTAAAAATTCTTTTTTCTTTCTATCAAATAAATTTAATTTTTTTCTATTAACATTACCAGACACCACTCTTTCTCCACCAGAAACAGATGATTTTAACTCTACAGAAAAAACATCTATGTATTCACCTTCAGGATCTTTTGCTTCAGAAAAATAAAACTTAACATCTCCTCTTTCTGTAGAAAACCCAGCCGCCCCATCACCAGTAACACCAAAATTACTATCTTTATTAAACTCAGATTCTGAATCATAAAACATTAATTCCATTATGGGACCACCTGCTCGTTTATTGTTTAAGTTATTATGTTCTAAATCTAAAACTAATGCTTCAACGTATTCACCTTGTTTTTTTAATTCAGATAAATTTTTTGTTTTTTTATAATTAGCAGCTGCTTCTTTAACTTTTTTATACTTTTCGTAGCTAGGAATAATTATTATTTTTTTATTATCAAAAAGACCCTCTGCATAAACATCCTTTCCTGTTAGTTCAATGCTATTAGGTCTACCTGCACTTAACATAAGCTTTGCTTTACCTGATTCTATATTTAGAATCTCTTGCTCAGTTCCAACTCTTTTAGCAAGCTCTTGCCTTGCTGTTGTATTAGTGACAAGTCTACCAAACAAGTTAACCAACCCTTTTGCTGTCTGTGCTTCAGCTGATCTTACATCTACTCTTTTAGGTATTGAAGCATCAGATTCTAATCCTATGGCATTATAAAAATCTTGTACAGTTATATTCTTTTTTAAATCAAAAACTTTTAGTCCTGATCTGGTGTCTATTCTGTCACCTTTAACATAAAAATTTTCTAATATATTTGTGGGTAATCCTGTAGCAGTTCCATATAAATCTTTTCTAACTGCTGGGTCAGTGATTGCACCTTCAGGTAATATTTTTATAAAGTCTTCAGCTATTTCTTTTAAATTACTTAAAGCACTTTTTAATTCATTTTGAGTAAATCTTTTTTTAAGAGATACCTTATCAACAGGAATACCAAATCTTTCCGCTGTAGTTTCTTCGGATAAATCTGGTAAATCTTTAAATGTTTTTAATTTTTCAGATACTTCATCTATTCTAGATGCAACATTTTTAATAGCTTGATCACTTAATTTTTTATCTAATAAGGTTTTAGGATCTAATAGTTCATTGTCTATATCCTCGATTTCTTCTCTTGATTCTAGTGACTCTTCATTAACAAAATCACCTACACTGGCTTCAGTTAAATACTGAGATTCTGCATCAGAATAGCTTGGTTCAGCTTTATCTTTTGTTGCATTTTTAAGTATTTTATTAGATCTAATTTTTAAATATTTAGAAACATAAGCACCTAAAGGACCTTTTTCAACATCGTAAGTTCTAAATAAATCAACTATGCCATTAGGATCATATTTTAAAGAAGAAATCATATCTTCTTTTACTTTAGCAGATTCTGCTTCAGGAGTTTTTAATGAACGATACCTTCTTTTTAAATAAGAATTAATTACTTTTTCTATTGTTGTATCAAACAAACCCTCTTCAAGTGCTGTCCAAGCTCCATTGTCACCTTCATCTTCATATATTTCTTGAAGCCTATCGGATCTTTCAGTCATTTCTGGTGTTATACCTTGAGATAATAACATTTCAGATTTCTTTTCACCTGTAGCTTTTTTAGTTTCAGCTATCCTCTTTTTTCTTTCTTTAGCTTTTTTATTAATAGCATCTATGCTTTCTTGATCTATAATACCTTTTTCTAAAGACTTAGCTATACCTGATAAAAAATCTATAATATCTTTTTCTCCTTGAAAGTTAATTTTGGCACCTTTACCAAACTTAGACAATCCTTTGTTTACGATATTACCTAGAAGTTGTGGAAAACCTCTGTTTTCTCTTGAAGTCAAATCTATTTTTCCTTCAGCAACCCTCTCCATAAATCCAACAATAACTTCTTCTGCTATAAAATTTTTACCATCTCCTTCTACAGTTTGACCTTCATAATATCCACTAAACATTTCTATAAAAGCACTTTCGTTAGTGGTGGAAAGCCAAGTGTATATATTATTAGCAAGTTCTTTCTTCATGTTATTATCCACATCTCTTAATGCTTCTGCAAATAATTGATGAGATATTTCATGTACTCCACTTCTAGTTCTTTTGTTTTCTTTTATATTATCTTTTGTAAGTATTATAGTATTCTTTCCTTTATCTCTTTTTATTATAGCACCATTAGCAATTTTTATGAAATTTATTCTTTCATCAGGAGTTAGTTCACTTTCTATGCTTTTTACATATTCACCAACCTCTTCTTCGGTTTGAAAAACTTGCAAATCAGCGTTAAGAATTTTAGAAAGAGATTTTGTATTTGCTACATCTTTAGTTACTAATCTATCTAAATATATGTCAAATCTTTTCTTTTCTACTTTCTCACTATCTAATTCAGAAACAGGGTCTAACCCCTCTTCTTTTCTAACAGCTGCTTCCGCTTGTTCAGTTATGATTTTATATTCTTTAGGATCAGACTCTTCAAGCATAGAGTAAATGTTACCAAAGTCTTTAACATTTCTAAATTTATTTTTTAACTCTGCAAGCTTATCAAATCTTTTTTGAAAGACATCTATTCTATCTTGTTTTGTTTGTCTATAATCAGGATTGTCTACTATTTTTTGTACTTCATTTCTTATTTGCTCTTGCTCCAAAGTTGCCTTTGCATAAGCATTAAAAGATTCTTCAGATAATGATCTTACATTTTTATCAACCTCCATCAATATTTCATCATTTCTTTTATTAAGAGTGTTGATCTGATCTTTCACTATTTTTTCTTGTTTATTATATTCAGCAGTTTTTTCTGGTGTGTTTTCTTTAGAATCAAGAAACACTGATCCGTTACCAGAGCCATACTTAGATTCAAACTCTGATGCTAATTGATTGATTTTAGCTACGTTCTGTCTGAATTCTGTTTTTGAATTATAATCAGAAAAATTAGTTAATGCTAAAGAACCTATTGTTGGCACTGAACCCATACCAAATCCAAAAAAACCACCAGAAAAAATAGCGTGATCTACACCTTCAAGAAGAGGTTCGCCAGTAATAAAATTTTGACTTAGCTGAGTTAACCCTTCAGTATAAGACTCTGTAAAGGTTGGTTCAACTATGCCAGACCAAGCTCTTTTTTTAATATAATTAGAAGCACCTTTTGTGACTAATGCTTTAGAACTTCTAGATAAAGCTTTAGCTCCTTTACTTAATATGCCAGCAGTGGGTAATGCACCAAAAACAGCTTCTGCAGTTCCAAATCCTGTGCTTACTAAAAGTTTTTGCAAGTCACCTCTTACTATGTTATTAAAATCATATTTATCATTATTTGATAAAAACTCCTCATAATCCATATCTCCAAGCTGAGATCCTGCAGATGATACACCTATTAAAGTTGCGGCTGCTGCACTAGAAGCCATGGCTCCTAAACCAGCTGCAGATGCAGCACCACCAGTAGCACCTATTGCAAGTATTATAGGTAGTTGTATCGCTGCTTCTTGTAATATAAACTCTGAAAAATTTTCAACACTATTAAATGCATCATCAAACTGAATGTCAGGTAAAAATTGTGATTTTTCTTGTGCTACATTTTTTCTATGTTCTATGGCTAATTTAGAGAAATAAGGAGTTGCCTTTGGAGCTATTAAAGCACTAGTGTATTGAGCTATGCCAATACCAGATCCTATTAAAAAATTACCAGTGGTGTTAGCGGCTTTTCTTAAAGTATTAAAATCTTTATTTAATATATCAAGTTGTACTTCTTCGGCATATATTTTATCAATCAATTTATTATAAGAATTACTTTTTTTCTCATATAAATTTGATTGCTCTACTAAATACTCAGACTGACTTTGAAGAATATTTAATGCATCGTTGTATTCTTTAACTTTAGATTCAGGAATTTTTTTATTATTTATCACAATAAATCTTTCACCTTCAGGTATAGTGTATTGTACTAAAGGGTCTTGAAAATCTTTTTTTAATTTATTATATGTTTTATTTTCATCAGAATCTTCTATCAGTTTAGACTGAGTCTCTAAAGCTGCTAAATCTTGTTTTAATTCAAGCTGAAGTGGATCTAGTTGTTCTTTGTATTCCTTTATTATTTTTGAGTTTATAGGAGCTATTTGATCTAAAAAAGATTCAGGAACTTGCCTACCTTTTTCAATTGTTTTTTGAGTTACCTTTTTTGATATTTCATTTCTTTGAAGCTCTTCTCTCCAAATAGACTCATACTCTTTTTTAGTAGGTTCTCTACCAAAATCTTCAGTGAGTTTTTTATAAAGATCATCACCCAAAGCAACTTGTTCATCAGTTAAATTAATAAAAGTTGACTTTACTCCAGTGGTAACATATTGACCCATACCTATGGTTTCACGTTGAGGTATGTCTACTTTTTTAAATAAATCTTCAGCCTTATATTTATCACCTACTTCACTTATAGCTTCGTTTGTTGTTTGAGCAAGAAATTTTTTAGTTGATATTAAATTATCTATTTCAGATGTATCATCTTTTATTCTATTTCTAATTCTAACGCTAGAACCTACACCACTTACTCTATCTAATTTTGCCTCTTCTTGTTCTTTTCTCTCTCTAAGTTGAACATCAACAGCATCCTCTTTTTTAATTTTAGATCCGGGGTTGTTTATCCTAAACGCACCTATATCCTCTCTTTTAACTTTTCTTTCAGAGCCATCAGGTAAAATAAATATTACAAATTCATTCATATATTATTATTTTTCTTGTCCTTCTTGTGCTGAATAATTCATATTAATAAAAGGAAAATTAAAATTTTCTAAATCAGTTTTAAATTTAGGAGTAAAACCAAAGTTTGCATCATAAGGCACAAAATTCATTTCTTCTTCAGTCATACCGGGTAAATCTGAAATATCAACATTTTTTGTGTTTAACAAAGTGACTAATGTTCTTGCTACATCTTTTGGTGTAAAGGGTATTTTTGCATTATTACTCATGCCCGGATAAGGCTCACCTTTGTCATCAAGAATTTGTATCATAGGAGTTTTACCAGATATATTAAGTCTGAGTGTTACTCCACTTCCTTTAAATTGTTTATTTAGTTCTGTTGCTACAATCTGAAACTCACTTTGTTTTAATGTTTCTCTACTTGAGTCAACAGATGAAAATCCAAGACCAACTCTATTTACTATTGCTTTTGTATTTTTTTCACGTTCTGTTAAACTTCCTCCTGACTTGCTTTTAGCTGCCTCTGCAAGTGCTAATTTATCGTATTCTGCTCCACCTTTTTTATACATTTCATCATACAAGTCGTTTAAATTATTATACAATTTATCTTGTAATATTTTTTTAGCTTCAGCAGCCACTTTTGGATCATCACTAAACATGTTTTGTATTTCTGGACTGTCGTAGGTAAGATTTGGATCAAGAGCTGTATCAGAAAAAATTGGAGTTATAAGAGCAGCAGCTAGTTCTTTTGAGGTAGAATTATTTACAATTTTTCTAAGTTTCCCTTTAGTAAAATTTTTACTTTCTTCTGGTATTTCAATTCCCTCTAACCCCATATTAAAAGCTGCTTGAAAATCTTCTTGTAGTGGTGTATATAGTGCATCACTAACATCTGAATTAAATAATTCTGTACGATTATTATAATTGAACTCTTCTATTTCATCACCACTAAAAAATATATTTCCTCCCTCATCTATTCTTAATTTAAGTTGATCTGAGTAAAGAAAACTATTTAAGTTGTTGTCATAGGAAGAATTTACATCGTTATATTTATTTTTCTTTACATTGTTATTGTATACAAGTTTGTCAGCACCAAACTTGTCAAATTGAGTTTTTAAATTTTTAAAAGAATCAAGTGTATTTTGCATCCTTCTTCTTACCACATCATACTCTTCAGAGGTAGGATCTAAAGTACCTATTATGTTAGAGTCTTCCATATACTGATCTCTCTTACCTTCTAACCAAGGCTGATAAGTATTTTTGTATCCTACAGGCACCCCTGCCATAAAAGCATCGGATGGAAATCTATCTTTGTATTTAGCAGCTACTGCTTTTATACGTTCATTCTCTTCTCTTTTTAATCTAGCTCTTTCCTCTGCTTTTTCTCTAAGCTTCTCAACACCTTGTAAAACAGGAGTTATATCTGCCATAGGTTTTCTAAAAGCTCCTCTAAAAGTGTTTATTAAATTTGCATCTGCTCCCATAATTAAATTCTTTTAAATTCTACATCTAAATTAGAATAATTAACCATGTCATAACCATCTTTGTTTATAATAATATTTTCTCTAGGTATCTCATCTGACATGACTCCTTGATAAATACCATCTCCATACTTTTTATTTTTATATTCAAAAGTGTAGACATTAAATCCTTTATTTGATTTTGTTAAAAATTTAATATTTTTCTTTAATCTTCTATCGCTACCTGCTATAGCACTAGCTGCTAATGCATTTCCAGCACCTTCTGCAGCACTTCCAACTGCCCCCATAACTGACCCTAATATTTCTGCTCTTCTATTATATAAATTTTGTAGATCAGCCCCGGCTCCAGCAGTTCTCTGTGCTTGTATCCCTAAAAGAGTAGCATCTCTGTCAAATTGTCTTTGTTGTACTAAATCCGCACCTTGTGCTCGTATTTGTTGAGCAGAAAAATCCATCTGTGCACCAGTTAAATCTCTTGCTTGTTGTTGTTGAGCACCTAAAAACTGAGCTTCTACTCCAAGACCTTGATAACCAGCAGCTTCTGCGGCAACTGCTCTTTGGTTTGCAACTTCTTGAGCCATAGCTCTTTGCTGATTTGCACTAGCCTCACTTGCCACAGCCCCTTGTAATGTAAAGGCTTGACTAGCTCTTTGTTGATTAATAGCAGATTCTTGCTGACCAATAGAAGCAGCAGCTGCTTGTAGGTTTTGACTTTGTACTCCTGCAACAGCTTGAGCAAGAGCAGCAGCACCACTAGAACCTGCAGCTTGTCTTTGAGATTGAAGTGTTTGAGATAATGCTTGCTGTTGTTGTTGGGCAATGAATTGAGCTTGTCTTTGATCTATAGTCAAATCTTCAGCTGTATTCTCTCTTTGTCTTTGAAAATTTTGTGCTCCAGCAAAAGGGTTTGTAAGACGTTCAGAAAAATTAGTCAAACTATCTCCTATGTTAGCTAAACTAGAAGCCGGAGCAGCACCTAAAGTAGGAGCTTGAACTCCTGCAAAAGAGTCTTTAAATTCAAAATCTTTATAATTTTCTAATTCAGTCTCTAAATTTTGTTGTTGTTTAAATAATTCGTTTTTTAAAGCTTTCTTTTTACCCATCTTTTTTTATTTTATTATTTATATAATTACAGGTTTATTTTATTATTTACTGCTTTCAACCACCTCTGACCCTATTTGATAGAGTTCAACTTCGCTTGTAGAACCATTCCTCATTTCCACCTCGGCATAATAACCTACTAGCGAAGATAGGTTAGCTTTGTTGTCTTTTGCAAAAAAGTAAAACTTACTTGCCAATCCAGTGGTACTTGCTCCTTGATCAATTTGACATGTTACAGTTGTGTTTGTAAATGCAGTCACCTTACCCACCTCTGTTGGAGCATCTGTTACACCATTTGTTATAGTGCAATAATATACTACATCATTAATTTGGATTGTTTTATTTACTGGGTTTGCAAATGTTAATACTAATGATTCTGCCATAATAATTTATTTAAACCTTGGTTTACCCGGTATATTTTCTAGTTCTTCACCAGTTTCTAAATTAACAAAACTAGTTCCACCTGTGATTATTTGATTAGTTGAAGAATCAAACGTATTTACAGGATTATGTCCACCCTCTCCAGAAACTCTACCCATTGTTATTTTAAAATTAATATTTGGTCTATCTCCAGCAGTAATTTCTTTTGTTGTTTCACATGTAAAGGTCCATTCAAAAACATTTTGATTATGATTTGGTTCTTGTCCATGAGTTTGAGTTATGTCTGATCCTGAATACCTACCTGCAGAACCTCCTTCATTACCTGCACTAAAGGTATCAAAAAATGCACCATTATTCTGTTCTTCAGCAATAATAGAGTAAGAACCACCAAAATAATCCATTTCAGGTCCAAATATTAAAGCAACTGTAAAGGTAAACTCTGTACCTGAAGGTGTAAGTCTATCGTTTGCATCAGTGCTTGTTGCTTCAGGAATACCATCATTATTGTCATCTCTACCTCTACCTCCATAAATATAATATTTACCTCCGTTAAATCCACTTCTACCTTTAATTGAAGATCCTATATGTCTTCTGTTAAAATTATCATTTCGATGAGATTGTGAATCATCATCAATGCTAAAGGTAACCTCTTGTTTTTCAAAGTTTTTCTTAATATCACCAGAATTGTCTATCACATTAACAAAATCATTAAAACTAAAATTAGAAGATAAATCACTATTACCAAACTTATTAATGTTTACCTTACCAGATACTGTGTAAGTTTGACCTTGAGTTTGCATAAATGTCAAAACAGAACCTTTGTTTATATTAGCATTTGCATCTGAACCAGTATCTCCATCGGAAGCTGTAAAAGTAACTGTTTGATTACCATCAGAGTTTAATGCTGAAACACTATCAACTAATCTAATACCATCGGCACCAGTTCCAATACCTGTTAAACCACCCCCAAAAATAGTGGCACCAACTTTTATTTCATCGTTAGGTGTTAATAATTTAACAACTATTGATCTTCCAGTTGTTGTTGCAGTAGCTGTAGCTTTTGCTTTTGTCACTAACACGTCACCTGAACTGTCCGTCATTGTACCATTAAGACTTACAAAAGAAAATTCGTAACCTAAAGGATTAATAAAAAACAATTTATCTCCTGACTTTAAAAAAGGATGTAACTCTGCTATTGTCTTTGAATCGTGAGCTATAGTTAGTTGATTTGAATTAGCTATGGGTTCTAGTGATTTTAAGTAAACACCTGCAGGTAGATTGTTTGTTTCTTTTCTTGTTTCTACTTTCATACCACGACTTGATGCTGCTGCACTTGATCCACTTCCAGTTACTAAAGCTTGTTCAGATGTATCTCCTTCAAATTCAATGATGGCTGTGCATCCACCAGTTGCTGTATCTGTCCCACTAACTAATCTTTTTATGTTTTTAATTATTGTAGAATACTTAAAATCATTTTTAGATGGTTTTCTTATTTCTCTTAATGTTCTATTGCTTTCAGCTACTATTGCAAAAGCAAAATCTAACTCTGTAGTTTGATCTGATTTAGATGCATTTTCTAAAATAGATAAAGTTTGTGTATTACCTAAATTAGCATCAGCTGTTTCAAAATCTTCAGTAGAACTAATTGAAAGAGTAACATCTACATTTTGAGATACACTAACAGGATTATCACCTATAAAAGAACTTGACAATGATGTAGGTAAAACAGATTCAACTTCATAATTAAATGTTTTATCAGTGTTTGTCTCAGGGTAATCTACAAAAAATTCTCTAACGCCATTTGCAGGCATAGTAAGAACAGTTGAATTATTAGGACTGTTTGCTATATTTGTAAAATTAATTTGATTATGTTCTTGAAAAAATGTTAGTGTCGCACCATCTGGTATTGTAACATTTTTATTCATAGTTAAAGAAGTTCCAGAAATAGTCTCTACTCTACCTATATCTACTCCTGATAATTTAACAGGCATAAACTGGTTTAATATATCATTAACAGAGGATAAAGTAACTGAAGTGCTATTATTAACTGCACCAGACACTGTTGCTGTTGTAAAAAATATTAATTTAAACTTTGCTCCTTCTCTACCTATAACCTTTATACTTCTAGGATTTTTTCCTGTACCAATTTTAGGTATAGGTTTGGTTGACATTTCTAATCCTGTAATTTCATTTGGACTATCTAAAAATGCTTTATTAGCTCTTGCAGTTATTAATAATCTATCTGTAGTAGGATTATTTGTACTAAATACATAAAAAACTTTTGTAATAACAACTGTTGGGTTAAACGTATAAGTAACTCCACCTTGTACTATTTCAAAATCTTCATCAACTGTTATGAAACTTCCACTTACGTTAGTAACTTTTGTATATGACGTTATACCATCTCCAGTTACAACCATACCTACTGCAATGTCTGAAATATCACCAGAAACTGTGCTACTACTTACATTAATAACTTTTGTGCTTTGTGCTGTTCCTTCAGAAATAATTTGTGTCCAGTTAGTGCTAAAGGCATATTCACTAATATCATTTTCATCTTCTTGTATTACGTCTAATGTAGGTTCTTTGTCAAACTCAAAACCACTACTTGCTGTAAAAGTTTCATCTATAATTTTTTTACCAAACTTTAAAAGTGTATCATTTGGTATAGTTGCCGCAACTGATAAAGTTAAATTTTCAGAACTTATAGCCACAGATGTTGTCCCTTTTGGGACACCTGAACCTATTACAGCCATAGCGTTGCTAGTAGCACTACTATCTCCTGCAGTTATTAATGAATTAGATTCAGATAAAACAGGTGTTGTATCTGTGCTTAATCCATTTACTATAGAGTTTACAAAATAATCTCCAGAACCACTAAATCCAAAATTATATTTTGAAGACCCAGTGGTGTTTGCCTCGTCAGTATTATATACACCTGTAACTGTGTATTGTTTTAATGTAGCAGCACCAGATAATGTTACTGTAACCGTAGTATTACTACTTCCTAATGTGAAATCTAAAGGTACTGTAACTCTAACATTATTAGAATTAGAAGGATCTGCATCAAAAGTTGCATTTGCACTATCTAAAGCATCTGAAGGAGAAACTGATGAAAAAGAAAAAGTAGAAGTTGTAATTTCAAATCCATCATTGGGTGTTATTATCATTCTAACGTCTTCATCTATACTGCCAGCTGATCTTGACAAAACAGTATTGCTTGGTAAAGTAACATTATGTGTACCTCCAATAGCTATTGACACAGTTATTGAAAACTTATCTGTTCCAGATGTGCTTATTGAAGCAGGTACACCTAAACCTTGTACAGATAACTCTTTTGTATCTATGTTGGATGATGTTGTAGTATCACCTAATATTTTGTTAAATTTAAAATTTTCTTTTTCTTTAAAAAATCTAACACTACCAGTTTGTTGATCTGTAGTTATAGAATTTGCATACCACCCTTTTGTCTCTGCTTCTGTTAAAGTAGATATTTGTGTTGGTGTATATCCAGCCTTTTCTAGAACCTCTAAAGTAGTGCCTGCACCTATTGTAGTAGAGCTTATTGTTCCACTATAAGTGTATTTTCTAGAATCACTTCCTTCATAGTTTAATGTTTTAAAACTCTTGACACTTGTGGGTATATCGTTAATTAAAACATTAACTGATGACTCATAAGCAGTACCATAAAAAGTATTTCTTGTGGTGTTATCATGAGAGTATAAATCACCGTTTTTAAATGTATAATATTTGTTATTTATAGAAAAACCAGCTTCAGGTATAAAGGATTTAAAACTAGTCCACCCATCAACTCTTTCATCAAAACTTAATGTTTGATCATTTAATGTAATATTGTAAGATCCTTTGTCTTCATTATAACTACCTATTATATTAGAAGATGCAGCTAAATTATCACCAAAAAAGTCTGACATACCTTTTTCAGATATTAATGTTAATCCATCCCTTGACAACCTTAAAACAGCACCTCTAGCCTTATCTGCAAAGTATATTCTAAAAGCATGTGAAGAAAAAGATTCTGGATTTTTAGATATTCCATACTCCCCCACATATCCAATAGATTGACCCAATACGTTTGTACTTGCAGTTAAATTAACATTACCATCAGCATTGAATAAAGCATCTTTATTAGCTAAAATTTTTAAAACTTTATCTTCACAAAAAGTTATTAAATCAGTTTCTCTAACATGTAACTTTTGTATAGATCCATATATAGGATTTATGTCTTTAGTTATAGGTAGCCCCTGAATAAACTGATTAATTTCATTTAGTCCAGATGTTGAATTAAATATTCCTGAAAATATTAACCCATTTTCTTTATGTTCCTCCTTGTATTCTGCATCTAAAGTTGTAGATACTATAGCTCCTTTATCTATAAATGCAGTGTTAAAATCATCTTTTATTCTGTTAGATTCAACGCCATTACCAAAAACAAAAGCATTAAAAAAGTTTAAGTTAATTACCTGACCATGAACTTGATTTGTTTTTAACTTTATTTCTTTTCCAACAGGAATCTTTTTTGTAAATATTAAATTTTCATCTTTACGTAAAGAAACTTTAGTGTCTAAAGTTAATAGTGTACTGAAAATTGCAGAAGAACTTACAGAAGCTATACTTTCTCCTTTAGGTTTACCTCCAAAGCTTCTAAATACAAGATCTCCACTTGAAATAGTTCCAACTACATTTTTTAAACTTAATCTTATACTATTTACAGTATTCCCATTTACAGAAGCAGTTTTTGTTAAAGAGTTATCTGTTTTTGCAGTAAAACTATATAAGTTTTTTTCATCTGTAAAAGTTAATACAGTGTCAAAAGCTATTTCTCCTGTAGTATTATTTAGTAAGTTAAAAGTATCACCATCTTCAACAGAAGCAACAAAGTTATCTGAACCTATGTTTGTACCAGTAACTTTCATACCCGGCTTTATTATAGGTAATGAATTTGTTGATTCATAATAAATGTCTAATCCTTCTAAACTAACTGGCTCTGTTTCAAATATAGCTGGGTTATCTGAAGATATTGCAGAATCTTCCAGTGCAACATTTTCCTCTATAATAGAAATACTATTTATTCTACCATTACCTGAAGTAGAATCTGTCTCTATAGAATGATCAAAAATATCAGTGTATCCAGATGCCTTAGTGGTATAATTTAATATCTCTATGTTGTATAACCTTCTTTTACCAAATGGTTTTTTTCTATCTGATTCATTTTCAGTTCTAAATTCTTTAGTAAAACTACTATTGGTTACCTGATATATATCACCTTTTGTTCCATGACCATTATTAAACTGTATTAATGTTCCTCTTTTTGTTATTTGACTAATAAAGAAATTAATGTTCTCAGTTCCATCATCTTCATCTTTATCTTCTGTACCTATAGCAGACCAATAAAAAGAAAAATTATCTTTACCTTTTACTGGGTGTGTATCCTTAATTGGTAAGGATATAATATCTTCATCACTTCTTTCTAAACCATCAGACCAAGCTGCATCTTGTGTGTAGTTTGATTCATTGTCTTTATCAGAATCATGAGTGTAATCGTTGGCTAGATTTTGCAGTAAATCTTGACTAATTAATTTTTCAAAAGTGCTTTTTAATCCATTAAAAGCATTAATTACACTATTATCAAGAATAAAATCTCTTTTTACTTTAACGAAAAATCTACCAAAAAAATCTGCCTTAGATCTTATTTCTTTTGTAAAAATTGTAATGTTTACTTCTTTATCAAAAGCCACATGATCTGTAATTTGCTCAAATGTTAATTCTGTGCTTGCAGGTATTGTTTGTGCTGAAGATAAGCTTACGGTAGCTGTGTTTACAGAGCTAACAGATCCATTTCCTTGAACAAAACCTGCGACAGTAACATCATTTGAGGTTATGCCTGTACCTCTAACAAACATACCTACTGCTATTCTTGTATTTGAAGCTAAAAGAGTTACTGATGTACTATTTGATACTTTAGCATTACTTGTTGTTTGTTTAGTTGAAGAAGTTACTTCTTTAAACACATTAGAGTCTTCAGGTAATATTGGATCTTCTAATATTACTTCGTAAACATTTTCATTACTAGAACCTCCTGATTTTATAGTATATCTTTTACTAACATTTTGATTTGAAAAGGCTCCACCAACATCTGTTGTTATTTCTATTTGGTTCTGAGCTTTAAAAGCTGATGCAAAATCTGGGTTTTCTTGAGGACTTGGACCTGAAAATTTAAAAAATACATTACCTACTATAGGAGGATTGTTTTTTATTTTACAAGAAGCTTTACCTGCAGCTATGGTTTCTGTAGATATGTACCTAGGAGCTTCATTTGATATATCTAAAACCTTATATCTAGCATCCTCAGTTACAGCTTCACTTTTATCATGTTTCTTTTTTAAAAGTAAGAATGTTTCTTCAGTAATTTTATTTCTTTCAGCAGATGGAAATGATAACCAAACATTACCATCTTGAGCAAAATAAAATCTATCAAGGGCAAGGTTATAATATTCACTTGAAGTTTCTTTTACAAACAACTTAAAATGTGTTGCCCAATCAGGGGCACCATTAATTAACTGACCTGTTAATGTGTTTTTAGTATTACTAAAACTTTTATCTAGTTTTACTGAAGAGTTTATAGAAGAAAAAACAGGAGATTCTCTGCCAAAAACATCAGAGTATGTAGCTCCTAATTGATAAGTTCTTAATGACTTAACAGTTTCAAAAGGATTGTTTGTTTTAACAAAATTAAGTTTTGTATTAAAAGGTAGTTTAACTTTTTTGTTTTCTGGAAAAATATTTAATGACAATGATTCTTGTCTTTGAAGTTCTAATTTTAATCCAACAATTGACGCAACAAACATGTTCTCCCCTAACAATCCTAAATCATCAGTCACAAGCATACCCACTTCAATCTTAGGATTAGCTTCTTTTAAAAAATATACATTATGTTCACCTGCTGTAGATCCATTTACTACAGAGCTTGTTCTTATGTTTGTTGGCTCTTGATCTACAGTTGCCTCTATGTCTGGAATATTGCTGTTTAAAGTATTATATCCTTGATAATAATTAGCATAAATAACTCTACTACCTGTTACTTCTTGTGCTTTAGCTTTTTTAGGTACATTATCATAAGGTCTAAGTATTTGATTAGAATCAAGTATTAATCTAATATTTTCATTTAAAACATTATAAAAAGTTTCATTATTCCTTAATTTATCTACTACATAAACAGCGTTTACATTAGAGTCTTTTAATAATATTTCAACCTCAGAAACATCGTGAGGTGTAGTGTCAAATCTTGATATAGTTAATGTCCTTAAGTTGTTAGACATACCACTATTGTAGGAATTTAAATTATTATAATTAAAAGCTCCGGGTAGAAATGCTATTTTAGAAAATGGAGAAAAAGCAGAATATTGATTATCTTTATACTTCCATCTGTAAGCAAATCTTACAAACCTTTCTTCAAATAATGGTTTCTTTTCTTGTAGTGTAACTTTCCAAGTAACAGTACCTAAGTTTGGTAAATCTTCAGGTATTGTTTGTATTACACAAGTAGCACTATAAGTTTTTCTATCAATTGATCCAGATGATATTAAAGTAGAATTAATTAAAGATTTAACCTTTACAAAAACATCATAAACCTTTTCTGTAGTATTGTCAAAATGCTCTATCTTTAATATATCATCTTTTAAAAAGTTACCAAAAGGATTAAAACTTAAATCAATAAAGTTTCCTGATGATAAAGGTTTTTCTCCATCATAAAAGTTTTGATTTATAAATACATCTGAACCAGATTGTAAACCAAATTTATTTTGTGTTCTTTCAGATATACCCATTGTTAATGTAGGTGCATTTAAAGGATGCATCCTAATTAAAGTAATATCTTTTTCTACAAAATCTGCGTTGTTTATTTGTGTGTGATAGTTAAAAGTGCTAGACCCAGCTTTAAAATCAGATATGATTACTTTTTTTGGTTCAGTTTGATTATCTGTGAATAATAACAAACCATCTAAGATGTTAACTCCAGTTATAAGATAATTAGTGCTAAATTTTAATATATTATTTTTATCAACCAAAACAGGTGAAACAACTCCTGTTGTTGTATCATATTCTGCTATGCAACTAATTTGAGATTTAAATGTTAGTAAGGTGTCGTCAGGTAAAGTAGATTTGCTAGATAATGTTAAATTGTTTTGATCTGCAACTGCAGAAACAGTTACATTACCTATTATACCACCACCACTAACAGTCATTCCTGCAGTTATTGTTCCTGAATTACCATCTACATCTAAGTCTGTAGTTTCACTAGTTGCTGAGTTAACTAAAGCTGTAGCTGTGCTTTCTGCAGCTATAAACCAATATACTTTATTGTTTTGTTCATCAGCTACATATCCTATGCATTTTGGATTTGTTAAATCTTTTATTGAGGATGAATTACTACCCCAAAGAGTTAAAGCATTTTTATTTTCATCGTAAGTTCTGCCATCTTTTAAGGTATTACCTAAAACATTTTGCACAGATCCAACACCAGAACCTTCAGAAGTAACTATCTCGATATTCTGAGCATCTCTATATTCACCATTAGGAACTAATCTCTCATCCAAGTCTTTATTCATTCGACCTGCACGAAAGTGATGTTTTATATTTGGCATATTTTAATGTTTAATTCGTTTGGCTTTACCCCTCATTACTTGAGATAATTCTTCTAATTTAAGATTTGATAATCTTAATTTAGCAGTTCTTGTAGCAGCAAACTTTTCTTTTTTAAATCTATTTATAATATATTCTGGTACATTAGATTTAGTAGACAATACAGCATGAGCTAAATATTTATACATAGCTTCTTCCGCAAATTTATGTACAACCATTTCTGCATCTGTACCTAAACTGTCACTTATGTATTTTAATATAACCGTTTGACCGCTTATGTTTGAACTAAAATGTATGTTACCTCTAAGCTCATCAATATAGTAAATACCATTCACTTGTGCTGTTTCAGGGTCTATACCATATCTCCCACCGATCATTAATTTTGTTTGCTCATCAACAACACTTTCAGTTTTTATAGTGTGTTCATCGCTAGTGTTTTGCTTGTATTTTTTCCAAGGAGTAGATTCAAAAGATTCTAGAAGTCCGCCTGTTGTAGAGTCAAATAAAAAATTATACTCTGAATCTTGTAATATTGATCTAGGATTACTTGTGGATCGTGAAGGATATATAATTCTTTCAATACCAGTATCTTGTTCAACCCAAGTTAACCTTACTTTATTTACATAATCTTGAGGTAGAGGTAGTATAAGTGTTGGTGGAACTTCAACTTCAAATGTTTTTTTGCACCTAAATGTATCATAGCTAAATTCTTGCAAAGCTCTTTGAGCATGAAAGGCTACATCTGCTCTTCTAACCCTGTTAATTATTTTTTCATACCCAACATAAGAAATCATAAAGTTATTTATAATATCATCAAGACTTACAAATTGATAGTTACCAAAAGCTTCTGCTGATTGATTTTCTTTTACTAAAACAGTAAATCCTGATAATGGTGCACCATTTGTAGCTTGAACATCTGCATTTACGTTTGTAGAAGAAAAAGTTAATGTTGGTGATGAATAGCTATAGTTAGAACTAGATATTTGAACACCATTTATAAAAACATCAAATTGTGTTTCAGCAGTAGGTAAAGTAGGAAAGAATGCTGTAGTTAATGTAAAAGCTACTGTCCCAGAACTACCGGACCCATCTCCTGTAAATGTTTGACTTTGACTATAATAGCTTTGTTCTGTGGTTGTACCTAATAATCCCATATTTTATTATGTTTTTCTTTCTACTTCTTGAGCAGCTTGTTGATAAAGTGCAGGATCTTTTATTGAAATCCCAGCTAATTCTAATATTGTTAATACAAGTTCTGTTTCTTCAGATTCGTGTAATTCAAAGTCAACAGAATTTGTAGAGTTATATAAAGCTTCTCCATTAACCACTTCATAATCAAAAGAAGCTGTTGTAGGTTTATCTACATAATTACACTTTATATCACCTATAGTTGTAATTGTTATAGGATATATTTTTGCTGTAGTTTTAGTTAATCTTACAAAGTAGGGTCTTGAAGTTGTTGCTCTTGTGAGTGGAGACCTTTCAAGCTCTAAAAGCTCATTATGTCTAACTTCTTCTATTTCTATAGGGTATGTTCCACCTATATATTTTAATGTACCTAACCTGTATAAATCTGTAGGTAAAGTTATCGTACTTGTTGATATACTAGCAGGTGCAACTTCGTGTTTTTGGAATATAGCTATTTTTTCATTTATAAAGTCCATCATATTAGAATACTCAGTGTCATTACCGGGTGCTCTATTGAATTGATTAACATCATAAAAATATTGTTCAAATATGTCCATCTGAGCTTGATTTGCAAACAAATTAAACTCTTGAGGCGTTATATAACCTCTTTGTTCTTTGTTAGCTATAGCTAAAACCCTTTGATAAACTGTATTTATGTTTACTGACATATTTTTTTATTTAAAATAAAGTGTAACCACACTTAAGTGGCTACACTATTATTATTTACTTTAATTGTTTTTCTATATTTGAATAGATATCCATTCCTTCATCTGTTTTAAACCAAGCTGCTAAAGCAGAATATGGATGTTCATCAAAAGGTACAGTCATTAGTTTTCTGTTATTTGATCCCCAACTAAAATATCTCTGATCATTTGATAATTTTATAATGCCAAGTTCTACAGCCTTTATACCATAGTTTCTAAGTTGCACATTATCATCATTCATGAGTTCTAAGAACAAACTGGGGTTACTTCTAGCAAATAGTAGTAAATCTCTTTTAAGTTCTTTAGAACTCATCTTAGATACCTCAGATCCAATCTCTACTCTCATTATAGCTTCAGCCATATCAACATCAATATTTCTTGCTGCTGTTATTGCATCTGCCTCAAGTTCTAATACTTCTATCTCATCTTCAGCAACTTTAACTGGTTGCCATTCATAATATAGCTTATCTTTAAGAGGATGATAAACACTTAATAATTTTTGAAGTGTTTGTTTATTTCTAGGTACAAACAAAGCACCATTTCTAAATATAATATGCTCTAACCTTTGATCCCCTTTCATCTCATCAACAAAACAAGTTTTTTGATTTTGACAATATTTAAGTTCTCTTTCGTAACCTAGATTTTCATCAAAATAATAAATGTTTGCTGATTTAATCATATAAGACAATGGACTTTTATTATTTTTTAAATAATAAGTTCTGTCTTTTATTTCCCAACTATCTTTTTTAACAGTTGTTTTTTTAACAACTGGTTGCTCCATTACTGGGGTTTCTAGAACAACACTCTCTGTTTTTGGAGCCACCTTTGCAGCTGTACTCTTTGTTTGTTTTTTTGCCATGATATAATATAATATAATTTAAAAAAATAAAAAAAGACCACCCCTGAAATAAAGGGTGATCTTATAATAATTGTTATTTCAATAACATAAAGTTGTTAGCACCTTGAGTGACTAAACATCTTTCTGATAAGAAATGTATTTGCATTGCATCCAAAGCAGATGTTGCAGCACCTACAGAACCTGTGACCCAAGTTTTCATTTTTCGATCATCAGTCTGTGAAGCTCTGTAACGAACATGCAAGAATGGTCGCTTCATGCTTGTACCTAAAGTTTGATCATAAACTGTAGATACTCCAGCTGGAACAACAACTCCCCTAATTGCATTAGTAGTATCAATTGCATTAATACCACCTCTGGTAGCTTTATCATTTAGATATCTAAAGTCAGACTTATAGAAATCATAAGATCCTCTTCGGAATCCTGTAAATCCTAAATTTAAAGCCATCTCTTCATCATTACTAAATACTCCATAAGAAGTACCACCAGCACCATAAGAATTCATTGAGGCAAGCATATCATCAATAGCAAGAGATGTTCCCCTGTTTACAAATAACATGTTTTCTTCAATAGCTCCTTGTTTATCAAATTCTGCTAAAATAGCGTCAAACTCAGCTAAGTCAGTTGCAGCATTTACTCCTGTAATTCCAGAAGAAACATTTCCTCTGTCCTCAATAGCAGCAAACAAACCTTCAGTACCAGTTAATGTAGTTCCGTCAGTTCCTAAAAATGCATCTACTTTAGAATTTGCAGCTGTAGTTTTAATAGACTCTAGCATAGACATTTCTAAATAGTCAGTGAATCTAGATCTTGTATCAGACTCTGCCTTTAAATACCAAAGATAACCAGAGGCTCCTCCTTCAGAAGAAACTTCAATCCATCCAATACGAGAAACATCAGATCCTGATACTTCGTAGTAATCTTTCAAAATAATTGGTTTGTTTTGAAAAGATTTAAATTGAGGTTCATTTGCTTGTCGAGAAGTGCTTCCGTTATAGTTATCTCCTTTTTTAAATTCAGATCCATATACTAAAACAGTGATACTTTTATCATCATTACTTCCTGTTGAAAATCCAGCGTTTGTTAAAGTAGCACCAGAAGCTCCTGAATTAAATAAAGCAACACTAACTTGATCTATATTAACAGCTGTAACTAAAGCTTGAGTTGTACTGTTTGCATCTGCAATTAATAGTGTATCATTAACTCTAATACCATGATCAACAGCTGATGTACCAATAGCATTATCATCAATATCAAAATCAATTTCTATAGTACCACCAGCAACATCACTATTGTCATCTTGCTGTGCAGCATCTACAACGTGACCTTTGTAAGAAAGGTGTAGTCTGCCTTGCTCTGACCAAACAACTTGATCAGCTGTCATTGGTTCTTCAGCACCAATCTGAGATAAAAATCCAGATATTGTCCTGTTACCAAATACTTCAGCTTCTTGCTCCATTAAGTCAGGGACATACTGTTGTGCCCATCCTTGTCCTGATGAAGAAGCTAAATCTAAATAATTTGTACTCAGAGTCGCTTTAGTGGACGCTGGTACACTGTTTAAATTACTTCCTGCGGTAATTGCCATAATTTTAAATTTTTAATTGTTTTTAATTTATTTTTTGTTTTTAAGTTTAAATTTAAAACTAGTAGAATCATCACCTAATACTTTTGCTTTTATACCTCCAGTTTCTACTTCAGTAAAAGCTTGTCTGGATCCCATACTTATGTTTTTAGATTTAGTAATACTATCCTTGATAGCATCAGCCTTACCCTGTTCATAAAAATGTTTAGCAACAGCATCAGGATTCATAGCAGTAAATAAAGATTTATGATAATTCTTAGCATCTGACATTTCATTATTTTTGTTCAAAAACTTTTTGACAAAATTATTAATATCGCTTTGAGTTTCTTTTACTTTACTTGTTTCTTTAACATTAAACCTGTATTTCTTGTCTCCAACATCATATTCAAAACCTTTGAACTGATCACTAAAGACTTCATTTGTTTTGTTCAAGAAAACTGACTTCTGCTTTTCTACTATTTTTTGAGACTCTTCAGTCTCTTTATTATAACGATTAAAAAAATCAATAGCTTTTTGCTGTTCAGGAGCTAACTTAGATCCCATTTTGATTTCTTTATAATACTTAGACTTTAGTCCGTCTAAATGGACTTTTGCGTTAGCAACTTGCTCTTTAAACGCTAATTTTTTTCTTTTAATATCTTTTGGGTCATCAACCTCTTCATCAAAAGAGAATGAATCTTCAATAAGAAAATTTATTTCTTCACCTGTAAGATGAGGTTTTGTTTGTCTGTAATATTCATTTAACAAAAAGTTATCATCAAGCTTACTGTAGTCTTGATTAATTTTTACATAATCCTCCAAAGACCCACCAGTTTCTTTCATAAAGTCTACTACCTTTTGTATGTTTTCAGGTAGCTCAACTCCAGTTTCTTTTTGTTCTTGTACAGCTTCTTTAACTTCTTCAGTTAACTGCTGTGTCTCTTGCTTAACTTCCTCCTCCTTATCTTTCTTCTCTTCCTCTTCTTCCTTTATTTCTTCGAGTACAGGTTGTTCTTCTACCTTCTCTTCTTTTCCTTTTTCTTGTCCGGTAGACTCTTCATTTGTTTTTTTGTTGTCTTCTTCTTGTACCTCTGAAATAGCTTCGGATTCGTTGCTGCTAGAAACCTCATCTGTGCTTTGCTCTTGAACGGCATCTTCTTCCTTTTTGTTTTCTTGTCCTTCTTCTTGTACAGGTTTAGAGAGGTCTACTTTAATAACCTCATCCTCCATATTTCTTTTTACAGATTTAGGACGTTTTTTAACTTTTATTTTTTCTTGAGGCTTTTTCTCAAGCACTTCTTCTTTTGTTGTATTCTCTTCCATAATATAATATAATATAAATTTAAAAAATTGTTTTATTATCCTTCTAGAGCTTCTATTCTAGATTTAAGATCCTCTATAATAACTTGTTGTTCTTGTATTGCTTTAATCATTGGTGCAATAAATTCATTATAACGTAAACCATATATAAATTCGCTATTATTTTTATCATCAATGTCTTTCGGCGATTTTATAAAACCCGCAAAATCTTGAGTGTCTTTTGATATATCAGATAATAAATCTTCTACATCTTGAGAAATTAACCCATAATGGGTTCTTGTTTTGTTATTAAATTTATAAGATTTAGGTAATAATTTTTTTACAAAATCTAAACCTAAATCACTTTCTGTAATTGTATTTTTTTGATTTTTGTCAGATGTGTTTATAGTGCCATTTGTAGCAAATATATCATCAAATCTATGTGATGCATCGCCAATGTCAATAGCATCATCAGTTGCTGGGCGAAACCTTCTAGTTCCCGAACCAAGGGCGTCTATAAATTCGTAATCTCCTGCATTACCAATTTTTGTAATTCCACTTACTGAATTATAAAAAGAACCCGATGTTACTTTAACATCACCTGCCGATGAGATGGTGAGCCTTGTTGCTCCATTAGTGCCAAAGCTAAAAGCATTACTACTATGGTTATACTCAATATAACCAACACTAGCACTTGCTGCATCTCCAAATCTTAAACTTGCTGCTGCTGTAGATACTATGGTAATACCACTTTCACTAGCACCTTTATCAATAACTATATCATCAGCTTGTGTGGCAGGTGTTACTGTTGTTGAACTACCAATTTTAATATTCCCTGAATTGGTTATAGTTGCATTATCATCTATAGTAACAGCACCGTTAAAATAACTTGTTCCATTATTGTATAGATCAAAGCTAAAATTAGAGGCAGTACCAAAACTTCCTCTTCTTGCAAATAAATTATTACTAAAAGTAGCAGCACCTGCCGATGAGATGTTAAATCTGTCTGTCCAAGTTCCACTTTCTCTTGATTCTATTTTAAAAATACCTGAACTAACTGATTGTCGATAAGTGTCATCAGTACTCCCATTGTCAGCACCTATATAAAATTGTCCAGCAACGACAAACATATTATCTCTTGAGGTAACAACATTAGCACTTGTGTTTCCTGAAAAAGTTGTATTACCACTAGAATCAATAGCTATTGCACCAGCTGTTCCAGCAGAACCAATAGTACCATCGTTTG